>WOR8_10001757_pt1 | contig 33507 bp, 29 predicted proteins | sample DeeMarSeWOR38_10_FD_19890 | JGI IMG/M metagenome (IMG submission 19890) | reverse complement strand
GCGATACAGTGATGGTCAAACTTGCAAAAATTGATCCCCTGAGTAATATCCTCCGGCTTGAATGGTAGTATTTTCTCCCTAATCCTGCAATTATCTCTGCAAATACTTTTTTCATTTCAGCCCCCCAATAAAATATTTTTTCAATCTTGCTTCATCCCACATGATGTGCCATTCAAAATATATCTATACAATATATTGTATAGATACTCTGTTATAAGGCAAAACTTTGTTTTTCCGGGCCTGTACCCAACAAATTTTTCAATAATTTTTCCTTGACATGGGCCCAAACTATCCGATAAAAAGAACCACTAGTGGTGCAAAGTGGGATAAAAGGGAATAAAGGGGTGGCCAAGTGCCCAAGACTGACAGCAGCAATGTATCAAAAAGCAGGTTCCGCAGCCGTTCAGAACACACACTGGACACAAAGGGAAGGCTTAATATTCCAAGCAGGTTCCGTGATGTGCTTCAGGACCATAAAAATGAACAGTTAATGGTCACAAACTGGCACAAGTGTCTGAAAGCTTTTCCTGTAAAAGTCTGGGAACGGATTGAAACAACCCTGCTCGTCCAGGGAAAAAAACAGCCTGGTATGGATTCCTTCAGGCGTAGGACGGATTTTGACTTAAAAAAGGATGTTGTGCTGAACGGTATGCTTGACCACTTCGAAATCTGGGACAAAACCGCCTGGGAAAAGGAAAGAAAGATGACCAGAGACAAGTTCAGCGATTTCGAACAAAGCTTATCAGCCCTGGGCATACTTTAATCATTGGGGATGCCGTGACGGATGCGAGGAACAATCTAACCGCGAAAAAGCCTTGCCCCTCCATGGTTCAATCCTCAAACTCCGATTCTTCCCCTGCAATCCACACTCCTGTTCTTCTCGAAGAAGTAATCCGCTTCCTGCTCCCTGTAGACGGCGGGATATATATTGATGGCACTCTTGGCCTTGGCGGCCATGCTGAAAAAATTTTGCAGTCCTGCGGGCCTTCAGGCCGTGTCATTGGTTTTGAGTGTGATGCAAGTGCCTTGGAACTGGCCAAGAAAAGGCTGGCCCCTTTTAGGGGAAGATTTAATGCCCTGCATCGGAACTACGCTGAAATTATGGATGGGTTGACTGAACTGGGTATACTCAAAGTGGATGGAATGTTATTGGATCTCGGTGTTTCCTCATTACAGTTTGACTCCGGAGAAAGAGGCTTCAGCTACCAGGCAAATGGCCCCCTCGACATGCGCATGGATAAACGCACACATCCAAGTGCTGAAGAAATTGTCAATGAATTTAGCCAGGAAGATCTGGCAGACATTTTTTACTACTACGGTGAAGAAAGGCAGGCCCGACGCATAGCGTCACATATAGTTGCAGAAAGAATCCAAAACAGGATAAAAACGACCTCGCATCTTGCCCGCATTATTGCCGGAGCAGTGCCAAGAAAATTTCAGCCCCGGAAAATTCATGTGGCAACAAAGGTTTTCCAAGCCCTGCGAATCGCAGTTAATAAGGAACTCGAAAACCTGACGGTTTTACTGGATACCATAACAAAAATTCTTAAACCAGGGGGCAGGATATGCATCATTGCCTTCCACTCCCTGGAAGACAGGCTGGTAAAATGGAAATTCAAAAACAACCCTGAGCTGCATGTATTAACGAAAAAGCCTGTTATTCCAAGTGCAGAAGAGATCAGGATGAATCCACGGGCAAGAAGCGCCAAACTTCGCGCAGCATATCTGCTATGAAAGGGCCTCCCGGGAGCTTTTGCCTGCCTCCAAACTTATGTGGAAAACTATTGGTGCCATGCTTCTGGTAACGCTCATCATAGGCATCAGCTCAACCATCTGGTATGGCCTTCAGGTTCAGGTTGCCCTGGACCAAATTGGAAGCAACAGAGCTATCAACAATGAGTTAGATACTAAAAAAAAGTTGCTTATTGCAAAACATGACCTGATGCTGACCCAGAACCAGATGGAGGCGGCTGCTCAAAAAATCGGCCTGCAGTCTCCTGTGGAAAACCAAATCCGGTATCCGTAACGGAGCAATTCGTCGATTGATGCTCAGGTGAAGGCCAACAATCAACAATACAGGAACCCAAAATTTGCAGTAATTCATAGGAGTTTTTGATGCTACATGACTGATCACGCTAAGAAAAAACTACAAAGACGGAGAAAGTCGCTTTTAGATAATAGTTGGAAGAAGCTGCTTCTTCTTTTGGCCCTTATCCTAATTATAGGATCCGGGGCCTTCTTGTTTCATAAGGAGAAACTATATGCCATCTCCGAAGTCTTTACCTGGCTTAAGCAAAACAGGCCTGGAGAAGCCTTCGCATCAGCCCAAACGATCGCACCGCGAGGCGACATCTACGACCGCAATTTTAGACGCCTGGCAGCCACCTATGAGACCTATGCCATTTACGCCCGTCCCCTCGAAATGGAAGATCCTGCTGCTTCTGCCAGAATGCTGGAAGAAATCCTCGGATTAGAGCAAAACAAGCTTTTGGCAAGCTTAAAAAGTGAAAGGGGATTTGTCTGGATTGCCCAGGGAATCGACCAAAGCCAGGCAGAAAGCATAAAAGAGCTTAATCTTAAGGGCATTTACCAGGTTGTTGAGGCAAAACGTTTTTATCCTAATAATGGAACTGCTGCTCATGCAGTCGGCTTTGTTGAGAATGACCAGGGTCTTGACGGCATGGAATTTCGATACAATACTCTCCTCCGGGGCGATGAGATAAACAGTGCGGAGCTGGAAGACCTGCACTTCAGTGCCACAACAGAATTTAACCAGACCGGCACCCATCTTGTATTGAATCTTGACCTGATGCTCCAGTCCAAAATTGAACGCTTTCTGGAGAAAAGAATCATGATTACCGGGGCCGAAAGCGGCGCTTTTCTCCTCATGGACGCCAATACCGGGGGGATACTTGCCATGGCCAGTTATCCCGCATTCAATCCGAATCGCTACTGGGAGTTTTCCAGCTCGGCGCTCAATAACCATGTTATCACCGAACCGGTGTATCCCGGTGAGCTGGCTCAAATTTTCCAGCAGGCTGCTGCAATCAATTTAAAAAACCTTAGAAAGTCTCAAGCCCTTGACAACATGGATGAAGCTGCACCTTTAAGAGTCATTGAACCTGAAAAACTAAAAAGGAGAAAATTATCTGTTGCACCCATGGTTGACAATGTTGAACCAGCGGATCTTATTCACTTTGCCCAACTCTTGGGTTTTGACCAAAAACCAGTAACAGATATACCTCTCAAAGATGAAACTTTCGCCACCACATCTATTGCTTTAACTGATCCTGCCTTTTATACCTCTGCCCTGCGCCTTCTCACCGGTTTCACAGCACTTATGAATAATGGCAAGATCGTATACCCGCATCTGCTCAACAAGGCTTACTCAAAAGAAAATCCCACTCCAGTTGAACCGGCCCTGAGTGGAGCTGCACAAACTGTGTCACTGCATCCTGACACCAGCAGTGATTTATTAGATTTCCTTGCAGCCAAATGGTTGAATATCAGCAGTAAAAGTAAGACTTCTCAAACACCGATGTTTTTTGAAACCCACCGGTTTGAGGCAGCCCCTGAAAATTCTGATCCTGTAAAGGAAGACAATACTCTACCCGCATTGAGCGAGCAAACTTCCCGCATCACGCAAAGCATAATGTTGGGGGCCATTCCCGGCAGAAATCCAAAACTGACCATGATCGCCCTCCTTTCCTATCCTGAAAGTGATGATACGGTCTATCCCGATGCACTGAAAGCCTTTGGAAATAATTTTTCGGTCCTGAGTCCTGACCAGGACATGATTCAGAAAATGCTTTATGTGGCAGACCAGCCACCATTGGTGCCTTCCCCCGATTTCTGGACTACTGGTGGAAGTATATTAGCGACAAATAAAGATCCACTTACACCTGAAAAAAACGATATTATTGCATCAATAAAGAACAAAAAGAACATGCCTGACGTCACTGGGAAAAGCCTGCGGGCAGGTTTGCAGGTACTCCAGCATTATAACCTGAAAATTAAGCTTGTCGGCAGGGGCAGAATAATTTCGCAACACCCTGCTGCCGGCACGGAGCTCAAAAACGGCGGAATCTGTATTCTGGAGATGCAGCAGGAGATATGAGAAACATAAAGTTAACAATCATCCAGTTTCTTGGGTCATATTAATGCCGGCACTCACTGATACAAAGCAGCTGAAACTTTTACTTGCAGGAGTTGATCACAACATTGCCGGTGATATAAAACAAACTGAAATCACCGGACTTTGTACAGATTCCAGGAAAGTGCGGGCTGGAAATCTGTTTGCCGCCCTCAAGGGTCTTTCCGTTGATGGCCACAACTATTTAAACCAGGCAGTTGCTGCAGGCTGCTCCGCTCTGCTGGTGAATAAGGGTTGGCAGGGATATTTAGCAGACGCAAAGATATGGCCCCAGGTTGCGATAGTGGAAGTCGCTGATACTAAAACTGCCCTGGGATATGTGGCAGCAAATTACTATGACCATCCTGACCGGCAACTCACAGTAATCGGGGTGACAGGAACCAATGGCAAGACAACTACAACTTTTCTGGTTGAGTCGCTGTTAAAGGCCTGTGGCAGGCGCCCAGGAGTTATAGGGACCGTGAACTACCGCTATCGCAATAAAAACAACAAACATATTGAAATGGAAGCCCCCTTCACAACTCCGGAATCGCCCACCCTTTTTGCATTGCTGCGCACAATGGCTGATGAGGATATAACGGATGTGGTCATGGAGGTATCTTCACATGCCCTGGCCCAGTCAAGGCTGACGGGAATGGGTTTTGATATCGGGGTATTTACCAATTTAAGCAGAGATCACCTCGATTTTCATGCTGACATGCAGCATTATTTCACGAGCAAAAAATTGCTTTTTACTAACTACTTAAAACCCGGCGGCAAAATTGTCATTGTACTTGATGGTGCAGCGAGCCACGCAAAGGATGATAACGCTTCTAAGAGAGAAAATAATAACTGGAGTAAATTAATGCACGAGGAGCTGAAATTTCTGTTTCAGACCCACGAAGATTCTCCAGCCATTATAACATGCGGTATGAGCAGCGACTGTGACATACACCCGCAAAATTTCACCATAGATATAAGCGGCATCACATCTGAAATCACGTCTCCTGCGGGGTCTATATCTTTGAAAACTCCTCTGGTTGGAGAGTTCAACCTGCGGAATATGCTCTGCGCCATCGGTATTGGAGTGGCGCATGGTGAAAAACCGGACTGCATGCAAAACGGTCTGGAAGATGTAAAAACTATTCCGGGCAGACTCGAAAGGGTTGGAATAAACTTAAAGACTCCGGGAAGTCCCGCAGTCTTTGTGGATTATGCCCATACCCCCGATGCCCTTGAAAATGTTTTGACAGCCCTGCGGAAACTCAAACCCAAACGGCTGATCTGTGTTTTTGGCTGTGGCGGCGACCGTGATCGCGGCAAAAGGGTTCTTATGGGTGAAATTGCTGGCAAACTCTGTGATTTGGTGCTGGCAACCTCAGATAATCCCCGTTCTGAATCTCCTGGTACGATACTGACACAAATAGAAGAGGGACTTGCCAGAACAGGCCTTAAAAAGGTATCAGCTCCGGATACGCTCAAACTGCAAGAGGGGAAAGGCTATGATATCTTAGTGAATCGTCACATGGCTATCAGAACTGCTATCAGATTTGCCAAGCCGCATGATGTCATTCTTATCAGCGGCAAAGGGCATGAAAATTACCAGATCAGCAGAAACGGAAAAATTTTCTTCGATGACCGGATTGAAGCTGAAATGCAACTGCAGGCAAAGTCCGGTGCACTTCCAGCCTGGAAGCTTGAATGGATCCAACAGATAACCGGAGGACACTTACTCTTCCCCTTTGAAAAATCTTTTATTTTCAACAACATATCTACCGATACGCGGACAATTGAAGCAGGCGACCTCTTTGTTGCCCTGAAAGGTGAAAACTTTGATGGCAGAATGTTTGCCAGAAAGGCAATTCAAAAAGGTGCAACCGGACTTCTCATTAACCACATCCCTGGACAGAAACAACCTGATCTAGATTTTCATCCTGCCATCCCTGTCCTGCTCGTCCCCGACACGCTTGTGGCACTTGGGCAGCTCGCTGGCAGTTTGCGCCGCTGGAATAATAACCTGCGGGTCATAGCCATAACCGGTAGTTCCGGTAAAACTACGGTCAAGGAAATGACCGCTGCTATCCTCAGTCAAAATCATGTCATTTTAAAAACCGAAGGCAATTTTAATAATCTAATCGGTCTTCCGTTAACTCTTTTCGGCTTGAAACCGGAGCACGAGTTAGCTGTGCTGGAAATGGGCATGAACAGGCCAGGTGAAATTGCCAGCTTGACAGAAATTGCCGAGCCGGACGTTGCCTGCATCATCAATGTCCAAGAAGCACACCTGGAAGGTTTAGGCGATATCCAGGGAGTGGCAAAAGCCAAAAATGAACTTTTTGCAGGCCTTAAACCCGAGGGGAAGGTTGCGGTAAACCTTGATGATGAGATTGTCAGTTCTCTGGCTGAGATTTTGGGCCAGGAGAAAATAACCTTTGGCTTCCACCCCGATGCATTTATCCGCGCCACAAAAATAAAAAGCCTGGGGGAAAACGGCATGGAGTTTAATCTCCATATCGGCAATGAAACCCGACTGGCGACAATAGCAGGTCTGGGTAAGCATAATGTGACAAACAGTCTTGCTGCAGCTGCGCTAACCTATGGGGTTGGTATCGGTATCGAGGAGATTACCAGTGGACTTGCTGCTTTCAGGCCTTATGATAAACGGGCCCGTGTTGAGGAACTGCCTTCAGGCCTAAAAGTCCTGAACGACTGTTATAATGCCAATCCTGCATCAATGCTGGCTGCCCTTAACACCTTGCTGGACCTTAAAAAAAATCACCGGGCTGTGGCTGTTCTGGGTGACATGCTGGAGCTGGGAAATAAAACTGATGAGGCGCATAAAACTTTGGGCAGGACAGTAGGAAAACTTGATATCGACTTTCTGGCCGCTTTTGGCAGCCAGGCAGAAAATATGGTCACAAGTGCAAGAAGTGCCGGTATGAACCCAGCTGCGGCCAAAGGATTCAGCAGTAAGAAAGATCTGGCATCCTGGCTGCAGAAATTAGTGCGGCATGGCAAGATAAAAACCGGCGATTGGCTTCTTGTTAAAGGCTCAAGAGGCATGCGCATGGAAGAGGTTCTTGTTTTTCTGCGCAACACTAACTCTATATTCAAGGCAGCGGGCAACTAAAACTCATGCTATACCACCTCCTATACCCACTAAGCACCCTATTTGCTGGATTCAATGTTTTCCGGTACATCACTTTCCGGACCATTGGCGCTGCAATCACTGCTTTTCTCTTCTTTGTTTTAGTTGCCCCAGCCTTTATTCGCTATATCAGAAATCTGCAAATTGGTCAGGTGATCAGGAACGACGGCCCGGAAACCCACTTAAAGAAAGAAGGGATTCCAACCATGGGCGGTATGCTTATCATCTTCACCATTATCAACACCACCCTGCTCTGGGCCAACCTTACCAACCGGTATGTCTGGGTAATATTAGGGGTTACGCTGTGGTTTGGTGCGATCGGCGCCATTGATGATTTCCGAAAAGTCACGGTAAACAGCAGCAAGGGCTTGAGTGCCAGAGGCAAATTATTACTGCAGATAGTCGGTGCCCTCTCCCTGGGATTTATTCTCTACAGTCATCCCAATTTTGACGGGCACCTGAGTGTTCCATTCTTTAAAGCTCTCAAGCCGGATCTCGGCTGGTTTTATGTCATTTTCGCCATGTTCGTTATTGTAGGAGCCTCCAATGCAGTCAACCTCACTGACGGTTTGGATGGCCTGGCGGCAGGACCAATAATCATCACCGGTTCAGTTTACCTTGTATTTTCTTACCTCGCCGGACACGCGCTTCTGGCAGACTATCTGCAGATCCCCTTTGTCCCGGGCACGGGTGAGCTCGCAGTATACTGCGGTGCACTGGTAGGCAGTTCCCTTGGTTTTCTCTGGTTCAACGCCTATCCCGCCCAGATGTTCATGGGTGATGTGGGGTCCCTGGCCATGGGCGGAACGCTTGGTACCATAGCAATCATTACAAAACAGGAAATTTTACTGGCAATTGTCGGTGGTATTTTTGTCATGGAAGCCCTGTCTGTCATAATCCAGGTAGGCTTTTTTAAGATTTCCGGTGGCAGGCGGATATTTCTCATGGCCCCGTTTCACCATCATTTCGAAAAAAAGGGCTGGGCCGAGCCAAAAGTTGTTGTGCGCTTCTGGATCATATCCATCATTCTTGCTTTGCTGGCACTTGCAACCTTAAAACTCAGGTAGCATCCAATGCTAAACAGCAATAATTGTAAATGACATGACTAAACAGCTGGAAAAATCAAGTGCCATCTCCCACCTGCAGGACAGGCATATTCTTGTTGTAGGACTTGGAAAAACAGGCCGGGCTGCAGTTAGGTTTTTCCTGCATCATGGAGCCCGCGTCTCTGCGTCTGAATCTTCGCCCAAAAGCTCCATCTCTCCTGAATTTGTTACGTGGCTTCTGGATAACAATATTGACTTTGAGACGGGTGGGCATACTGTAGACTTTTTCACCTCAGCTGATCTTATTTTTGTCAGTCCGGGAATCCCGCTCGCCATTGAACCTCTGGCTGAGGCCAGACGCCGGAATATCCCCGTCATTGGAGAGCTGGCAGTGGCGGCACAATTCATGCAGACACCTGTAATTGCAGTAACGGGCACCAATGGCAAAACCACGGTAACCACTCTCTTGGGCGACATATTCAATGCCGCCTCCAAAAAAGTCTTTGTTGGCGGCAATATTGGCACCCCGCTTTTTGAATATCTTTCCGGGGTCCAGGATGCTGACATTGTAGTGGCTGAAGTCAGCAGCTTTCAACTGGATACCGGCGGTTCTGAACAGGGCCTGTCTTTCAAAACCGCCATCCTGCTGAATATTACCCCGGATCACCTTGAACGATATACCTCTTTTGCATCATACGTGGATTCCAAATTCACAGTTTTTGCTGCCCAGGGTCCTGATGATTATGCAGTTCTTAATGCTGACGATGTAGAGATAATGAAACGCAGGAATCTTTGGCCGGCTTGCCGAAAATTCTTTTTCGGCGAAAATCTTGCTGATCTTGCCGGCGCTTCAATCCATGGCGGCAAGATTCATTTAAAAAACAGCAGTTCCACGATTCTTCCGGACAACATGCATGGTGAGTCATACGACCTGGCCGCCACCAGTTTGAAAAATCCCCCCAATCTGCAAAATGCCGCAGCAGCCATTCTTGGTGCCCGCTTGATGGGCTGTCAGCATCAGGATATCCAAAAAGGCCTTGCCTCCTTTAAGCCCCTTGAACACCGTATGACACTGGTGGCCGCAATTGGCGGGGTCAACTATATTGATGATTCAAAAGCCACCAATGTCGGGGCGGTCTACTCTGCCCTTGAATCCATTCAGCAACCCATCATTCTTATTGCCGGTGGCAGGGACAAGGGAGGAGATTATTCAATTCTTGCAGAACAGGTCCGCCAAAAAGTCAAACACATGCTGCTTATAGGCGAAGCAAAAGATACAATGGCCCGTGCCTTTCTGGCTTTTACCAATGTAGAAATTCTCGAAACTCTCCAGGAAGCTGTTTTACGGGCTGCAAGTTTTGCTGTGCCAGGTGACACGGTTTTACTGTCACCTGCCTGTGCCAGTTTTGACATGTTTTCAAGTTATGCAGAACGCGGGAATGTTTTCAGGAAATCTGTTCTTGGACTGCGGAAAAATCCTGCAACCATTCCTGAAGAGGCGGCAGTGCGTTGAGATGAAAACAGGAAATGAACATAACATGCGGCTTATTATCACCGGTGGCGGAACTGGTGGCCATCTTTTCCCGGGTATCTCACTGGCCCAGGCCATGATGCTGAATAATCCCGGCTGTGAGGTGCTTTTTATCGGCACAGAGAGAAAGGTGGACAAGACCGCCCTGGCTGACCTCGGGTTTGCAGTCATGACCATTAAAAGCCAGGGGATAAAAGGCAAAAGCCTGGGAGCAAAATTATGGGCCATGCTCCAACAGCCGGCTGCGCTTTTTGAGGCTGGCAGAATTATCCGGAAATTCAAACCTGATCTTGTTTTTGGTGTGGGTGGTTATGTGACAGGTCCGGTAATTCTTGCTGCCCGTCTGCTCGGTATTACAACATGCATCCATGAACAGAATTCTGTACCAGGTTTGGCTAACAGGCTGCTGGGCCATATTGCCGACAGGGTATTTGTTTCACTTCCAGGCAGTGAAAAATATTTCCCCGAATCCAAAACTATCTTAAGCGGCAATCCTGTGCGTAGCAACATTGTTAAGGCAGCAAAACAGAAGGGTCAGAAAAAATCCAATGAACCCTTGACCCTTTTGATTCTAGGGGGCAGCCAGGGCGCACGACGCTTGAACAGTCTCATGCTTGAGGCAGCTGCAAAGTCCCTGCTGGAATCTGGAACAACGCCTAAAATTATCCACCAGACGGGTGAGCACGACGAAATCCATGTGCGGCAGAAATATGCTGAGCTTGGGATCCCTGCCAGGGTCCAAGCGTTTTTCAGTGACATGGCAGAAATATACTCTCAGGCCGACCTTGTGGTCTCTCGGGCAGGAGCCACCACCCTTGCGGAGCTCACAGTTTTCCACAAGCCCGTAATTCTTGTGCCGTTTCCTTTTGCAGCTGATAATCACCAGGAAATCAACGGCCGCTATCTTGTCGAAGCAGGCGGCGGCCTCATGTTCAGACAATCTGAACTGGACGGGGAAATACTCGGCAGGGAAATAAAACGGCTTCTGACTGATAGACAACTTCTGGCTGATATGGCAGCAAACTCGGGCAAGATTGCCAAACCAGAGGCCACAGAAACAATTGTCAATACTTGCATCGAACTGCTGAAAGGGAGATTACAAGAGCATGCTGGAAAAATTTTAGCATTCTGATAAAGGCATAGGAGCAGACAACATCTGAAATGTACAGGAAAAGCAAACATATACACTTCGTGGGCATCGGCGGTATCGGCATGAGCGGTATCGGTACGGTGCACATTGGCCATGATGCAGCCTGGATAAGCGGAGCTGATGTTGTCGTAATCTCCTCGGCCATTGCTTCTGACAACCCTGAAATTCAAGCTGCTGCGAATTCCCTCATCCCCGTCATACCCAGAGCCGAGATGCTGGCAGAACTGATGCGACTTACCAAGTTTGGCATAGCCATTGCCGGGAGTCACGGCAAAACAACAACCACATCCATGGTGGCCTGGCTTCTTGCCGAAGCAGGACTGGATCCAACCGTAGTGATCGGCGGCAAAGTTGACTGCCTGGGTGGAAGCAATGCCAAGTTGGGAGAAGGAGATTTTCTCGTGGCAGAGGCGGATGAGTCGGACGGGTCTTTTTTGAAGCTTGCCCCGGTTCTTGAGGTTGTGACAAACATTGACCTTGAACACCTGGATTATTACAGCTCAATAGAACAGATCAAAGAGGTATTTCTTGATTTTATCAATAAAATCCCATTTTACGGCGCAGTCATACTCTGTCTTGATGATCCCAATGTTGCCTCTATTCTGCCAGAGATCAAGAAAAGATTCCTGACCTATGGACTAACCAGTCAAGCTAATGTCTATGCCAAAGGAATTAGCACTTCCGGACTTAACACGCGGTTTGAAGTCTGCGCAGAAAATGAAGTTGGATATCCCGTTTGTTACTATTGCTGCTGCTTTACAAAGTTTTTCGGGGGTGCAGCGAAGGTTGCAAATCAAAGGAGAAAGGAGAGACATTATGGTTGTTGATGATTATGGACATCATCCGACTGAAATCCGGGCAACCCTCTCCGCCCTACGTGACGCGTGGCCTGAACGCAGGCTTGTAGTCCTCTTTCAGCCACATCGCTATTCAAGAACCAAGGCTTTGGCTGAAGAGTTCTATACCGCCTTTCATGAGGCGGACATCCTTCTTTTAACCGAAATTTACGGGGCCAGCGAGTCCCCCATTCCGGGGGTGACTGCAGAATCTTTGTTAATTGGCATTAAGCAGCATGGCCACCGGCATGCTTACTTTGCACCAAATTTTGATGAGCTCCTTGACAAGACCATGGACATTCTTGCCCCTGGTGACGTGGTCTTGTCACTAGGAGCCGGAAATATCTGGCAGGCCGGCGAAAAACTGCTCGAAATGATGCGGGACTGAAAAACAGGCTGATTGGCTGAAATTATGATGCCACTTAATTCACATGCAAGGGATCTTGCCCGTTTCTGGAAGGGTACAATTTTATGGGACTGTCCCATGTCGCAATTCTCTACTCTCAAGGTCGGCGGACCTGCTGAGGCCTTGATTCCGGCCTCCAACACCGGAGAGCTTAAGAGATTGATACGCTGGTTGAAAAAAAATGAAATCCGCTGGTGGATTGTTGGCAGAGGCAGCAATATCCTGGTTCCTGACAGTGGACTTGCAGGGGTCATCATTGTGCTGCAAGGGGAATTCAGCTCTATTGAAAAACTCACGGATCCACCCCATGAATCAGAAGAAGAAAAAGTTTTAATCCGCGCCGGTGGGGGGTGTTTGCTGCCAAAGCTTGTACGTTACTGCACCTCACAGAGTTTATCGGGGCTGGAATTTGCCGTTGGCATCCCGGGAAGTATCGGCGGGGCAGTAGTCATGAATGCCGGGGCCTGGGGTTCCGAAATTGGCAGCCTGGTTGATGAGGTTCTCCTGATGGACTCCAACGGAGACATATTTTCTGAACAAGGAATAAATCTTGGATTTTTATACAGAAGATGGTCCATGCCGCAAAATATGATTCTGCTCTCGGCAACCTTTAGTTTAACACCTGGCAGTAAAGACGAGATTACAGCAGCATGTAAAAAATACCAGAAATTACGCCGGAAAAATCAACCCGTTGCAGAACCCAGTGCAGGTTCCTTTTTTAAAAATCCGCCGGAAGACTCGGCCGGGCGCCTGATTGAAAAAGCGGGCCTGAAAGGATTTTCAATCGGGGGCGCAAAGATTTCCGAGAAACATGCAAATTTCATCGTCAATACCGGCAAGGCTTCTGCCACTGATATCTTAAACCTAATGCAGGTTGTCCAGCAGGAAGTATACAAACAGTTTGGTATCAAACTAGAGCCTGAAGTTCATATTCTGGAGGGAAACTAAAAAAGAGAAATGAATATGCCGCATGTTACCAGCATAGAAATCAAATCTATTAAAAGGCCAAAGGGACCTAAACATACCTTGAACCAGCAGTCAAAACCGCTCATCAAGGTCATGGCACTTCTTGTTCTTCTCCTGGCTCTTGGATTTGGTGCCAAGCATATTTATCACAGGTTGTGCCAGTGTGATTTCTTCCAAATAACTGCAGTCAAGATCGACGGCAACCATATGACAAGCAGGGAGCAGATTGGTGCCTTGAGCAGAGTTGATATTCATTCCAACCTGCTGGCCATTAATGTGGTTCAGGTTCAGTCATTACTCGAAAGCCATCCGTGGATTGCCAAGGCAGAAGTGATCCGCGACTGGCCAAACAGGTTGTTGATCCAAGTGAAGGAAAAAAATCCTGTGGCCCTGCTGAACAGGGAAACAGGCCTGTTTTATCTGGACAGCGACGGTCGTATTATTGCTGCGGCAAACCCTGCGCAGGAACTTGACTTTCCCGTTATCACGGGTCTTGAAAATTTTCCCTTCAGTACAGCTGGAGCAGCACAAATTCCTCAACCTCTCCAGCTTGTTGTTGATTTGCTGAAGTTAGCCAACAAAAACAATCCGATACTGCCCCAGCAAAATATCTCAGAAATTCATATTGCAGAAAAAGGTGAACTAATTCTCTATCTGCTGGATAGGCCATTCCCGATATATTGGGGGACTGGAGGTGAAATTTCAACACGTTACTACCGGCTGGTAAAAGTCTTGAGGGATCTTTACAAAACGCGGGAATTTTCTGAAGTTTCTTATATCCGTATGGATTATCAGAAGGATACCATTCTTGTCGGCAAACATGATGCACAAACGTAAAAACGCAGTCAAAAAATGGGCCTAATTATATCATCTGATCACGGGCGAAATACTTGTCGGCGGTTAATCTTTTGCCAGGCCGGCAAACTTGAATCCGGTAGAATACATCGGGGATGAAAGAAATGGAGAAAAAGCAGCGGGGAGAACTGATCGTGGGGCTTGATGTCGGCACCACAAAAATCTGTGCTGTCATCGGTGAAGCCTTCGAAGACAAGATTGATATTATCGGTATCGGCACCCATCCCTCAATAGGTTTAAAAAAGGGAGTGGTCGTAAATATCGAAAGCACGGTGCATTCCATCCGTATGGCAGTTGAACAGGCTGAAGAAATGGCAGGCTGCGAAATCAATACCGTATGTGTCGGCATTGCCGGCAGCCATATAAAAGGTTTCAACAGCCCGGGCATCGTTGGTATTAAAAACCGGGAGATCCGGCAGGATGACATAAACCGCGTTATTGATGCTGCCAGGGCTGTCAATCTTTCCCAGAATCAACAAATCATCCATGTTCTGCCGCAGGAATTCATGGTTGATGATCACACAGGCATCCAGGATCCTTTAGGGATGACCGGGGTCAGGCTTGTGACAAATGTCCACATTGTAACCGGTGATACAACTTCAATCCACAATCTTGTCATGTGTTGCAACCGGGCAGGTCTTGAGGTTGCTGATATTGTTCTGGAATCACTGGCCTCAGCAAATGCTGTACTGTCCCGGGAAGAAATGGACCTTGGTGTCGGCCTACTTGACATAGGCGGTGGGACTTCAGATCTGGCCATCTTTTCCGGCGGCACAATCAAGCATACCTACGAACTCGGGCTGGGGGGCAATAACCTGACCAATGATTTGTCTGTCGGCCTGCGCACCCCTTTTCAGGAAGCTGAACGCCTAAAGAATCTCTACGGTTCCGCTCTGACCACCATGATAAATGGTGATAACATTATTGAAGTCCCCACTGTAGGGGACAGAAAACCCCGAAAAGTCAAGCAACGGATAATGGGTGAGATTCTGGAGCCGAGAATCGAGGAAATGCTGATCATCCTCAACCAGGAAATGATCGACTCTTCATACAAGGACAGATTAAATGCCGGAGTTGTCATCTGCGGCGGTACTGCACTTCTTGAGCATATTGTTGATCTGGCAGAGCAGATTTTTGATCTGCCTGTAAGAATTGGATATCCCCGCGATATCCACGAGGCTCCGGAAAGTATTAACTCCCCTCAGAATGCAACAGGTGTCGGGCTTGTTTTCTATGCCAGCAGGCATGCTTCCGGCAAGAAATGGCGTGTTCCTGGTAAAAAGGCTATCGGAGGTGTAGTTGGCCGGGTTAAAGGCTGGTTCAGCAACAACCTGTAAACCCAAAGCATATAACTGCAAATAAAAATATTAAAATAATAAATGGCTCTACCTTACGCTTCAAATAGATAAAAAGAACAGCAAGAAGGGGGAAAGAAGATGGAATTTCGAATGGCAGAAGAAACATTGGCCAGGATCAGAGTTATCGGTATCGGAGGTGGTGGAGGAAACGCCGTCAATACCATGGTCGAAAACAATCTTCGGGGGATTGAATTCATTGCCGCCAATACTGATATGCAGGCTCTGGAAAATTCCAGGGCAGACGTGTGCCTGCAACTGGGCCCTGGGATAACGAAAGGACTTGGAGCCGGAGCAGACCCTGAACGGGGGAAAGAAGCAGCCTTTGAAAGTCTTGAAGAGATTCGTGAGGTGCTCAAAGGCTCTGATATGGTCTTTATCACAGCAGGCCTTGGTGGTGGCACAGGGACAGGTGGTGCACCCGTAATAGCCAAGCTCAGCAAAGAGATCGGGGCGCTAACCGTTGCTGTTGTTACCAAGCCTTTCTTTTTTGAGGCAAAGACCAGGATGAAAAAAGCTGAGGAAGGCTGGAGGGAGCTAAAAAAGCATGTAGACACCATTATCACCATTCCCAATGACCGCCTCCTGACCATCATGCAAAAAGGCAGTAAACTGATGGACATGATGAAAAAGGCTGATGAGGTTCTTTTACAGGCCGTAAAGGGCATTACTGACCTGATAAATCTTCCCGGCCATATGAATGTTGACTTTGCAGATCTCAAGGCAGTCATGAAAGAAGTAGGCCCTGCACTTATGGGAGCCGGAGTAGGTGTAGGTGAAAACCGTGCTATAGAGGCGGCGAAACGTGCCATTGATAATCCTTTGTTGCAGGATGTTGGAATTGACGGCGCCAAAGGTGTGCTCATCAATATTTCGGCCTCGGAAGATTCCCTGACTATGAATGAGTTCATGGAAGCATCAAGCCTTATATCTCAGAAAGCCCATGAAGATGCTAACATCATTGTTGGTGCACTTTTTGATGACAGCCTCAATGACGAGATCCGGGTAACAGTCATCGCCACCGGTGTAAACGGCACGGAAGAGGCTGAAACCATCAAGCGCCCCATCCAGGCCGTTGCAAGTAAAGCCCAGACTCAGGAAAGAGACCTTGAGTCTGACAAACTCTCTAAAATTTCTGTCGGCAACAACCCCAGCAGACCGAATAAAGCATTTAATCGCCGCAACCCGGGACTTGTCAGGAAGCAGTCCCTGCCCTTCCCCAGCACTTTGGACGAGGCAGAACTTGAAACCCCAACCTACTTGAGGCAGGCTGCAGATTAATGCTGTCGGAAAGAACATGATTTGAGAGTGTATTGCCTTCTCCCCCAAAATGGTTAATATACTTTCATGATACTGGTGTGGGTATAGTTTGATTTCATATTCCTGCTTACCAGATAGATATGGAATAGGTGTGCCGGGTATTATTTGTTACAACCCACAACAATCAGTCTTGCCAATAATTATCGCTCTCGTAAAAACCTCTCGGGATTAGTTTCTCGCCGATTAGCTTTTGATCTTGTTTGGCATGTTGCCGGACGCGAAACTTTTACCAATATACAATCATTCTTGCTGCCACACGCACATCCTTTCTGACAGTTGATATTTAATTTATGCGGCGAAAATCACAATTAACTGCTGGGCTTGCCGGCAACAGGGAAAAATTATTCCATGAAAAAGGAAGTATCAGAAAAAAATGGAAAAACAGGGTCCCGGTTGCCCTCATCTATCCCAATAAGTATGAACTTGGTATGTCCAATCTTGGATTTCAGATTGTTTACCAGCTGTTGAACCAGGATGATGCCATTGTAGCAGAAAGATTATTTTTCCCGGAATCAGCCACCAGACCTGTATCCCTTGAATCAGGAAGGCCTCTTGCCGATTTTCCCCTGCTTTTTTTCTCCGTCAGTTTTGAACAGGACTATCAGCACTTGCTCATGCTTCTCGAGATTTCAGGCATTCCGTCCCGGACATCAGAGAGAACTGACAAAAGCCGGATTATCTCTGCAACAGCTGCAGGCGGGCAGCCCCTGGTAGTTGCCGGGGGCGTTGCAACCTTCATGAATCCTGAACCCCTGGCTCCTTTTGTCGATCTTTTTATTATTGGTGAGGCAGAACCGATACTGGGCTCAGTCATGGCACTTTTAGTAAAGGGAATCGGCAAAAAAAACAAAGAGAATCTTCTGGAAGAAATAGGGGCAAATCTTCCCGGATGTTATGTTCCTGGACTCTACCAGGTTACATATGCCCCTGATGGTACTCTCCTGTCAAACACTCCCAAGGAAGACTATACAACACTGCCGCCAAGAATTAAAAAGGTGATGATGAGTTCACCCGGTAATGTTGCTGCCCACTCCAATATTCTCACCCCCATGGCAGAATTTTCTGATCTCTATATGACGGAATTGGGACGGGGCTGCAGTCGGGGCTGCAGGTTTTGTGCAGCTGGTTTTATTTATCGTCCTCCGCGGCTGTGGGATGCGCAAGCAATAATTACTGCTATTGACTCAAGGCCAGAGAATGTTTCGAGGGTTGGACTTCTTGGGATGGAAATGGCGCGCTCGGAAGATATTTCCCTGATAGCCGATTACCTTTCAAAGCAGTCATGTTCCCTGTCTTTTTCCTCTTTGCGGGCCGATATCATTAATTCCCCACTGCTTGATCTCCTGGCAAGGAGCAACCTAAAAAGTGCTGCTATTGCACCCGATGGGGGTTCAGAACGCTTGCGACACGTTATCAACAAAGGTATAACAGAAAATGATGTACTGGCAGCTGCAGAACTACTTACAAAGAAAGGAATACAAAACCTGAAACTCTACTTTATGATCGGCCTGCCAACCGAATCACAAGCAGACCTCGATGAAATGGCAGGTCTGATCATGAAGGTCAAGAAAAAAATCTTGACAGTTGGCCGCTCCAGGGGCAGACTCAGCTCCTTGACTCTGAGTATAAACTGTTTTATCCCGAAACCATGGACACCTTTTCAATTTCATCCCATGGAAAAGGTTGCCCTTTTGAAGCAGAAATTAAAATTTCTCCGCAAAAAAATTGCTGCAGAGCCAAACATTCGCATCAAGACTGAAAATCCAGAGAAGGCTTTTTTTCAGGGAGCTCTCTCCAGGGGTGATCGCAGGGTTGGCCATGCTTTATTGTCGATGGTACTCACGAACTGCAGCTGGCGACAGGCTTTTGCAAAAGAAAATTTGAATCCGGATCATTATGCTTTACGCCAGAGAGGCCCGGATGAAACATTTCCCTGGGAAATAATTGATCACGGCATTGAGCGCAAATATCTTTGGTCTGAATATCAACGAGCCTTAAGGGAAAAAACAACCATCTCCTGCGATACATCGAGGTGTAAACGCTGTGGAGTCTGCTAAATCATGGCAACCCGTTCTCTAAAATCAGATATTGACTCTCCAAGACCATTCCGGCTGGTAAAATTTTTTTCATTCACCGGCCTTGGACTCGTCCTGGTCACCACCATGGTTCTCTCGTGGGTTATATCCAACTATGCCAAAAAGGTCATGCTCGAGCGCAGTGAATCATACTCGTTTCTGTTAGCTGAACATGTGAACCGGCAGGTTTTTTTGCAGTTTGTTTTGCCGACTGCTCTGCGTTACGGTGAAATAGCTCTCCGGAATCCAACACAGTTCAAAACACTTGACACGGTTATCCGCAATACCACTGAAGGGCTGAAAGTCGACTCGGTAACCATTTTCGACTCCAAGGAAAATATAATCTCCTACAGCACTATTGCTGAACAGGTAGGAGTTCGTAATGCAGGCGGCAAGGAATACGAAAGAGCACTTAATGGAATTAACAGTTCGCGCCTCATGTCTTCCGCCTCTCTCCTGAACCTGCTGCCAGGCTCGGAACCGATTTCGTCAAAACTTATGACCTATATCCCTTTTCGCCGTGAAAATCCTCTCAGTGAGAGGACTGATGATATAATGGGCGTAACCGAGGTCGTCCAGGACCTTTCAGATGACATGGAGGCAATAATCAGGCTGCAGCTTACAATTATTGTTGTCTCCATTCTGATAATGGGAACCCTCTTCTTCATTCTCACCCAGATTGTGACCAAAGCGGATCAGATTAACGAAGCGCGGGCCCAGGAACGCCGCCGTCTTGAGGATAAACTCCATCATGCTGAGCGCCTAGCAACCCTGGGCGAAATGGTTGCCTCTGTTTCCCACGAAATAAAAAATCCCCTGGGCATAATCCTCAGTACAGCAGAAATCCTCAATAAGCGCTTAAAAGAACAGGCTCCGGCCAGCAAACATCTAGCTGAAATAATAATAACCGAGACGAGCAGACTGGATGATATCGTCCGGGAGTTTTTAGATTTCGCCAGGCCCCAGGTGCCTCAATTCAGTAAAGCATCCATCAATGATTTGATCCTGAAGGTAGAAGAATTCATGCAGCCTGAATTTTCCAAGTACAAGATAACAGTTGAAAATGCTCTGAATTCTGACCTCAAACCAGTATATATGGATCAGAATTTACTCTACAGGGCATTTCTCAATCTTTTCATCAATGCGGTGCAAGCCATGCCAGATGGAGGCACACTTTCGATAAGTACCGCTTTGTCCACGGAAGAAAAGAATAAAGTTGTAATCATCTTAAAGGATACCGGAGTCGGTATCTCAAGTGACAAGCTGGCAATGATCTTTACGCCGTTTTATACGGACAAGATTAGAGGCAACGGATTAGGGCTTGCAATCGCAAAAAATATCATTGAGGAGCATGACGGCTCAATCAGTGTTGAAAGTGAGATTGGAAAAGGCGCGAGTTTCATCATTACGCTGGCGCAACAGTAATTCACTCTTTCGCTTTGCAGCCCTTGATGCATATCATATCATGAGGCCCAGCATCTCACGGACAGCCTGATCCAGTCCGACAATAATAGCCCGCGCCATTATGGCATGCCCTATACTGAGTTCTTCGATGGTCTCAAGCAGAGCAAGCCGGGCAGTATTTAAATAATTGAGTCCATGCCCTGCATTCACCCGCAGACCAACCTCATAGGCCTCTTCAGCTGCTGCTGCGATCAGGTCATACTCCCGGTCCCTTTCTTCTTCGCTTTTGGCATCAGCGTATCTGCCGGTGTGGATTTCCACAAAGGTGGCGCCGATGTCTTTTGCTGCCCTGATCTGTCTTGAGTCAGGATCAATAAACAGACTCACCGGAATTCCCGCATCATTCATCCGGCCAACAACTTTTTTGAGCTTCTGTTTCTGGGCCGCTACATTTAACCCGCCTTCGGTGGTCAATTCCTTTCTTTTTTCCGGAACAAGGGTGACCATATCAGGCTGAATAGTTAGGGCAAACTTGACAATCTCCTCCGCAGCCCCCATTTCCAGGTTGAGTTTGGTTTTAACCGTCTGGCGTAACAATCTGACATCCCGGTCCTGAATATGTCTCCGGTCCTCGCGCAAATGAACTACAATCCCTTCTGCTCCAGCCAGTTCACAGATACCTGCAGCAAGGACAGGATCGGGTTCACTGGTGCCACGGGCCTCACGTAACGTGGCGACATGATCAACATTCACGGCGAGTTTAATCATTTTCCCTCTCCTTTTCGTTGCAAGTTCCTGCAACAGAACCTTTTCTTTGTCATTCATTCTCACTGCTTCAAAGTCTGACTTTTCATGATCATACCCTATAAGATGCAAAAACCCATGCACAAGCAGCACCTGCATGCGCGCATGCAGGGAAAGTCCGTCTTTTTCTGCTTCCCGGCTGGCTGTCTCAACTGAAATGACGATATCGCCAAGTAAATTCAAGGCCATTGCCGAATCATCACCCTCAGTTAATGAAAACGCCAGGACATTGGTGGGACCATTTTTTTGGCGCCAGGATCTGTTTAACTCTGCAATCTGTTTATCATCAACCAGAAGTATGCTTAATTCTGCATCAGGCAACCCTGTCAAGGCAAGGAGAAGCGCCGCTGTCCGCCGAATCAGAGCTTCGTTTATCCGGGGCAACGGGTGGCAATATTCATTCCTGAATAGAACGGGCATTTGACGTTTGAAAATTTATGCGCTTATCAAGGCTGTTACTAGTCTCCGCCAATTGAAAAGACTATTTTTTGACAGACTTTAACTTACCTGGTCTGGCTTTCTTATCATCATGCTTTATTTCTTTCCTGGCATAGGCCCGGATAATCTGCTGCACTAAAGGATGGCGCACAACATCCACATCACTGAATGTGCAGAATCCGATCCCCTTAATACTTTTCAGTATCCGCGATGCCTCGACAAGTCCTGACTGCTTACCAGCCGGCAGGTCTATCTGGGTAATATCACCCGTAATAACTGCTTTGGAGTCAAAGCCGAGCCTGGTCAGGAACATTTTCATCTGTTCGTGTGAGGTATTCTGGGCTTCATCCAGAATAACAAAAGCGCTGTTCAATGTGCGCCCGCGCATAAAGGCCAAGGGTGCTATCTCGACAATTCCCCTCTCGATATATTCAACGACTTTCTCCCTTCCCAGCATATCATTTAAGGCATCATACAAGGGGCGCAGGTAGGGATCCACCTTCTGAGCCATATCACCGGGAAGAAAACCAAGTTTTTCTCCTGCTTCAACAGCTGGCCGGGTGAGAATAATATTTTTGACCTGGCTGCCTGTTAATGCTGAAATAGCCATGGCCACAGCCAAATAGGTCTTACCGGTTCCCGCCGGTCCGATACCAAAGACAATGTCACTGTTCCTGATTGCATCTATATATTTTTTCTGGTTGATGCTTTTGGGAGATACCACTCTCTGGTTGGCAGTAATATAAACCCGGTCAAGAAATATTTCTTTCAGCTTGGCCTTTGGCGAGCGCTCAAGAATACGCAGGCCGTAAGCCACATCTGAAGGGTAAACAGGGTAACCGGCCTTGAGCAGTTCGTATAATTGCTCCAGTGCAAATGCAGCCAGTTCCACTTCATGCTGCATACCCTCAAGCGTCAACTCATTGCCCCTCGTTTTTACAGAAACGCCGACTGTTGTTTCGATGGTACTCAGATTTTTATTCAGGTCCCCGTATAACAGTCTTGTTAAATTATTATCGTCAAATGTGAGCTTTATTTCAGGCATATGGATGGATTTTACGCATCTAATTTTTTTACTTTTGCCCGTCAGCAAGGGCAGCATCAATGAGTTTGCTTATGGCAGCAAAATCGCGATTCTTCAGTTTCATGCCATTGACAAAAATGGTCGGGGTTCCTGTGACGCCAGCTTTTTTGGCCTCAGCTACATCCTGCTCAATTTTCTTGCGCAACGAAGGCCTCATCATATCAAGAGAAAATTTTTTCAGATCCAATCCAAGTTTCTGGGCGATTTCCAAATACTTTTCACTGCCCAGGCTGGCCTGGTTAATGAAAAGTTCGTCATGATACTCCCAGAACTTGCCCTGCTCAGCTGCAGCCATGGAGGCGAGAGCCGCGGGAAGGGCCTGTTCATGAATGGCTAGGGGTAAATGCTTGAAAACGATTTTAACGCTGTTGGGATATGTATCGAGCACCTGCTCAAATATCGGCATCATTTTGCCGCAGTAAGGTCATTGAAAATCACTGAAAACTGCGAGTACAACCCCGGCTCCTGCCGGGCCAAGAAAGGGTGAATCCGCCACATTAATTTCAACACTGAAATTAATGGTAACCGTTTGCAGTGTTTTTCGTTTACTGTTTATCAGATAGAGTTGCTCACCATTGGCGGAGACAGCTATATCAGTGACAGAGGGATCAACCGGGACTGTGCCGACAACTGTGCCGTCGGTTGAATAGATTATTACTTTCGCCTGATCCGTGAGAAGAAATGTAAATTCCCCACCCTGAGTTTGAGCAACATCAATGGGTGTTTCATCAAGCTGGACCGCGCCGGAAACCTCCCAGTCGACTTTGGCCTGGGCTGCAAATGGCATAAGACTTACAAGCATTAGAAATGTTATTACTACTGCACTATTTGCCAATCGTGTCATTGGAGTTTCCTTGGTATTTTTATGCTCAATAAATAAAATTTATAGCTTCCATGCTCATGAAAACCACTGTAGCTCCTCAGTTAACTTCCATATCAATAATCTGCAATTCATCTCCCCTGGTAATTTTAATAGCATTTGACTTGCATGCCGGACAGGCATAAATATAGCGTTCTTCAGAGTCAAATTGTAAACCGCAGTCACAGCAAAAACCCCCAAGGAGAACATATTCAATGATCAGTTCCGCCTGCTTGGCAATTGTATCCGCCTTTGCCACATCAAACGCGAAGAGCAGGGCATCAGGATGTATGCCCGCAGCTTTGCCCACTTTAAGCCGCACCGATTCTATTGAATTATAGCCCTTCTGCTGACAAAGATCGGAAACCGTCTCAATCAAACTGATGGCAATGGATGCCTCATGCATTATCAGGGTCCACACCCATTGTCCGTAAAACTTCATCAAAAAGTTTTAATGACTCCTTGCCAGCTTCAACATCAACCTTCTGAATAGCAAAACCGGCATGAACCAACACATAATCACCTATATCGGCTTCCTCAGGAAGCAGCATGAGATTTACCTGCCGCCTGGCCCCATATACCTCAATGGTTGCCAAAAAACCTTCTTTGCTGATAATCTTTGATGGTATTGCTACACACATTCAGCATCACCTTTTTTCATACCAGGCTGCAATATCGGATATTTTAAAATGACTAGTGGTATGCGGCCTGGGTTTAATATGCAACACATTGATACTCATTCAATATGGATTAAAACTTGCCAATCCCTGTTCCTGGGTGCATAGGTTTCAGCACCACAAAAATAACACAAATGGCCCGGTGCATATAGCTTTAGGTGCCCTTTTCTCTTATTTATACTACTTATAAGTAACTCATATGACTTGCGCAAGTTATTATTGAACATTGACATTCCAGGAGTCATATTGTAACCATTCACTGCGATTGGCGCCCAACTAACATCCTAAAAATGAAGCCATTAATCACTATATTAGTTATCAGCAGAATTCAGAGAAATAACTAGGAGATAAAAATGCCGTCCATCCTCGTGGTTGATGACGAACTTAGCATGCGTGAGTTTCTGAAGATCCTCCTTGAAAAAGAGAGTTATAAAGTTACCACAGCTTCAGATGCATCCAGCGCGATTGATCTTATAAAGAATGAGAATTTTGACCTTGTTCTTTCCGATATAAGAATGCCAGGGATTGGGGGTTTATCCTTGCTGGAAAAAATCAAAGCGGAGAACAACTCTATTCCGGTTATCATGATAACCGCCTTTGCCTCACCTGAAAACGCTGTTGTTGCCATGAGGAGCGGCGCCTTTGATTATATTACCAAACCTTTTAAGGTTGATGAGATCATCAAAATAATCAAAACGGCTCTTGCGGCCACTGTTTCAGGCAACATCAAGGACGTATCTGCCGCAACGGACTCTTTTGAAGGCATCATTGGCAACAGCCCGGAGATGCTGAGAATTTACAACCTTATCTCCCGTATTGCCCCTACCCCTGCCAGTATCCTTATTTATGGAGAATCAGGAACTGGAAAGGAACTGGTTGCCCAGGCCATTCATAATCTGAGCAATGTACGGCATAAGCCATTTGTGCCCATCACCTGCAGTGCCATACCGGAAAGTTTGCTCGAAAGTGAGCTTTTCGGCCATGTCAAAGGTGCTTTTACAGGGGCCATTTCAAATAAAATCGGTCTTTTTGAACTTGCAGACGGTGGCAGTGTCTTTCTTGATGAGATAGGTGAACTGACGCCTCTGATCCAGACTAAACTTTTACGTGTACTGCAGGAACGCGAATTAAAACGCGTCGGTGATACCGACACTATCAAAGTAAACGTCAGGATTATTGCCGCGACCAATAAAAATTTAGAGGAAGAAATAATCTCCGGCCGTTTCCGTGAAGACCTTTTCTACCGCCTGGCAGTTGTGCCGCTTCGTGTCCCTCCACTGCGCGAAAGAAAAGGTGATGTGCCCCTGCTGGTCAATCACTTTCTGAAAAAATATTCTGATAAAATGGGGAAAAACGTCCAGGAGATTTCCTCATATGCCATGAGTGTACTCATGGAATATGATTTTCCTGGAAATGTGCGTGAGCTTGAAAATATCATTGAGCGCGGTGTTGCCCTGGAGTCATCAAATATTATTCTTCCTGAAAGTCTTACCCTATCAACCTATAAGAAAGAAGGAAAACCTGCCGAAAAATTCTCACAGGCTTTCATATGCGTGGAATCAGAGGAGGATTTATATAGCAAGGGCCTGGATGAGATAATGGCAACCCTTGAAAAAGAGATGATTGAACATGCCCTTGCCAAAACTGATAATTCTAAGATACAAGCGGCTGGGCTCCTCAAAATCAGTTTCCGGTCATTGCGCTATAAAGTGCAAAAGTATGGGATTAAATAAAATCATACCTCTTTAAGGTACTCCCAGCGTGCTCAATTCATTCATAGCAAAACCGGTTCAAAATCAGGCTGTTGCTGAGTTGTTTAAAAAACAGCTGCGCTGGATGCTTTTTTTGCGTGTAGTTTTTTTAACGCTTCTTTTAGGTTTAAACTATGTCCTGCAGTCAGCCGAAAAACATATTATAATCCCTCCCTTCTATTATGTGGTTGCTTTCATAACTGGTGTCTATATTTACACCATCTCTTCAGCACTGATCCTGAAATTCATCCGACGCTATTCCACTTTTGCTTATACCCAGATACTTATAGACGTGCTTCTCATAACCACGCTTATCTACTACAGTGGTGGAAGTCAGTCCATATTTACCATCCTCTATTTCTTCCCCATCATCGCAGGAAGCTTTATTCTTTTGCGCCGGGGCGGTCTGGCGCCTGCAGCAGCCAGTACTATAGCCTACGGAGCTATCCTGGCTTTTGAATATGCCGGATATCACCCCACTTTTTTTGAGGATTTCTGGTACCGGCCTATTACAGACATGCGCTCAGTCATGAATTTGTTTTCAATCCATGGTCTCACCTTCTTCATCACCGCCATATTAAGCGCCCTGCTTTCAGAAAAACTACGCCGTACTGAAAAAGCGCTCATTTCAACGACCCTGAAATATGACCAGTTGGCAGTCCTTTACAAAAAGATTTTCGAAGATATCCCGTCCGGTATTATTACTGTCATCAATCAAAAAAAAATCATTTCATTAAATCCTGCTGCTGAAAAAATTACCGGTTTTGTCCAAGCTGAAATTACAGGCAAGGATATCAACAAAGCGTTTCCTGGCCTCAAACTTGAAGCTGACATGAATGTCCGCCCTGAGGTTGAGATCACGAGAAAAGACGGGGAAAACATACCCATCGGCTATTCATTTGCTAAACTGAACATGCCTGGCACCGAAGATAAATACGAGGTCATTACCCTGCAGGATCTCAGTGAAACGAAGCAGATGGAAAAACAGATCCTGCAGGCTGAAAAAATGGCAACCATTGGTGAAATGTCCGCCGGCATAGCCCATGAATTACGCAACCCACTTGCGGCAATCTCCGGGGCTGCAGAACTGTTGGATGCGAGTGGCGATATCAATTCTCAGAACCAGGGATTGATGAACATAATTACAAGAGAATGCAACAGATTGCAGAACACCATCACTGACTTTCTTTCTTTCTCAAAACCTGTCAGACCTGAAAAAGAGTTTATTCCTCTTCTGCCGCTGATTAAAGAGATGATTCAGATCTTGCAACATACGCAAGACTGGCCTGAAAAATGCATTTCAATAATCGATATACCAGAAAAAATGGACTGCTGGGCTGATCCTCAGCAGATCCACAAAGTGCTCCTTAACCTCCTGCACAACAGCTGCATAGCCTTAAGAAACATGGATGGCGAAATTCGTGTCACTGCCAGGGAGGTAGAGGAAGACTCAGGAGCTGAAAAAACCGTGATTACCATAACCGATACTGGCCGAGGCATACCGGATCACATCATAAACAGGATAGTTGAGCCCTTCTTTACAACAAGAGAAAATGGAACAGGACTCGGCCTTTCCATTGTAAAACAGATTATCAACGCCCATGAAGGGTCCATCAATATTACCAGCAAGGAAAAGCAGGGAACCTCTATTGAAGTATGGCTGCCCCTGCCCTGATCATTCTTTTTCCTTGCTCACCCTAGCTCCAAGAGTTTGAAGTTTTTCCACCATATCCTCATACCCTCTTTCGAGGTGATATATTCGGGAAATCTCCGTTACCCCCTGTGCTGCAAGAGCAGCCACGACCAGGGAGGCACTGGCTCGGAGATCAGTGGCCATTACCCGGGCCCCTGTAAGTTGAGCACTACCCTTAACAATGGCACTGTTGCCATTAATCTTTATCTCTGCGCCCATCCGTTTTAATTCAGCCACATGCATGAACCTGTTTTCAAATATTGTTTCCGTGATGACGCTTAAACCGTTAGCCAGGGTCATAAGAACCATGAGCTGCGCCTGAAGATCAGTTGGAAACCCCGGGTAGGGTTGGGTTTTGATATCAATGCTTTGTATCTTTGCCGGCCGGGAAACATAAATAGAATCTTCTGACTCCTTAATGATAAGACCTGCTGCACGTAACTTCTCAGTGAGGGAGGGCAAATGGGAAGGATTGCAATTTGTCAGATTTGCCTCACCACCTGCTGTTCCAATAGCAATAAGATAGGTTCCGGTTTCGATGCGGTCAGGTATCGTAGTAATTTCAGCTGGTTTTAATCTTTTAACGCCTTGAATTGTCAAGCGATCACTGCCCCTGCCCTCAATGCTTGCCCCCATGGAAATGAGCATGTCAATCAAATTGCTTACCTCGGGTTCCCTGGCAGCGTTTTTTATAACCGTTTCCCCTTTTGCAAGAACAGCGGCCATCAGAATGTTTTCCGTTCCCGTTACCGAAGGAACATCAAAATAAACGTTCCCTCCTGTTAGCTGCTTTTTGGCAGAAGCACTCACATACCCATCTTCCAGGACAAGAGTTGCTCCCATATTCTTCAAACCCTGCAGGTGAAAGTCTATCGGTCGTGCCCCGATGGCACAGCCACCTGGCAGGGAAACTCTTGTTTTTCCCGTACGGGCCAGCAAGGGCCCCAGAACGAGAATTGAAGCACGCATTGTTTTTACCAGGTCATACGATGCTTCAATACTTTTTAGAGAATCGGTATTAACCAGCAAAGTACTGCCTTCCCTTTTCCATTCAGCTCCAAGGGTTTCAAGCAGGGCAAGAATCGTCCGGGTATCCCGCAGGTCAGGCACATTATGTATAACATGCCAGCCTGGTGCCAGCAGGGTTGCGGCAATTAATGGCAGGGCAGCATTTTTAGCTCCGCTTATGCAGATCTCACCTTGCAGTTTACGTGCTCCCTCGATGATCAGTTTATCCATAACGTATTATACTCAGGCAGAGACATCTTCTATGCATGGTGGCGTGCATATTTCACTTATTAATTTTACAGAATACTATCATTTCTTCCGAGCCTGAAGAACTCTTGGCAAGCCGGCATAATCATTAAAAATCTCAAGGCTGTCATATGCAGCAGTTCTTTTAAGAATTTCGAAAACTTCTTCCTGCTGGTCTCCACCTATCTCCATAAAAAGCCAGCCGCATGGTTTGAGTACTTTTCCCGATTCTGCTGCAATCCTGCTGATCTCCTGCAGGCCTCGTTCTCCTCCATCTAAAGCCAAACGGGGTTCATAGTCCCCAACCTCAGGTTGAAGGGAACCGGTGTTCTTACCAAAGGGTTTCCCGAGAATTTCTCTAGCTACATATGGTGGGTTGGAAATTACTATATCAAACTCAGCCTTTGCCGCGATGGCATCGAACCAGTTGCAATTAATAAAGTCAATTTTTTCTGCGACTTGATGTTTTGTAGCATTATGGAGTGCAACTTGCAACGCATTGTATGAATAGTCAAGTGCTGTAACTTTAACCGTTGCAAGTTCCAGGGCCAGTATAATTGCCAGTACACCACTGCCGGTACCTAAATCAAGAATTCTGATTGTCTGCTCGCAACTTCCGGCCTCACTTTTTAGGACATCCAGAGTTTTTTCCAGCAGGAACTCTGTCTCAGGTCGGGGGATAAGCACATCCTTCGTGACCATGAAGGGCAACGACCAGAATTCTTTCTCACCAATTATGTAGGCCAGGGGTTCCCGGGCCAGTCTCCTTGTAATATTTCTTTCGAATGTTTCAAATTGGATGTTATTCAGGCCCCTATCCCCGGCAAGGAGAACAGCCGTCCTGTTCATTTTGAGTGCATGGGAAAGCAATAGGGAAACATCAAGCTCGGCTTCAGGGATATTCGCCTCTTGGAGACGCTGAACAGCGTTTTGGAAAACCTTTTTGATCTGCACGTAATTGGTAGCTTATTACAGTAGGATACTTCTTTAAAAATGTATAATGGTAATAGTTCCTATCAGCCGCATGAGAAGAGCAATCTCAAACCATTCCTATTGGACATTTTTGAGAGCTTCCGACTGATAATGCACAATCAGCGGGTTAATGATCTCATCAATTTTCCCCAGCATTATGGCCTCAAGCTTGTAGAGTGTCAGATTTATGCGGTGATCAGTCACTCTTCCCTGGGGATAATTATAGGTCCGGATACGCTCACTCCGATCACCGGTACCGACCTGACTTTTGCGGTTTTCAGAAATCTTGTCATGCTGATCCTGTTCCATCTTGTCAAGAAGGCGGGCCCGCAATACTTTTAAGCCCTTGGCTTTATTCTTGTGCTGCGATTTTTCATCCTGGCATGACACAACAAGCCCTGTCGGCAGGTGAGTTATGCGTATGGCCGATTCAGTTTTATTCACACTCTGGCCTCCCGGACCTGATGAGCGGAAAACGTCGATACGCAGGTCATTGGGGTCGATTTCAACTTCTACCTCTTCTGCCTCGGGCAGAACGGCCACTGTAACAGCTGAGGTGTGTATCCTGCCCTGGGTTTCCGTTTCGGGCACCCTCTGGACCCTGTGCACTCCACTTTCATACTTTAACCTGCTGTATACTTTTTCACCGCTTATAAGTGCAATTATTTCCTTAAAGCCTCCAATACCTAGAGGATTGCTACTCATGATCTCGACATTCCAACCTACTTCATCCGCATAACGGCTGTACATCTTAAATAGATCCCCAACAAATAAGGCCGCCTCATCCCCGCCAGTGCCAGCCCTTATTTCAAGGAGAATATTTTTTTCGTCATTTGGGTCTTTTGGCAACAGCAGCAGTTTTATTTGATTTTCAATTTCTCCTGCATTTTCATTAAGTTCCTCTATCTCATTTTTTATTAATTCCAGCAGTTCAGGTTCTTCCTCTTCCTGGAGCATTTTTTTGCTTTCTGCCAGTTCATCATTGATTTTCAGGTATCTGCTGCTGAGCCCTTTCAATTTAGTGAGTTGCGCATGCTGCTGCGCCACTTTTTTGTATTCGCGCTGATTTGCAATAAGAACGCGGTCTGAAAGCTTCTTTTCAAGATTTGAGAGTTTCGTCTCAAGTTCATCGAGTGTTGGTATCATCGCTTTTTCAATTTTTAAATTTTAAAAAACAGCAGCAGTTTACCGTGCGCAGCAAATGAAAACAGGGGACACTCCGGCACCGGAGGTCCCCTGTTATAAAACTGTAGAATATGTTAAGCAGAGGTGGAATTCTTTTTCATATGATCAGCATACTTCTTCATGAATTTTTCAACTCTACCAGCAGAGTCAATAAGTTTTTGCTTGCCAGTGAAGAAAGGATGACAGGCGGAACAAATCTCAACATTCATTTCATTATTTACTGATCCAAGCTCTACTTCGTTGCCGCAGGCACATTGTGCTTTAATTTTATGGTATTCCGGATGGATATCTTTTTTCATTAGTCTTGCCTCCAACAAGTGCTCTGCATTTCAATGCAGCACTGTTTAAACTTTCAGTCAGGATATTTTTCATTTACCCGGCCGAATTGAACGGCCCAAGGTACGCTTTTCTCAAATGTCTATTTCACAACTGGCATCTTGCCCAATGCATAAAGATAACGGCCCAGATGGAAACGGCAAATTATATATAATTAAAATATTATTGCAAGCTGTATTAGAAGAATTCAGAAATAACAACATGTTATAGGATTCTGTAAATTGTGCAGAGACTTTTAAAGATTGAATCAACTATTCATTGATTGGAAAAATTCTGCATTCGTTTTTGTGGCTCTCATCTTGTCAAGCAAGAACTCCATGGCATCACCCGGGTTTAATGAAGAAAGAAGTTTGCGTAAAATCCAGACTCTGTTGAGTTCATCTTCCCCTAAAAGCAGGTCTTCCTTGCGTGTGCCGGACCTGTTGATATCAATGGCTGGGTAAATTCTTCTATCTGCCATTTTCCGGTCAAGCACGAGCTCCATATTGCCAGTTCCTTTAAATTCTTCGAAAATAACCTCGTCCATCCTGCTGCCCGTCTCTACCAGGGCTGTAGCAATAATGGTGAGGCTGCCGCCTTCTTCAATATTTCTGGCTGCCCCGAAAAACCTTTTCGGCCTGTGCAGAGCTGTGGCCTCAACGCCACCAGATAAAATTCTTCCACTTGCCGGGGTTACGGTATTATATGCCCGTGCGAGCCGCGTAATACTATCGAGGAGAATCACAACATCTTTTTTATGTTCGACCAGGCGTTTTGCCTTCTGTATCACCATTTCCGCAACCTGGATATGTCTCTGGGGCGGCTCATCAAATGTGGAACTTACCACCTCGGCCTTGACGTTTCTCGACATATCCGTGACCTCTTCCGGACGCTCATCGATCAAGAGGACGATTAGGGTGATCTCCTTATGATTTTTTACTATGGAATTGGCAATTTTCTGCAATAAAACCGTCTTGCCAGTCCGTGGCGGCGCAACTATTAAGCCCCGCTGTCCCTTGCCGATTGGAGACATGAGATTCATTATGCGGGTAGAGAATTCATCTTTTTTGGCCTCCAGGTTTATTCTCTCGTTGGGGTGCAGCGGTGTCAGATTTGAAAACAGGGTTTTGTCTTTTGCTTTTTCAGGTGCCTCATAGTTGATGCTTTTTACCTTAAGTAAAGCGAAATAGCGTTCACTGTCCTTGGGAGACCTGACAATGCCTTCAACGGTATCACCCGTCCGTAAATTCAACCTCCGGATCTGAGACGGTGATACATATATATCATCCGGGCCGGGAAGATAATTATAAGCCGGTGCTCTCAAAAAGCCGAATCCGTCAGGGAGGATCTCAAGCACTCCTCTCCCGGTGACCATACCATTCTTTTCGTCTTTAGCCTGCTTTGCTTTTGCCTGCAGAATCGCAAAAATCAGCTCCTGCTTTCGCATGCCGCTGATACCTTCCACGTTATAATCCCGGGCAAGCTTGGTAAGTTCATTAATTTTCTTTTCTTTCAGTTCCGCTAAATCCATGCATCAGCTTCCTTTAATAATTTTTCTCCAATGCAATACATTTTATGCATTGCTCTTCTTACTCTTAAATCCTTTAATATTAAAATGTTCCAGGTCTCCCGGGAAAAAAGACAACCAACTGCGCACTATGCTGGTCAGGCACAAAACTATCTTTTTACAGCTTTAGGTATACTGTAACTCATCTGTTTATTTGAATTTTTATTTTACTTGAATAGTGCAATAATAGGTCGATAATGCTTCGTTAAATCAGTCACAGTTTTTTCTGTGCGGAAACAAGGCGGAATTGTTTTGTGTTATAGGAAATTTCATGTGAAAGTTGACAGATTAAAGAAAGGCGTCTTCTACTATTATAGGGAGTTATGATTTTTTTCTCTCTTCCAGGGGCAACAGCCCATACAGGTGGGGAAAATTTTAGAAACTTCACAAGGTAATTGTTATCATATTTTCATCACTTTTTACTGTCAAGCTTTTTTTCTTCTTCTTTCTCATTATTTTTGCTGCTAACCAAGAGGCATACCGGTGGAATGGTGCTCGCTGTTCCTGCTCAACAAGCCAGCCAGATGCTCCACTTGAATACTAGTTTCCTGCAGCGTTCCGCTATTATCAACAACATGATCTCCCCGCATCGCCTTTTCAGACAAGGATAGCTGACTTTCCATTTCTCTGACAGCTTCACTCCTTTCCACCCCGTCTCGTTCCATCAAACGGTTGAGGCACGTT
>WOR8_10000922_pt1 | contig 33518 bp, 25 predicted proteins | sample DeeMarSeWOR38_10_FD_19890 | JGI IMG/M metagenome (IMG submission 19890) | reverse complement strand
GCTTACATATCGTCTACGGAATATGTTCCCCATTGGCCGATCTTGACGATGCCGTCTTCTTCCAATCCCTCTTGAATAGATTCGAAAACCGCATCAACGGCTCTGGCGGCAATTTTTTGGGGGACACCTTCCAGTTTTTCGGATACTCTTTTCACCAATTCGGTCTTATTCATCTATACCTTCTTTTAGTTAAGGATTTTAGAAGTGGCTTCTATTTCCATCCGATAACCTGATACCCCTTGTCCCGCAGGCATTGCTCCACGAAGCGACGCTCAATCTCATCCGGGTCACCCGATTTCATAGCACCGCGGGCCAGACCCCCGGCACCCCCCCCGGCTGCCCCGGCGGCTAATCCGCGACCGGGACGTCCGGTGACGGCGCCGACGGCACCCCCCACCGCCGCACCCACCGCAGCGCCTTTTGCGGTAGATCCGGCGACATTCTTACCGGCATCTGTCGCATGGCCGTGGTCGGCGGCCATTTGGATGCAGTCATCAATATCTCTTTGCGCCACAGATGCCCCGGCTGCTTGATATGTGGCATTGGGATAGAGAACCGGGCGCTTTTTCGCACATGCGGATATTAAAACGGCGATTGCAACCAGGAAAATGACAATTGCAAAATTTTTCTTCATTTTTTCCAAGCGATTTAATTTTTTATTTTTCGTTATCATATCCCAAAAATACCTTCCGCGATAGTTTTATTTGAGAAAACCAGTTCTGTTCGAATAGAATGACGCATCCATCCGGGAAAAAGTCTACGCAGCAATTTTAAAGCATAGAAGCACCCTTCGGTAAGGACTGTGGCAAGCTGAAATATTATTAGAAGTGGTTTCAAAACCTCAGATCAGGTTCAAGGGCAAGGCGCAGGCCGATTGAGAAAGCGCAGCATACATGGGTATGTGAGCATTTATCGGAGGCCTGCAACGCAGCCATTGGGCCTCAGATGGGGTTTTGAAACCACTTCTAGACAGAATCAGAGCTTGAGTTTATTTTATCATCCGGCGCGAACTCGATAGTTCCGGAGTCGGGCTTAGAGGCGGGTTCCTGATGTTCGGAATGGAAATCAAACATACTGTGGGCTTGCTGACGGCGGGGCTCCCGGCGGAACCGTTGATATATGAAGTAAAGCAGATAGGCAATAAGTATTCCCAGGAAAATAAAGAAAAAAACGATTAAAAGGGATTCAACCAGGGTTGCCACCGCGTTGCTGAAACTGGCGCTTTTTACCATGCGGTAAATAACCGTAAAAACAAACATCAGCAGTGCCGAGATAAACAAAACCGTTTTAAAGGGGTTCAGCATGCGCCCCAGCTGGTTATGTGCCTGCCGCGTCATTTATTTTCCCCTCGGGCCGTTTTGTAATCAAAATCGATACTTGCCGTTCGAGTCCGGCGTGTCGCTCGTCCGCTTATTTCATACCTTATTTGAAACTTCTTACGCGAAACGGCCAGCTGGTCAGGGTAACCGGGCTGGCGGGATCTGGCCGTTTGATGATTAAATTATAGCGAAAATCTGCTCAGTTCGCAATTTTTTCTGTTTAAAAACCGGGAAAAATCGTTACAAGCATTTAATAATATGGAAAATAATAATTTAAAGAATAAAAAGGGCCCCCCTTTGCAAAAGCCTTTTTCTTTCTGATAAACAAATTTTTCTTGACCCCGATAATTAAATACGGTAAATATTATTAATAATTATATTAAATATCATATTTATAATATATATTAGTAATTTCAATGAGTTCAAGAGATAAATTGCTTCATAACAATATTTTTGAAGTTATCAGGGACCGGATCGTATTTGGACAATATCCGCCGGGGATGCGCCTATCTGAGAAGGCGCTCTGCAAAGAGTTCAGTGTCAGCCGCACCCCGCTGCGGGAGGCGATTCAGAAGCTTGTTGACCTGAAACTGGTAACGGTTATCCCCCGCTTCGGTACAAACGTTACACAGATCGACATTCATGAAATTCGCAGTGCATTTGAGGTCAAAATAAAACTCGAGGGGTTGGCCGGTGAGCTAGCGGCCATGCGTATTGAAGCCGATCGGCTTGAAGAGCTGGATAGGCTTATTAAGGAAGCCATTCGCGGTGATCAAAAGGACGAAAACCGCCGTCACAATCGCTTGATCGAGATCGATAGCCGCTTTCATACCATCATTCATCAGGCGGCACAAAATCCGATTTTACAAGAGTTTTTGAATAATCTTCATTACCGTTGTGCCAGACTCTGGAATTCATCACTGAACGATGTGGTCCCCAACGAGGAGATAATGGACCAGCTGCGAAGCGTTTACAATGCACTCGAGCGCAAGGACCCTGAAAGTGCCCGCAAGCACATGGAGCGGCATGTGCAGTATTTTATTGACGAAATTAAAAAACGGCTCCTGTAATTCGATCCGTTCGCTGTGCTCACAATTGGAATGTTGGAATACTGGAATGATGGAAAAATGGGTTTTGGAATAATGAATTAATGCAGCATTAATGGATATCCCGCGGATATAAAGATTTTAAATGAGGATTTATCCTTTTCGTAACCAATATTCCATTTTTCCACTCTTCCATTATTCCAATTCGGGGCTTAAATCCAGGCCTAAGGAAAACGACTGTATTTGCATCAATTTGCATAATTATAATGGGTATTATGATATTATTTCATTTAAGCCCAAACAATTTTTAGGAGGAAATCATGGAAGTTTTAAACTGGAAAGATAAGGAAGACGTTGAAATTAAAAAATTTCCCTATCGCGGCCAACAAAACGATGTCAAAGGCATCAGCATTCGCTGGCTTTCACAACACGGTGATGACGGTAGCGGCTATCCTGAATACGGCCTGCGGTTTTTTACGGCCCAGCCCGGTGGTGAAATCCCGATCCATAATCATTTTTATCACCAGACCATGTACATTTTGAGCGGCCAGTTTGAGTGCTATCAGTATGATCCGCAAACCGATGAAGTTGTCAAGAAAGTGGTGAGCGGGCCTGGGGATTTTATTTATATTCCCAGCCTGGAACCCCACGGCATGAAAAATACTAGCGATACGGAACCGGGGACCTTCTTGTGTTGCATTTGCAATGTTTATGATCAGGAAGATGAATAACCGCAGAGTTCTAGTTTGATTTCATGAATCCAAGTCTTCTAACCTTTTCAAAAACCAATTCGATGTCTATCGGCTTGACGATGAACTCATCACAACCGTTTTTGAGACAGTCCATGACTGTTTCTTCTTCCGATGCCCCGGTTACCATGATGATTCTGGCCTGATGCTGTTCGGATATCTTTTTTTCTTTTTCGAGTTCCCTGATTTTAAGCAGGACCTGTCGGCCATCTATATCGGGCATTAAGACATCCAGAAAAATAAGATTAAATGGCCGCCAGTCCTCCCAGGCTTTTTGAAACGCAGACAGCGCCCCTTCGCCGCCGTCTGTCGCATCGCACTCTCCCAGCCTGGAGACGATATCGGTTAATAATTTTCTGTTCGGCCCATCATCCGATAAATGCTCACATACCCATGTATGCTGCGCTTTCTCGATCGGCCTGCGCCTTGCCCTTGAACCTGATCTGAGGTTTTGAAACCACTTCTAGTTAAATTGGGTGTTTCAAATTTTAAAAAAAATCAAATTTAATATCGGTATTTTTATAAAAATCTAAAGCAAGATACCCATTTAAAATCAATCCAAATGGCGAAAAACAATTGCGGTTCGGCTGGGAAGGTATAGACTCAGGTAGTTCTTTGTCCCCTGATCGTCCTTTTCCTGCAGGGTCAGATGCTCCTGATCCGCTTTCAGGCGGCCGTGGCCGCCGTATTGCAGTGCATCGCTGGTAAACAGCAGGCGATAGGTTCCCGGGGGCGCTTCAAAGCGATAGTCGCTGTAGGATTGTTCGGGATGAAAGTTGAAGAAAAACAACAGATCGGCGCGTTCAAACCCGACCAGCTTGTTGTCGCAATGCTCATATAACAGGTTCAGATGGGCAGTATCCAGCAGACGGTGGGTTTTGGCCAGGTCGATCATATCGCGGTCAAAGCGGGCCAGAAACTGATATTTCAGGTTATCATCATCGACCAGGTGCCACTGGCGGCGGGCATAATGATACGACCAGTTGTTGCCCTCGCGCGGAAAATCAATCCACTCCGGGTGGCCGAACTCGTTTCCCATAAAATTCAAGTAACCCTGACCGGCGGTGCCCAGGGTGATCAGCCGGATCATTTTTTGCAGGGCCAAACCGCGATCGACTTTGATATTTTGAGAATCCACGTGCATATGGTCGTACATGTCGGCACCGATCAACCGGAATATAATGGATTGATCCCCCACCAGCGCCTGGTCGTGGGATTCGGCATAGCTGATGGTTTTCTCGTCAGTGCGCCGATTGGTGAGTTCATGCCACAGATGGCTGATGGGCCAGTGCTCATCGGGTTTTTCTTTGATTAGTTTAATCCAGAAATCCGGAACCCCCATGGCAAAGCGAAAATCAAATCCAAAGCCGCCGTTTTCAGCCGCCGCCAACCCGGGCATGCCGCTGACATCTTCGGCGATGGTGATGGCATCCGGCCGCACGGCATGGATGACTTCGTTGGCCAGCGCCAGGTAGGTCAGGGCCTCCTCGTCTACACTGGCATCGAAATAATCATCGTAGGAGCTAAAGGCCTTGTTAAAACCGTGGTGCCGGTAGAGCATACTGGTGATGCCGTCAAAGCGAAAACCGTCCAGATGGTATTCATCCAGCCAGAAGCGGCAGTTGGAAAGCAGAAAATGCAGGACCTGATGCTTGCTGTAATCGAAGCAGCGCGAATCCCATAATTCGTGGTGACCGCGGGGCCCGTCGTGAAAATACTGATACAGCGTGCCGTCAAACCGGCTGAGGCCTTCAACTTCATTTGAAACTGCATGGGAGTGGATCAGATCGATAATGACGGCCAGGCCGGCCCTGTGGGCTTCATCGATTAACGCTTTTAGATCTTCCGGTGTGCCGAACCGGGAAGAAGCGGCAAAAAAACTGGACACCTGATAGCCGAAGGATCCGTAATAAGGATGTTCCGGTATGGCCATGATCTGCAGAATGTTGTAGCCGGACGCTTTTACCCGTGGAAGAATGTTGGCCGTAAACTCCTGATACGATCCGATTTTGCCCTCTTCCTGGGCCATGCCGATGTGAACTTCATAGATTAGCGGCGCCTCGGTCGAGCGCTGAAAATTTCTGCGTCGCCAGCGATACGGGGGATCGGGCTGCCAGACCTGGGCATTGAAAATCAGCGATTCTGGATCCTGGACCACGCGCCGGGCATAGGCAGGGATGCGGTCGCCCATGCCCCCGGGCCAATGGATGCGCAGGCGGTAAAGATCACCGTGATCAAAGGTGTCGGCCGCCAGCCGTATTTCCCAGATGCCGTTTTCAAGCGCCTTTAAGGCAAACGCATCTTTTTCCTGCCAGGCGGTCATGTCGCCGATCAGAAAAATCGCCGTTGCGTTGGGTGCCCACTCGCGGAAAATCCACTGGTTGTCTTCAAAATGCAGGCCGAAGTATGCATGGCCCGAGGCGAAATCGGCCAGGCTTGTTTTTCCGCCGGTCAGGCGCTGTCTGGTTTCTGCAATGTTTTGCAGGCGGTGGTGAATGATTTTTTCATAGGGTTTTAACCACGGGTCGGCGGTCAGCAAACGTTGCAGTGCCGATTTGATATGATCATTTGGGGAAGAATTGTTTTTCTTTACTGACATTTTTTAACAGGATCAGCCCGCTTTCGCTAAACGTGCGGCGGGACGAAAATGACGAAACTCAATCCGGACCGATGCATTCTTCACCGGAGCCTGCATTCGGGACGTTCGGCAGGACCAGAGGTCGTTTCAGCATTTTTTCATACAGCTTAATATACTGGCGCGCCGTATTGGCATGGGTGAAAGCGGCCCTGCTTTCCTGCATGATGCGGTGAATCTGTTTGGCCTTTGTTGTTTTCGGCAGATTATAAAAATCCATGGCCTGCTTCATGGCCCACAACAAACCGTTGGAATCGAAATTTTTAAACAAAAAACCGTTACCCCTGTTTTGGGCCACATCCAGATGCGAAATCGTATCATGTATGCCTCCGGTATCATGGGCCACCGGCAGAGATCCATACATCGGCGCGATCATCTGGGGCAGACCGCAGGGCTCAAAACGCGATGGCATCAGGATGAAGTCGCAAGCCGCATAGGCCTGATGCTCCAGATGAAAATCAAAGTCGTATATAGCCACCCGTTTATGAAATCCGTGAAAATTGACGATGTCTCGAAATACATTCTGGTAGTCGCCATTGGCCACGAATACGATTTGCAGATTTTGTTTCCAGTAACCGGAGATTATTTTATATAAAATATCCGCCAGCAATTGACATCCCTTCTGGATGGGATCAAGCCGGGATGGCCAGAAAAAGATCGGCGCCTCTTCATCGTGAATTAATCCTAATTTTTTCTGAAGATAGCGCTTGTTTTCCTTTTTACCGGCGATATGGTCCTTGGGGCCATAGGTTCGCTTTAATTCTTTATCAAGGGCCGGATTAAAGGAAGGATCAGGGGCATTGAGAATGCCCGCCGCGCATGCAGCCTTCACTTTATTGGCCAGTTCCTGACGCAGAGGGGGATAGACGAAACCATGTCGGCCGGCGACGATTTCTGTTAAAAAATTCGGGCTGACCACATTGACAAAATGGGCGGCAAATACGCCGCTGGTGAGTAGATCAACGGGGTTTGTGTCACGAATTTCTTCGTAGCGATTGGCCATATGCACGAAATACAGATTCTGCCAGAATGATGCCGCATCAATGCCCCTGTCCTCAATATAAGCCAGTGTTGTCTTAACGGTGTGAATATTGTGGATCGTGAACAGACAGGGGATGCCCATACTACGGGCCATGGCGGGAATTAACCCGGTCATCCAGTCATTGCAATGAATCAGGTCAGGCTGCACACGCGGGACGATGTTGTTGATCACCTCCCGTTGAAATGCCAGTGAAATCCTGATGTTTTCTTCGCCGTAGTAAGAATAAACCTGGCTGGTATAGTAAAAAGCACGGTCTTCGGCCAGATGAATTCGATCATCGGGCATCTTTCGTCGGATCTTGCCGAACTCCTTTTTTAAAACCGGTGCCAGTCCATCGCTAAAAATTGCCCGATAGTCGGGAATGGCCACGTGAACATCGGCCCCCTGTTCAAACAGGGAGCTGATGAGAGCGGCGGAAACATCCGCCAATCCTCCGGCCTTGGCTGTGAAAAAAGAGGCCAGGCCCCCCATGCGGTCGGGGAGGTAGGTTACTTCCGGGGTTACGATCAGCACCCGGGGGTTGGAGGGAGTTTCACTCATGCCTTTTATTCTTTTTTGTAAAGCTGACAAAAATTAATTTTTGTGTTTGAATTTACCAATAAGTTACCGGTTATCAGTTATGTGTTATTCAAAAAGAGCGCTTAGAGAATTTTTTCACGAATAACGGATAACCAATAACCATTAACAACAGGACTTATGCCCATGTCAATAATCTCGGCGTAGATTTGACGCGCTCATCCCCCCGGGGGGTAACTCTGACGGTAAATCCGAATCGACCCGAACCCTGGCAGGTTAAGGAACAGCCATACAGGTAATGGCCGTTACCGCGGTCTTCCAATACGTTCATTTGCTCTACACGGCTGGTATCCAAATCTTCTAAAGATTTCATATGGCCGTAGTAAAGTTCAACATCGACTTCATCGGGATGAAGCTCGTCGAGATTTACCTCTGCAGTGATCTCGAAGTTCTCACCCACCCGATAGGGACCCCGACTTTTTCTCACAGGAGACTGGATCTCAATATTTTTCCAGAAAGAACGCAGTCTTTTGATTTTCGTGGCCAGATTTTTTGCCTCTTCTGCCTGATTGGCAAGAAGGGCATCATAGCGTTCGGCAGCTGGAATATAATAACTGTTTGTATAATCCGTCACCATCCGAATGCTGCAGAACATTTCCATTGCCATTTTCATGGAGGCTTTCATCTTTTTCAACCAGCCGCCCGGCAGATCACCGTTTTTGCGGTCATAAAAACAGGGGATCACCTCATTTTCCAGTACATTGTAGAGCGCCTGACTTTCCACGGCATCCTGGTAATCGTGATCTTCGTATTCCTCACCGTATCCGATGCGCCAGCCCCTTTCCTCTGCATATCCTTCGCACCACCATCCGTCGAGAATACTCACATTAAGCACCCCGTTGATGGCCGCTTTCATTCCGGAGGTCCCGCAGGCCTCGAGGGGTCGCCGGGGCGTATTGAGCCACACATCCGCGCCCTGAAATAGATGACGTGCCAGATGCATGTCGTAATTTTCCAGAAAAATGATGCGATCGCGTAATTCCGTTTTGCTCGCAAACTCAAAAAGCCTTTTAATGAGTTCTTTGCCTTCATTGTCTTTCGGATGTGCTTTGCCGGCAAAGATAAACTGGACCGGGTATTTTTCAGAGTTAACAATCGATTCGAGGCGCTGGGGGTCCTTAAAAAGCAGATGGGCGCGCTTATAGGTTGCAAAGCGCCGGGCAAAGGCGATGGTCAGCACATCCGGGTCCAATAACGATTCAAGCGTTTCAATCACATTGCGGGGAGCGTTGCGCCGCACATATTGTTTAACCAATTTTTCCCGGCAGGTGCGTACCAGTCGAGAGCGGTTCATTTCATGGCTGCGCCAAAGTTCTTCATCGTAAATGTCGTCAATCCGATTGATATTTTCCGGTTTGCGGGAACTCATGTACCAATCGGGGCCGAGATAGCGGTTAAAAAGATTGGCAAATTCCCGGGAAATGAACGATGAAATATGAATACCATTGGTGATATGGGAAATGGGAACTTCTTCCACCGGTCGTGCCGGCCAGACATGAGACCACATGCGCCGGGCCACAGATCCATGCAGTCGACTGACACCGTTGCAATGCGATGCCGCATGGAGCCCCAGAATGAACATCGACAAAGGTGTCTCGGGAGCGGCGTCAACCGGTTGTCCCCAGGATAAAATTTCTTTTTCAGTCGTTCCCAGTGTTTTTTCCAGCGGTTTTAAATACGGTCTGACATGTTCGACCGGGAATTCATCATGCCCCGCGGCCACCGGTGTATGGGTGGTAAAGACCGTGGTCCGGGGGACGATTTCAAGAGCAGTTTTAAGGTCGATGTTATGGCCGGATATGATTTGAGCTAGTCGCTCTAAGCTGGCAAAGGCGGAATGTCCCTCGTTCATATGCAGAACCTTGACGTTGATTTTCAAGGCCGCCAGCACGCGCATCCCCCCGATTCCCAATAATACCTCCTGGGCCAGGCGAACTTTCTGATCAGCGGCGTAGAGTCTTGACGTAATATCGCGATTTGCCGGCTTGTTTTCAAGAATATTGGTATCCAGCAGATATAATGAAATTCGGCCGATCATAATTTTCCAGACGATGGCATGAATGGGACCTTCAGGTCCGACAACCGAAACCCGCAATTCATTACCCGAATCATCTTGCACGCGTTCAACCGGAAGGTCATAAAGATCTGTTTCCGGATAGTCTTCCTGTTGCCATCCATCGGGGTTCAGATACTGACGAAAATAGCCCCGATGATACATCAATCCCACACCGGTTAGCGGAAGGCCTATGTTTGACGCCGCCTTTAAATGATCACCGGCCAGAATGCCCAAGCCGCCGGCAAACAATGGAAGACTCTCATGAATGCCAAACTCCATAGAGAAATAGGCAATGGTCTCCTGGGGCCCGAAAGCAGAAATGCCTCGGTCCGCTGAATCAATAACTCTACTGTGAAATTGCTCTTGAACTTCTTTCAGGTGTGCGAGATAGCCTTTATCCTTTGCCAGCTTTTCAAAACGGCTTTGGGCAATTTTTGATAAAAAATCAATGGGGTTGCGGCGAGATTCAGTCCAAAGCCCCGGGTCTATGCGACGGAATAGTTCGATGGCATATTTATTCCAGCACCACCACATATTGCGCGACAGGACTTCAAGAAACTGAAGATTTTCCGGAATGTTCGGAAACACCTGAAATGTCTGGAAATTTTTCATATTATAGTCATCCTTGGTTTTGCCGTAATGAATCGTAAACAAAATGAAAAACAGGCATAAAGATATCGCTTAAAGCACTAAAAATCAACATGTCCTTCACTTCCCAACTTCAACCAGACCCGCAACAGTTCACTTGTCCCCCAGGCCTGTGCATCACATCCGCGCGCCGTATGGGGATAATCGCCGTCTAAAATTTCCGGTATGTGGCCCAGGCAGCCCTGTTCGATAAGACGCGTGCTGCTGGTCAGCCAGGACAAGGCCGTTTCCTTACTTTCTTTTCCATAGGTCATGGCCCATGCTTCACAGAAAGACGGAAACAACCAGGTCCAGGCCGTACCGTTATGATAGGCCGGTTTGCGCCGGGTGTCTTCGTCACCCTCATAGCGTCCCCGGTAAGGGTGTTGGGGATCGTTGATCAATTCTCCCTGATGATAAATTTTAATCTCGTGTCGAACCGGCTGGTCGGCCAGGCTGCGGATGGCACCCGGAACCAGTAATTTTTTGCAGGCTGCCAGAATACGCCGGCATTTTTGCGGTTCTTTGGTTGCGCCCAGCGTGATGGCCAACAGCTGATTGGGGCGCAAGGCATCGTCGGCCGTTGCCTCTTTGGCCGGCCGGCCGGCGGCAGTGTGAAGACAATCCGACAGGTAGGCTAGCTCCGGCTGCCAAAAGTATGTTAGGATCGAGTTTTGAACCTGTTGGGCCAGGTGCTGCCAGGATTTAGCGGTTTCAGCCGAATCGATTTTGGACAAAAAACAAAGGGCTGCATACCAGAGGGCCTGGATTTCTATGGGATAGCCCTGTCGGGGGGTGCCGGCCGGATGATTGGTGTCCATCCAGGTAAAGTGTGTCGGGCTGAAAATCAACCCCGATTCCGGATCCATGCGAACACCGTTGGGTGTGCCTGATTTTGTGGATTGACCGATCGATAAAAGGATCTGCCGCATTGAGCGGCCCCCGCAATCTGATTCAATGAATTGTTCATTATCATCTGCCTGAACCAAATCCGCACAGGCCACAATCAACCATAGCGGGGCATCGGATGTATCCCGGTTGGCGGCGGTTTCGCCCTGAATCATATTCGGCAGGGTGCCCCTTTCTTCAAAACGGGCAAACTGAAGGATAATATCCCGGGCGGCGGCCATTTTTCCGGCGGCCACCAGTCCGCGGACAAAAATTAAAGCATCCCTTCCCCAGTCCAGAAACCAGGGATACCCGGCGATGACCGTTTTCAAATCGCCGCGCTTGACCACATAATGGTCCAAGGATGCTTTCAGTATTCCGGTGACGGTTGCGGTCCCATTGCTTTCCCCCGACACCGGCAGGGTTGTTGAATGCGGGCTGGCGGGTTTTTGCTGCGCTATTTCATTTTCAGAGCCCGCATCAGCCCGAAGACTGACGGTTTGATTGCCTTCGATTGCGGCGGACAGGTATCCGGGACTGAACAGATCCGAATCCGGATCATGGCCCCGCTGGGCATCTTGCGGCCGGTGGACCATATAGTGCCACTCCGGCTCCCACGTAAAGGAGCCGTCGGAAATTTGCACCTTCAAATGATGGTCGGCGTCCGGGGCAAAATGAAAGCCGTTTGAAAAAGCGGTTACCCGATGCGGCCACTGATCCTCCGGGCCCTGATATGCTTTGGTGGACGCGTGAAAATTGCGGTTTTCAATATCCGGCCGCAAAATGATCGATACCGGTTTGGAATCTGCCAGCCGATCCGGCAGATGATCGGCCGGATGGCGGAAAAAGTGCAAAACCACTGAGTTTTGGTCCTTAATCATTTCAGCCCGGGCGGTTATGAGAACATGTTCCCCCTGACCGGTGGGGATATGATACTGCCAGGTTCCGCCGGAACACCTCGACAGGCGGAACATTTCCAGACAGTCCGTATTCAACGCTTGCGAGTAGCCTTGAAATACCACCCAGGCCCGGCAGCGGCTGAGCATCACCTGGCGATCTTCAGGATGTTGCGGATTCAAGTTGGCGGCCAGCAATCCATCATAGCGGCTGGTGAGATTTCCCCAGGAGATCGGGCTGTGCAGCATTGCGCCGCGGCCGTTGGTTCCCAGTAAGATAAAGTCTTCCTGCAGCAGTTCGGAATGTCTGATGATTTGCCTGACGCAGGCATTTTCCGGTCCGGGCAGCAACAGCAATCGGGCGACTTCATGCCGACAGCCCGCCGGTTCGGCGAGCGCATAGACGGACAGCGACAGGGTACAGTTTTTCAGCGTCCCGGGTGTCGTCAATGGTAGAAACAGGACAAAGTGGGTGCCGTCTGCGGCCGGAAGGCTGATTTCTGATGCGATCGTTCGGTTGCCATCGATGATCTGCGCCCGAAAGGAAGCTTCGTTGCGAACAATCAGAAAATGATCCGGGGGAATCATGACTTCCCGACGCAGGTCCTGCGGCCACTGCCATACAACAACCCGCGGTGGATGGTCGCGGGGACCATGCCGTCTGCAAAAATCCGTGGGATTTTCCTTTAACTGCCGGGCGGCCTGTTTGAGGTCAAAACTTTCGAGATGTTTTACGCCCTGATGATATGAGACTGCCTCGAGGGTTTTGGCATACAGGCGTTGTTGTTCAATTCGCTCCGGCAGCAAGAAGGGTTGTGCGGGAAAATTTTGAATCCGGTGAAGATCTTCAATGCTGGCTGAAAGACACAAAACCTGGCCGGGTTCAAGCAGCAGCGTATTTAAGCCATTGGATTCGGCCACGGTTATTTCATTTCCGGACAGCAGGTCGTAAAACGCAGATGGATTCAGCCCCGTTGATACGGGATCCCATGCGGCGGCTGTCCGGTTTTCAGGGTCCAGGTTGACAATGATCAGCAGGCTTTTTTGGGAGCCGGGATGCTGCCGTTTCAGGACCACAAAATTGCCGTCGTTTTTCTGGAGCATGCTGAATACGGTGTCTTCGTAAAACGCCGGATGCGCCTTCAGCAGATCGCTGAGCCGCCGAATTTCTGCAACCTGGTTGGACTCAGCACCCCAGTTTAGTGATGGCGCGTCATGGACATTGATTTTTTCTGCAGCAAACCATTCCACCCCGTTGGCAAAGCCAAACGCGCCGTTGTGGGAACTCAGAGCGCACAGGGCGGTGCGCATTCGGGCGTAGACCCTGGAACGGGCGGCCAGTCTGGGGTTGTCATGGGTTTCGGCGAAATGCACCATGATGCCGTCGGCGCCTGAAATATCGACGGTCTCCGGCAGGTATTGTTCGATCTGAGCGCGGTCGTAATTTTGAAACAGCTCTGAATAGGCCCAGTTTAAGTTGGCACTGTTTAAAAGATCGCGCGTCACCGATATTTTGCCGCCCAGGCCTTCGAGTAAAAAGACGACATCGGGAAATTGTTCCCTGACCTTGGCGACCATATATTTCCAGGCTGCCGAAGGTATCATGTAACCGGCATCGCAGCGGAAACCGTCCACGCCCCGGCGGCACCACGTGATAAAAACATTCGCCATGTATTGCCACAGGCCCGGCTGGGAATAATCCAATTTGGTCAGATCTTCCCAGGCAACACCCCAGGCGCCGGGGACCTCGATACGGCCCTCGCGGCTTCTGACCAACCATTGCGGATGGGTTGCATGCAGGCTGGCGGCCCATCCCGTGTGATTGATGGCAATGTCGATAAAGACTTTGGCATTGCGCTGATGGACGGCGTCCACCAGTTCGATAAATTGCTCCAGCGGCGTGGCGTGCGGATCAAATTCAGCCAGAGCAGGGTCAACACCGGTAAAGCTCAAGGCGGCATAAGGGCTGCCGAATCTTCCCATGCGCCCATAGGTTGTCGGTGTTGGGTGGATCGGTAGCAGCATAAGTATGCGGCAGCCGAGTTCGCCGATTATAAAGTCCAGTTCTTTAATCAGATCACGAAAAGTCCCGGAGGGCGGAATCACCGCGTATCCGTTTTTATCAAGCTTGCGGACGAATTGCGCATCGGAGGGTTCGAGCATCCGTATTCCGGCTTTATTGGGACCGAATTGCCGCACAAAGGCATTGTAAATGATGTTGGCACAGCAGGCATCGGCCGATTCAACATTGACGGCGGCATTCGGCCCCGGCGGCCAGGTCGGCTGAACGTCACCCTTTTTTAGAAAATAGCATTTGGCTTCGAAATGGCCGACTTCGCACAGGGGCAGGGTTGCTTCGAAGCGCCGGTCTTCTATGCGCTGCATGGGAATGTCAAACCAGGCCCTCCCCAGAGGCGTTTCATTTTTTTCTACTTCCCTGATAATTTCTTCTCTGATAATCTTGGCATGACCGATATTGGTGCGCACCCAGGCGGTGCCCGATTCAGATCGGGGCAACTCAAGGGAGAGGGTCACTGTATCCCCGCAAAATTTGCGGATCCGGGTTCCCGGGGCAGGGTCTTGAACTATTTGAGCGTTTTGGGTCACTATTATCAGCGAATATTTTTTACGTTTGAAAAGACGATCTTAACCCCATGAAATATAATTATCATTATTTCCTCTTGAAAAACAATAAATATAAGCATAAGGAATATTTATGGATTTATCAATCTATGGTTTTATTGTAAACAGATACGCTAACCGCTTCGCATAACAGATTTAATCTTAATTATGAAAAAACGGATTTGAAAATGTTGATGATAAAATGCCGATTATACTTTATCTTTGGGGTTATTATTGCAATCCATTTTTTGCTTCTTTTACCGCTAAATCCCCTTAAAAATATAAGCTGCGCCGATGCTTCGCAGTTAAGGTTATCCAAGGGGCTAATGTGTGAAGACATTTTTGAAAACGCCCCCCGCAACCCGACGATTGTTTTTTCCATCGACCAGAAAAAAGCGGTCTGCTTTTCATCGTTTGATGATGTGCCACAAAAAACGGTCATATACCATAACTGGTACCACCGCGATGTACCCAGCGCTAAAATCCGCTTAACCCTCAATCCGCCGCGCTGGTCGACATACAGTAGTATTCAGCTGCGAAGAACGGACATCGGTCCCTGGCGGGTGGAAATCACCGACGAAAATGACAATGTTCTGGGCGTGTTAAGATTCAGTGTCACGGATTGATCGCAATGGAAAATTTATTTTTATTCATCTCTACGATTCGCTGGCAGGATTTTGTTGATATTTGCCTGAACAGTTACATCCTTTTCCGCTTCTATGTTCTTTTTAGAGGAACCAATGTTTTTCGGGTCCTTATCGGCATGACGGTGCTGTGGTTTCTGCAACGCATTGCCATTTCCTTGGGATTGATCGTTACCAGCTGGGTGGTTCAGGGCATCGTGGCCGTCGGCGCCATCATCATCATCGTGGTATTCCGGAATGAAATCCGCCGGGTACTTCAGGCCAAAAATTTGAAATCCATCCTGTGGGGATTTTCCTATAAATCCGCCATTACGCCTATAGAGATTATCACCGACAGCGTTTTTGAAATGGCGCAACGCAAATGCGGGGCGCTGATTGTCTTTCCGGGCAAGGAAGATCTGAGTGACGCCGTTCAGGGCGGTATTCCCTGGAGAGGACTGATTACCAAGGAGATGATCACCAGTATATTCTGGCCGGATAATCCGGTACATGATGGTGCGGCGATTGTGCAGGGAGATCAGATCCGGGTCGTTGGCGCCCTTCTGCCTTTATCCCACCGCGACGATTTGGCGTCGCACTACGGTACGCGGCATCGGGCTGCTCTGGGATTGGCTGAGACCACCGACGCTCTGGTCATTGTCGTGTCCGAGGAAAGGGGTGATATACTGGTTGCCAAGGGCAACCGGTTGCGGGAGATTAAGCAGAAGCAAACGCTGGAAGAAAACATTCAGCAGCATGTCGGAACTGCTGCTTTAAAGAAAGGAGCGGTAAAAAAAGAACGTCTGGAAATTACGGCGGCCGCCCTGCTGTCCATTGTTTTTATCACCGGAATATGGTTCAGCGTTTCAAGGGGTCAAGATACCCTGGTTTCCCTCAATATTCCGGTGGACTACATGAACCGAAAGCCCGGAACGGAAATTTTCGATACCTCGGCAAAAACGGTTAGCCTGGTCTTGAGCGGATCAGGCGCTTTAGTGAAATCGATCACTCCCGACCAGGTGGGTGTTCGGCTGGATTTGAGCAAGACCGTCATCGGTCCCAATTTGTTTTCGATTACATCCGAAAATATTTCCCTGCCGCCCGGAATTATTTTACGGGAAGTGACCCCTAGTCAAATAGAAGTATTAATTGATCAAACCATAAAAAAAGAGCTGCCGGTCCAGATCGATTGGGCGGGCAAACTTCCTGAACAATTGATCCTGGTCGATTCGGTAACCGATCCGGCAACGGTTGAAGTTGTTGGCGGCAAGCGCATCCTTGAAAAAATAGTGACCCTATATACCGAAAAAGTACTCCTTGATAATTTGAAAGGCCGAGGCGAACTCACGGCCAACCTGGTCCTGAATCCGGCTTCGCTTGCCATAGCACCGGGGTTTAAAGATAAGGTAACGATTCGCTATTTGATTCGAAACAGGGAATAGTCGATTTCGGATTGGGGATTGCGGATTTCAGATTTTCGAATCAAGGGCAGCGTGCATAGCGCTTATATTTTTTTTTCCGCTTTGCGCTATGCCTTATGCACTATGCTTCAGCGAAATCCAGCATTGATATAGTGACTTCGAAAAGATAAGTCAAAGAGCTCAGAAGACGACGTCGCTTTCGATGACCGTTCCTTTTTTGATGACGGCCGGGGCGTTGCGGTTGTTTTTAATCGACACGCTGCCTTTGATAGTGACCTGGCTCTCAAAATAGACATCACCTTTGATACTGAGGGATTCACAATCCACTAAAGAAGGCAGTCCTTCCCGCAAACGTTCTTCCAGGAGATCTATTTTTCCATAAAAATTTGGATCCAGTCTAATCTTAACAGATTCCGGTTTGTTTGCCGAAGCGCGTTTTGGATTAATCTCAAGATTCGCATTTCCTCCCAACACATAAAAGTCCGAGCGCAGGACCAAAAGATCATTGCAGGATTTGACCGGGAAAAACCGGGATCGTGGAACCCTGATAGCCGCTGTGCCGTCGAATAAAGAAATGGCAGCTCCCATGGCGGTTTCAATCTGAAATACCGGCGAACTTTTTTCATTGCGCGGATCCACCGTTTTGGGGTTGAGGATCATCGGGAGGCGGATGGTGTGATCTTTCTCGAATAAACTGTTTAGAGAATTTAAATTGATCCAGATATTATTGGTGTTGAAAAAACGGTAACGGGTAATATCCTGGAAAGCCGCTATTTCATCCTGCGGGCATTGGGCGGCTTCACGCAGGATGAGCCGGCCGTTTTGATGCCTGGCCAGATGCCCGCCCTTGATATCCGCCGGGGTTTTTTCGGCCACTTCCATCATAAACGGGAATCGATGTTCGGCAAAATATCCCAGCAGCGATGTCTCCATGCGGGCCCCGAGATTGTCCAGATTGTGGATAAATGCATACTGTATGCCGTTTTCCAGAAGATGCTTTAACATCCCGGACGTATTCAGCGCCGTAAACACGTCGCCGTGACCCGGCGGGTTCCACTCCAGTTCCGGATTTTGCGGCCAGATGGCCGGCGACAAATCCTGCTGCTGGATTTTGGGGAACTTGTGCTGGATAAATTGGAGCGGAGTTGGAGAAGGTTTCAGTTTTGATAATGCCGCCAGGGTTGCATCATGGGTGTTAAAGCTGTCCATTAAAGCCAGCTGGACCCCGCTGTTTTCGGCCTGTTTCAGGATTATCTCAAGAAATGATTTTCCGTTTTTCGCCTCAATTAAGGATTTGGGTCCGGTCAACCCCATGGTGGTTCCCAGGCCGCCGTTTAAAACAATTCTTACGGAATGATTCAAAGCGCGTTGCCCGGCAGCGGTATATTTTTTTAAATTATCGAAATTCTCAACCTCATGGGGTTCAAGCGGTTGAATCTCCCGATCAAACACCAGGCCGGTTTCACCGGTCACCACCTGATTGTAGTAATATGCAAATGTATCAATTACCAGAGGCTGCAGCCCTTCGTTTTGCATCTTTTCGACAAAAGCGGGCAGATTTCCAACAACCTCGGGACGACTCATTAATATCTCCTACAGTTTAAATCCGCAATCCGCAATCAAGCGACAGGTACAATCCATCCCAGAGGATCTTCAGCCTTGCCGTATTGAATACCGGTGATGGCGTCGTAGTATTTCTGGGCTACCGGGCCGACCTTGCCTCCGGCAATGGTCATCACCCGGTCGCCGTATTTAATTTCGCCGACCGGGGAAATAACCGCCGCTGTTCCGGCTCCGAATACCTCCTGCAGTTTTCCGGATGCATGGGCCTGCATTAACTCATCGATGCTGATTTTTCTCTCCGATACTTTGTCTTTCCAATGTTTGGCCAGTTTAATCACCGAATCCCGGGTGATTCCCGGCAGAATGCTTCCGTTTAATTCGGGGGTGACGATTTCATCATCGATCACAAAAAAGATGTTCATGGAGCCGACTTCTTCAAGATATTTTTGTTCAACGCCATCCAACCACAAGACCTGCGAATAACCTTCTTCGTGCGCTTTTTCACCCGCCAGGATGCTGGCGGCATAATTGCCGGGTGTTTTGGCTTCGCCCACGCCGCCGCGCACAGCCCGGACGTATTCACTGGTTACCAGAATTTTCACCGGGTTGAAGCCTTCCGGATAATAGGCGCCCACCGGTGAAAGGATAATGAAAAAACGATAGGTGTACGAAGCCCGGACCCCCAAATACGGGTCCGTGGCAATTATGGTGGGTCTTATGTAAAGCGAGGTTTCCGGTTGACCGGGGACCCAGTCTTTTTCGATCGTCAAAAGCCGTTTGAGCGCATCCAGGGCAAAATCCTCGTCAAATCCCGGTATGCACATACGGCGGCAGGAACGATTCAAGCGTTTGAAATTTTCCTGGGGCCGGAAAAGCTGGATATTTCCGGAGTCGGTTCGGTAGGCCTTAAGCCCTTCGAAGACCCCCTGGGCATAATGCAGAAACATGGTGGATGGGTCCAGAGTAAAGGGTGCATAGGGCTCGATGCGGGCAGCATGCCATCCTTTATCCGATGTGTAATCCATGTTAAACATATGATCGGTGAATATCATCCCGAAACCGAGCTTGGATTCGTCCGGCTTATCCTTTAATTTATCAGCCTCTGTCACGGTCAATTCCATTGCGTCCTCCTGTAGGATAAAATTGTTTATCTTTTCCTATTAATGGATATAGTATATTTACCTGATAAATCAAGAGTTAAGTTATCTTCAAAAGGTGTCAGGTTTCAAGGTTCAAAGGTTCTGGGTTCAGGGTTGCAAAGATTATGGCCGCGACGGCCTTCGACAAACTCAGGTTCCGAGCAAATCGAAGAGAGCTCGTCGCAGACTGGCTGCTGGCTTTTCTCCTCTGTCGACCGACATCACATCTGACCTGTTTATGTTGTTATCTAATACCTGAACCCTTGAACCTGACGACTGACACCTGAAACCATTTGAAGGGGCAAATCGGTTTATTGACAACGACTGCCGCCTCATATATAAGCGCACACCTGCAACCGAGGAGCTGCCTTTGTCGTGGTTGTCAAAAAAACGTTACGGTATTCAAACGTTTTTTTCTACAATCACTTATAGCGCAATTCCTTGTTTCGGAGCATGTTTATGGAAAGCGGTATCGTTGCAAAAATGGTTTTTATGAAAGGAATTTCAGATGAGCGATACGGATCGAATGGCCAATGTCGAACCGGTTCGGCTTGGCCCGGATAGCCAGTTTTCATTTAAGTGCCACCCCGGAATTAAATGCTTCACCCAGTGCTGCAAGGACATTAATATCATCCTGACGCCCTATGATGTTATTCGGCTTAAAAACAAGCTGGGTCTATCGTCCGAAGAATTTTTGGCAATTTATACGGAACCGCAAATGCTGGAAAAAACGGGGCTGCCGGTTATCACCCTAAAGTTTCTGGATGAGACCGAAAAAGATGCGGGCGGCAAAGCGTGTCCCTTCATCAGAGAAAACGGCTGCCTCGTCTACGATGATCGGCCCACCACCTGCCGCTATTACCCCCTGGGCGTTGCTTCGCTCAGTCACAAAGAGGATGCGGATAGTGATGAATTTTATTTTTTTGTACATGAGCCTCACTGCCTGGGATTTAAAGAAGACAGACGCTGGACGGTCAAAGAATGGCGCATGGATCAGGGAGTCGACATTCACGATGAAATCAATGCAGAGTGGGCCGATTTGATCGTTAGAAAACGCTCTTTCCCGCCCAATATGCAGCTTACCGAGCAGACCAAGAAGATGTTCTTTCTGGCCAGCTACAACCTGGATAAATTCCGGGAGTTTGTTTTTGAAAGTTCGTTTTTGGATCGCTATGAGGTGGACGAAGCAGTCCTTGACAAAATCAAGGATGACGAAATCGCATTGCTCAAATTCGGTTTGACGTGGCTCAAGTGGCTGCTGTTCAAGGAAGGCGATTTCAAACTCAAAGCCGACGCCGCAAGATAAACACCGAAGGCCGGTTCACCCTTCCGGCCGGGGATAGTGGGTCGGCCGGATTCAAACTGAAAACGCTTACGGCCATAACCCGCATGGCATTCCAGGCTGGTGGATAAACTCAATGGGGGGGAACCCTTATTAATTGGATCGTGTTTTGGATTACGGTTGGGCATAACCCACTAATCACTAATCAAGCTTTGACCCCCCCCCTTTAGGTGTCGATCGTTTCTCCCGGCGGCGAGCCGGTCATGCAGCGCTTAGGGCGAGACGCCTGATCCGGCCGCTGCCGTTGTTGCCACGGTGGTGGGCTTCTCGCCCATGAAGCGCGAGGCGGTCAGCGACACGTCAGACTGTTTCCATGCATTGTCGAATCGCGCTTCGATCGCCGCGGCCGCTTCAGCCTTGCCCTGCGCCCGGAGGCTCTGCATCAAGCCGAACAGAGACCAGCCGTTTTCGGGGTTCATTCTCAAATCCTGCCAGTAGATGGCTTCAGCCTCGGCGGCCCTTCCGACCTCCAGCAGCACCGCACCCAGCGATTGCCGCACCGGAACATGCCAGTCGGGCGGTTCGTTGTAGATCAGATTGTCTTCGAGCAGGACGGCGCGGTGAAGGCGCGCAATGGCTCGATCGTAATCGCCCTGTTTGGCAGCCAATTCGCCGGCGAGAACCTCAACGGCGATATCCAGAATCGCTTTGGCGCCGTTTCTGGAAAATGTCACCCGGTAGCTGTCCAGCGTTTTTTGGGCGGCGAAGCCCTCCAGACGGCTCAATTCATCTTTCGCAGAGTCCAATTTCCCGCCGGCCGTAAAAGCCAGTCCGCGGGTATAATACCATACCGCTGTCCAGAAGGGGCTGTCTTCGGGCGGGCGCGGCTCGCTGAGAATCAGGTCCCATCTCCCGAAGCGCGTATAGGCAAAGAGCGGTGCCACCAGAAACTGATGCAAAAGCGGCACCTTGCGCCAGGCGCCCTGCGGGATGCTGGAGGCTGCTTTGCGCGCTGCCTCGATGGCTGTATGGCTGCGTCCCTCCATGGTGGCCGAGTCCCACAGGAAATGAATATTATGCGGGTAATAGGCCAACGGATAGACACCCTGGGCGCGGCACTGCACGATGTAATCTTCGTCGGCCGCAATGGCATCCTCGTTGCTTCTGGAGGCGTCGGCGTAACGGCCTATCCGGCGGAAGATATGGGACGGCATGTGCACCAGATGACCGGCGCTGGGCGCCAGATTCCACAGCCGTTCGGCGCCGGCTTCAGCAAGCTCGGGCCGGCCGAGTTCGACCGCGTGGATGTATAAATGAATGGCTCCGGGATGGTTCGGGTTGCGCGCCATCACCGACTCCAGCACCCGATGTATTTGCCTTGTTTCCGGGTAGGGCTGCATATCCCGCGTCCAGTAATCCCAGGGCCTCAAATCCATGAGCGCCTCGGCATAAAGCGTCGCCGCGTCCAGATCGTCGGGGTAACGCTCGTGCAGTTTGCGCATGGCTTCGGCATAGGCACGGTCAAGCACGGTGCGGTCGGGGTTTTGTTCAGCGGAATAGCGCGTGGCCAGCGCATCAATGTAGGCCTGCTCTTTTACGGAAGCCCCTTTTTTCAGCGCCAGCGCTTTTTGGATCATTGCGTAGGCCTGCGGTTCGGCTTCCGGCGGCATCGGCAGGTTAATATTGGGTCCGAGCACCAGCGCCATTCCCCAGTAGGCCATGGCGCAATCGGGATCGAGGCGCGCTGCCTCCTGGAAAGAACGCGTGGCTTCGGCGTGGTTAAAACCGTAGGTGAGCATCACGCCCTGGTTGATGAAGAGCTGCGCGCGCGCCGAGTCGGTCGTTACGGGAAACTCGTGATTTCCCAGGTCCTGCAGCCGGGGTGCAATCTGGCCGGAAACGATCGTCGACTGAAGGTCGTTTTGAGGGTTCGCGTGTGTGCAACCTGCCGGACCGGTTAATAAGAATCCGGCGGCGACCACCGCAAGAGCCAAAAGAAAAGAACTGATAGTTTGATTCCATCTTGTTTTCATTGGATTAACTCCTGGTTTCCTGACAGTGAATATCATTAAACGGGCACTCGCTTCAGTGAAAGCGTGTTAGATGCGGGGATGAGCGGGTGAAAGCTGTCCGTTGCAGCCCGGAGTGCGGAAAAGAAAGCGAGCGCTTTTCAATCATTTACGAATCGGATCACAACTCACTTGATGCCTGAACAATCGGCTCTCTCCTGCCCTTTAGAAAAGGAATGATTTTTGAGGGCAAAAAAGCCGATAATATAGGTTAGTACCACTATGTGGTATGTCAAGGGGGAAAATAAGGACTGGAATATCCCCGAAACGGTGAAACTTATTTTGCATTGTAAACCTTTTTTTTATCATTCAATTAATTGATATTATGAAAGTTAATTAAAATTATAGAGACGACGTCAACCTTGGTTGCTCCCTTCTGATAACTTCTTCCCCAACTTATTCTGCTGCGTTAAACAGGACATAAAAATTTGCTTTTTTAATTTTATTTCCAGCCCAAATCATATCCTGTTGAAATTGCGCAATATTTTTTTCAGGCCACCCCATTATAGATATTTACGAAAACATTAAAATTACAATGTAACGGATATTGCCGTCTCTGGCATGAGGGTTGCTATTTATTTAGGTTCAAAATTGCTGATAATGGTTTTTTGCCATAAAAAAAAGAATACCAATAAATGCCAATATCTTTGAGTTTTTCATACTCATCTTCTTAGCGATCGCGTTGTTTTTTATTTAGATGAGATCGCTTTGGAAACAGATTGGAGCACACAATGCCCGGACCATTCATACATAATATAGATCCCATATATGCAAAAGTCGGGGGCTTTTATCTCTGGTTCTATGGAACCAGTTTTACAGTCGGGTTCCTCGAAATTTTCTTTTGGGTAAAAAGCAAGCGCAAGCAACTCGAAATGAGCTTAAACGAAGTTTACAGCCTGACCTTTTTCATGGGCATTGGTGTTTTGCTTTGCGGCCGTATGGTGGAGGTAATTTTTTACGAGTGGGAATATTACGGCGCTCACCTTTTGCACATACCGGCGGTTTGGCTGGGAGGTATGTCAACCCATGGAATTCTTCTTGGCGGCATTCTCGGCATCGTGATATTTTGCCGGGTTTATAGAAAAAGCTTTCTTGCGGTTGCCGATGTAGTGGCAATTGCCGGCGCTGCCATTATGGGAATTGCCCGGATCGGAAACTTTATAGACGGCCAGATTGTGGGCAGTGTTACGGACGTATGGTGGGCGGTAAAATTTCCCGATGCGGAAGGTTTTCGACATGCCGTCGTATTATACGATGGCCTAAAAAACATCATGCTTATCCCACTCCTGCTGCTGATAAGAAAACATAAACCGCCTCGTGGGGTTATCCTGGCGCACTTTATACTGTGGTATGGTTTCCTCCGAATACCAATAGATTTTTTCCGGGAATACAGAACTGAATTTTACGGCTTCCCCCCGGGCCAGGAATTCAACCTTCTCATGACGGTGCTGGGTATTGCAATGCTGTTTTGGTTTTACAGAAATGCCCGGCGCGGTGAGGATGATGCCATACCACCTGTATCGACGGGTCCACAAAGGATAGACGCCTCGCGATTGCTGAATATCAAAAGGGTTGCGTTCATTATTCTTATATTATTTCCAACTATTATTCCAAGTGATTGGACCCAGGATATTCCAAAGCGCTACGGGAAACGTCATGATAGATTAAATTACTCAATTCTGTATCCCAAAATAGAAGCAGCAAATATGACGAATACATTAAATGCAACAGAAACGGATTAGGGGATTCAACCGGGGCTAATTAACGATTTAACTCACACAGAGCCTATGGCTCTGTGTGACAGATTACATAAGAAAACGACAAGTCGCGCCAGCAGCAAGAAATGAGAAGGAGGTCATAAATGGCTAGAAGTGGTTTCAAAACCCCATCTGAGGCCCAATGGCTGCGTTGCAGACCTCCGATAAATGCTCACATACCGTATGTATGCTGCGCTTTCTCGATCGGCCTGCGCCTTGCCCTTGAACCTGATCCGAGGTTTTGAAACCACTTCTAAGAGAAAAGTATATCATGTAATTCCCAATAAAAATGGCGGATGGCAGGTCAAGGGTGAAGGCAATAAAAAGTCTTCAGGAAACTTTGAAAGAAAAACTGACGCTGTTGAGCACGGTAAATAAATAGCCAAGTCGGCCCCAAAGGGGCAAATTAAGATTCACAAAAAGGACGGCAAAATTCAAACTGAACACACTTACGGCAATGACCCTCATGACATTCCAGGCTGGTGGATAAATTCAATGGGGTGGGAACCCTTATTAATTGGATCGTGTTTTGACTTACGTTTGGGCATAACCCACTAATCACTAATCAAGCTTTGACCCCATTTTTCATTTTTTTTGATCCCAAGCAGCCTTTATATATACGAATTGTAGATCCGTAATTTTATGGTTTCGTTTAAATTCTCCGGACCAATAAATTATTTAAAAGGGGTCAAATCTTGAATAGTGAATAACTGTTGATCTTTTGGTTTAGATTAAATAGTTGGCGAATAGGGCAAGAGCCTGACCAATTGAATAGGAAGGGGCCTTTTATCATCTGCTATTAGCCGGCAATGAGCGCGGTGACCCCAAATTATATCCATCGCTGAAGCATTTTTCTTCTTATAAGGGCCTGAAGGCTTCCACCAGGCCCATCATTGCCTCACTTTCCTGAATTAAATTGACGTTTTCGAAGCCTGCCGCCGTCAGACCGGTTTTGATCTCATCATAGGTATAGGTGCCGCCCCCGGGGGTTCCGACCAACATATTGACGGCAAACAGGGCCCCGGATTTAGGGGTGGTGCGATCCGGTTTCATAACATGGTCCCGAATTACGATGCGGCCGCCCGGAACAAGGGCGTCAAATATTTTTTTATACAAATCCACGTTTTGTTCCGGGCTGTTTATATGGATGATCGCCGAGACCAGCGCAAGGTCATGACCCGCAGGCAGAGCGTCCGTATAAAAATTCCCGGCCACTATCGTCACGCGATCCATCAATCCGGCATCTGTGATGCGCGCTCGGCCCATGCTCACAACATCGGGCAGGTCAAAAAGCGTGGCGGACATTTCAGGTGAGGCTTCCAGAAAAGCGATGGTATACGTACCCGAGGCGCCGCCGACATCGATCAACCGTTGCGACGAACCGGGATTGATCGCTTGAACGATTTTCGGCGCGTGCCGACTTCCGACGACGTGCATGGCGCCGATGAATGCTTTTTTCTCCTCGGGATCCTCAAAGAGAGTGCCATTGCTTTCCACACCACCTGTTTCGGTGACAATACGCGTTAAATTTGACCAGCACTGCCAGATGGTGGCCGCATGACGGATCATCGGCAGGACGGTCCGGGGGGAATCCGAACGCAGAAAGGGCAGCAGTCCGGAGTCTGTCCGGTAAAGCCCATCCTTCTTGATCAACAGGCCCATGGCGGTCAGCGCATCCAGCAAGACCGTTAGGGGGCGTTCATGCCAGCCGTGCTTTTCGGTCAGATCCATGCTCGAGGCGGGTTCTGCCAGGCGTGTGAAGATATCAATTTCCGCAGCGGTTAAAAGGAGACGGCATTCAATAAAATTTCGTGACAGGGCCAGAATTTCCTGGGGATTGGAAGGGGTATTCATCGTATCTTTCTCCAGAGTGTCGATTTTTAATTTTCGATAATTGCATACCGGGGCATCATTTGCATAGATGACGATAAGATAAATATTTAAATTCAGGATGCGATTCCGGGCATCCGTTATGACAGAGGAAAGAATGGGAACGCAGTTTAGTTTTTCAGTTTATATTTCAATAAAAATCGGTAAATTCTAAAATGGAAACAGAGCCCTTACCAGGCTGTGGAAAAGGGATGGTGATGAAAAAATGCATTTCTTTTTCACTGCTTATTGGCAGTGCATAAAATCATGGTTGTTTTTATATACCGAGGGAAGAAAGGGGTCAAGCCTTGACGGGCTGTTGCCCAAACCTTTAGGGAGAAACGGAGAACCGGGACATCCGCAATATAGAATGTCCCCGGTGGACGTTCGAATTTTAAAAATAGAAAAAGCCGGTTTCAATTGAAACCGGCTTTTGTTTCGTTATCCTTAATGAACGATTTGACCGTTTAACGAAGATCAATATTCTTTGTAAGCTAACCCCTCCCAGTACTTCTCATTTTCCAGCCGTTCCGCGATATCCACGTTAAAAAATTCCGCCACCGGCTGCAGGATCTCTGGCGATGTCGTTTGCACTTTGCGCGTGGCGTCCAGAACGGTTTGCAATCCCTTTTGCGTCATTTTACCCAGCGGCTGCCGGCATTCTCCGGAAGGCATTCCTAAAATCGACATCAGGGTTTTATACGCCAGCGGATTTCGCGCCCGGCAGGTGACCGCTCCATAAGGTGTGTCTTCCGTCGTTTTTACCGTTACCAGATTGAAAAGGGGTTCCAGTTTCTGCATCAGGGCTTTGGCCTCGGACGGATTTCCATCATTCAGCAGTTGAACCATTTCGGTAACCGCTTTTGGCGCCACGTTGGACGCCACCGAGATCACCCCGGCCGCCTTTATGCGGGAATCGGTCATCATATCGTAGGTCATGCCGTCATCTCCTGATAAAATCATATAATCAGGTCCGCAGCATTCCCGGGTGCGTTGCATATTTTCGATGCTGGCGGTGGCTTCTTTTACCGTGCTGACATTGGGATGTTCCTTATACAGCAGCGCCAGATCCTCCGGTAATAATTGGGTTCCCGTTCTACCCGGAATGACATAGGGGATGACGTCAAGATCTTTGAAAGCACCGGCAATCGGCGCTATATATTCCTTTCGTATTTCAATAGAGCTGGGACCGTTGTAATAGGGTTCAACCAGCAATATGGCATTGGCGCCGACTTCAGCCGCATGTTTGGTTGCCGCAAGTGATTCAACCGTATTGTTGCTCCCGGTGCCGGCAATACACAAGCATTTGCCTTTGGCCTTTTCCGCGATTGTTTCGGTCACTTTATTATGTTCATCCCACGTAAGCACCGGACTTTCCCCGGTGGTTCCGACGGCCAGAATACCCGTGATGCCGTTTTGAATCTGAAAATCTGCCAGTTTTTCCAGCCCCTGGTAGTCAACGGCATTTTCTTTAAAAGGCGTTATGATTGCGGTATAACATCCTGCTTTCATGATTACCCCCACTATTAAGATTTTTTACATATTTCGCCGCGGGCATTTCTGCCGCAGTCTTTCACCAAAAACGGTAGTTAAAAGGCAAAATGATGTCAAGAAAAAAGATGGGTTTGGTGGTGAGCACTTGAAAAAATCTGATGAATCTTATAATAGCATGAACGCTGTGCCGGGCGCTTTTGTTTTGACAAATCTAGCGGTGATTCTTAACATCAACGCCAGCACAAAAATGATGAAGAGGAATGAATATCATGGCAAAAGCAAAAAACGCAGATGAATTTATTGCCCGGCAAAGGCAGGCCCTTGCTCAAAATCCGGAATGCGGCAATTCCCACTACAACCTGGGCATCGCCTTAATGGGGCAAAAAAAATACGACGAAGCCGAAAGACACCTTCATGAAGCCATTGAATGCAGCCCCGGTTTGGCTGAAGCTTACGTGGCACTCGGCGGGATATATTTAAAGCGCGGCGATCTCGATGGCTGCCTGAAGTATAATCAATCGGCAGTTAAAGCCAGGCCCGGCTTTTCCGAGGGCTGGGGAAACATCGGATTTATCGAGCTTCAAAAGGGCAACATCGACGAAGCCATCAATGCACTTGAAAAAGCGACAACCTTTAATTTCAGATATGTTCAGGCCTTCGTCAATTTGGCCAATGCGTATTTATTAAAAGGCAGAATTGATGACAGCATCGAAACCAACCTCAAAGCACTGAAGCTTCATCCTGATTTCGGTCCGGCCCACAATAATCTGGCCATTGCCTATCTCGAAAAAGGAGAACATCAACCGGCCATCGAACACTGTGAAAAGGCGGTGGCCTCAGGCTACGACGTTCCGCTCGAGATATTAAAAGAAGTCGAACAACTAAAAAAAACAGAAAACAGATGACAGAAAACAGAATATATAAAGCTAAAATTCATCCATTTGGTTCTGTCCTCTGACTTCTGAAAAAAATGCCGCGCATTTCTTTTTACATCTACCATTCCGAAGAACCTGTCTCCGAAGACTGCCCGGAGTGGAATGATCCCATACCCTTGAGACTCGATGCGCTGATGAAACAAGATGGGGATGGGAGATCCTTAAGCTACGGCGCTTATTTCCGGGCGGCGCAGGCTTTTCTTGAAGCCAATTCATTTGAAATTGTCATCCGGGCGGTTTCCCGACAGCTTAATCGTGATGTGCAAGCGCCGGACATCGGGGTAATCCGTATTTGCCTCGAAAAGCACGGTGCATTTTATCATCCCGCCCGGATCGAAACCGTCGTTGGTCAGCAGCAACTTTCCTTTGTTCTCAATGTGGCCATTTCCGAAACCGGCAGACGCTTCATTGAAAACGAATTTCATCTCTTAAATCGACTCAATACCGAGCAGCCGTCTCACTATCTGCCCCAGGTCTACGGATTTGGTCGGACTGCCGAATCGAACGGCCAAAATTATGCGATGTTTTTGGGGCAGTGGTTTAATGGATACCACGAATTTCACATCTCCATAGATCCGGTCGATCAAAAGCCCAAAATCATGGTGTGGGATGATGCCCATGGCAGATTTTTTCTTTCGACCGAGCAGACCAAAACCCTTTACGCGCGAACTTCTAAAATTCTAACCGGCTACTATAACCTGGAATCCTGTGAACAGATTCTATCCTGGCACCATGCTGCCGGTGATTTTGTTGTCAGGGCTGAAAATGGCGAACTTGAATTAAAACTTATCACCGTCCGGCAATACGCTGCCCTTTTTAAAAGCACCCAGGACCCTGCAGCCGCTCAAAGCGATTCTGAACGGATGCTGCAGGCCCTGTTGATTTTCTTTTTAAACCTTTCGATTCGCATGCGAATCGATCGCCTCGACGGGATCGCTGAAATGGTGTGGTCGGATAGCATTGCCGTTGAAGCCACCTTAATCGGATTTTTGGAAGCCCTTTCAATGAAGCCGGACATTTCGTCGTTGCCGGATTCCCCGCTGGCCTGTTTTATTGCTTATCTGACATCCTGCACCAAAGGGGGCTTAATTGATCTGACAGAAGCGATCGTCAATCGTTTCAATCCCCGGATGCCGGGGTTGACAGTCGTTAAAAAAAATATGCACCCGCACGTCGAGATCCTTCACGCCGCCATCCAACAAATTCTGTCGATGGATTAAAGAAAAACTTTGGCGTGTTGGAGTAAAATCAATTTCGGATTGCAGATTGAAAAATCTGATGAGTCGTGCATTTTAAATCCGCAATCCACAATCTGTATCCCGAAATCTTATTAACTCCATTACGCCAGCGTCTCTGATTGAACCTTCCACTACATGATGTACCTTTTTTCTCACCGCCCGCAAGATAAAGTATTCCTGAATATGTGTGCCAATTTTCGAGGCGTTAACCCCTTGTAACAATGCTTTTTTATTGACAACCTGAAAGATTAATTTTATATGAATTCTCTTGATCTATTTTTTAAAGATACAAACGAAACTATTTGAAATAAATTCAGAAAAAAACAGATTGAGAGGAGGTGAATCCCGGCAGATCCCTGGAGGGGAAAATGATTTTTTTAAGTTGAAGCGAAATTACTAACGAATATGGAGGTAAATAATGGCAAAACATAAAACCCCCTTGTTGGACCAGCTTGAGAGCGGGCCGTGGCCAAGCTTTGTTTCGGATTTGAAACAACAGGCCGAAGTCAGGGCAAAAAACAAGGCGAAAGTCGAATTTCAGATTCCGGTGGATGTTGTTGAAGACCTTCTGGGCATCATGGAGCTTTCTTTCAAACACGGCAGAACCCACTGGAAACACGGTGGAATTGTCGGCGTCTTCGGCTATGGCGGCGGTGTTATCGGTCGCTATTGCGATCAACCCCAAGAGTTTCCGGGGGTGGCACATTTTCATACCATGCGTGTAAATCAGCCGGGCGGCAAATTTTATACCGCCGAATATTTACGGCAGCTCTGTGATCTGTGGGATTTTCGCGGCAGCGGCATCACCAACATGCACGGCTCCACCGGCGACATTATTTTTCTGGGCACCACCACCAAGCAGCTGGAAGAAATCTTCTACGAGATGACCCATAACCTCAAGCAGGACCTGGGCGGCTCGGGTTCCAATCTGCGGACACCCTCGGACTGCATCGGCCAGGCGCGTTGCGAATACGCCTGTTACGACACCCAGGCCCTCTGCTATCATCTCACTCAGGAATATCAGGACGAGCTGCACCGGCCGGCATTTCCCTATAAGTTCAAATTTAAATTTGACGGCTGTCCCAACTGCTGTGTGGCTTCGATCGCCCGGGCGGACATGTCTTTCATCGGTACCTGGAAAGATGACATCCGTATTGATGAAGAAGCGGTCCAGGCTTACATCGGCGGCGAGATTGCACCCAATGCCAATGACCACAGTGGCCGCGACTGGGGCGCATTCGACATTCAGAAAGAAGTCATCGATCTGTGTCCGACTGAATGCATGTGGATGGAAGGCGGTAAGCTGAAGATCGACAGCAAGGAATGCAACCGCTGCATGCACTGCATCAACGTTATGCCCCGGGCGCTGCGAATTGGAAAAGACACCGGTCTTTCCATCCTGGTCGGTGCCAAAGCCCCGATTCTCGACGGTGCTCAGATGGCTTCACTTCTGGTTCCCTTTGTCAAAGCCGAGGAACCCTATGACGAAATCAAGGAAGTCATCGAGGCGATCTGGGATTGGTGGATGGAAGAAGGCAAGAACCGCGAGCGGCTCGGTGAGTTGATGAAACGCCAGGGCTTCCAGAAACTGCTGGAAGTCACCGGCATGGAGCCCGATCCGCGCATGGTTAAAGAGCCGCGATCCAACCCGTACATTTTCTGGAAAGAAGATGAGGTACCGGGTGGATTCACACGAGACATCAACGAATTTAGAAAATATCATCAGAGATAGGGGGACAAGACCATGGCATTTGTATCATCAGGTTACAATCCTGACAAACCGATGGAAGGCAGAATTTCAGATATCGGTCCTCGAAAATACGACGATTTTTATCCGCCGGTGATTGCCAAAAACAAGGGCAAATGGCTGTATCATGACGTCATCAAACCCGGCGTTCTGGTGCATGTGGCCGAATCCGGCGACAAGGTTTGGACGGTGCGTTGCGGTGGGGCGCGACTCATGAGCACCACCCACATCCGTGAAATCTGCGACATCGCGGAAAAACACTGCGGCGGCCACCTGCGGTTTACCACCCGCAATAACATCGAGTTTATGGTCGACGACGAAAAGAAAGTCGATCCGCTGATCAAAGATCTTGAAAGCCGTAAGTTTGGCGGCGGCAGTTTTAAATTTCCGGTGGGTGGCACCGGCACAGCCATTACCAACATCGTGCACACCCAGGGCTGGCTCCATTGTCATACACCGGCCACCGATGCTTCCGGGCCGGTCAAGGCCACCATGGACGTGCTTTTTGATTACTTCAAAGAGCACAAACTGCCGGCCAAGCTGCGCGTGTCGCTGGCGTGCTGTCTGAACATGTGCGGCGCGGTGCATTGTTCCGACATTGCGATCCTGGGATACCATCGCAAACCGCCCATGCTGGACCACGAATATCTGGATAAGATGTGCGAGATCCCGCTGGCCATCGCTGCCTGCCCGACGGCAGCGATTAAGCCCGCCAAGGTTGAGTTCAAAGGCGAAAAGGTCAACAGTGTGGCCGTCAATGAGCCCCGCTGCATGTTCTGCGGCAACTGTTACACCATGTGTCCCTCCATGCCGCTGGCCGACCAGGAAGGCGACGGCATCGTCATCATGGCCGGTGGCAAGGTGTCCAACCGTGTCAGCGCGCCGAAGTTTTCCAAGGTGGTTGTGGCGTTTATTCCGAATGAACCGCCGCGCTGGCCCAAAACAACGGATGTCATCAAACAGATCGTGCAGGCTTACGAGAAGGGCGCCAACAAATACGAGCGTCTGGGTGAATGGGCCGAACGCATCGGATGGGAAAGATTCTTTGAGCAATGTGAACTGGAATTTACCCACCATCTGATCGATGATTTCCGCGATCCGGCCTACTTCACATGGCGCCAGACCACGCAATTCAAGTTTTAAGCGTTAAAACAAACCTGCAGGGGGCATACCTTACGGGTGCCCCTTTGCATTTTAATGAAAAGAGGAAATTATGGATCTGGATTACGAGGAAGCAAAAACCAAAATAACAGAAGTATTGCAAAAGAAATTAAAAACCAAGTCCAAATTCTATTTTAATGATCTGGCCAAAATTTTAGAGGCCAAACCCCGCGATGCCAAGAAGGTAATTAACCGGATGGTGCAAGAACAGGTTCTCGAGTACTGGTCAAGCGGCAGCACGTCATTATACGGGCTTAAAGGTACCGGCAAACAGGCGGGTGCAGAACACGAGGAAAAAGAATAATCGGGTTCGTCTAAGAACCCTTTTTTCTTTGACGCTCATATAGGCTTCAATGCATCAAGTTGGCAAGTTTGCTCCCAGAATTTTAATTGCCGCCTTGCGGGGCGGATCGGGCAAGACCATTCTTTCCATCGGACTGATCGCTGCGTGGAAAAAGCGAAACAAATCCATCGCGCCCTTTAAAAAAGGTCCGGACTATATCGATACGGGCTGGCTGGCTCTGGCGGCCGGCCGGCCCTGTTATAATCTGGACACCTTCCTTTTAGAACCCCCCCAAATTTTACAGTCGTTTCTGGCGCACACCCGTAAAGCCGATATTGCCGTCATTGAGGGCAACCGGGGGCTTTATGACGGAATCGACCTGGCCGGCAGCACCAGCACGGCTGAACTGGCCAAGTTGCTGAAGACACCGGTTCTGCTGTGCGTGGATTGCACCAAGATCACCCGGACCATGGCAGCGGTC
>WOR8_10002775_pt1 | contig 33557 bp, 32 predicted proteins | sample DeeMarSeWOR38_10_FD_19890 | JGI IMG/M metagenome (IMG submission 19890) | reverse complement strand
ACGGCTGAGAAGTTCAGCAGGCGCTACAGCGACAGGCCGTCATTCGAACCCGATGGCACCCAGCCGATCGGCAATCCAGGTGTGCGCTACGATTACATCGGACTGTCGCTGCTCGCCCGGCAACGAATAACGAAAACCATGTGGCTCGGCTTCGAGTACGAGCGTATCGATCGGGAAGACCGCTACGCCGGCTACAACAACTACGTACGCGATCATTACGAGTTCGAATTCCACTGGTCGCCCGGGGTCCGCTTCGACTTCGAGATCTCCGGCTACTACCGCAACTACAATTACGAGAACGCGTTCGCGTTCAACAATCCGGCGCTGCCGAACAAGACGCTGGAGACGGCGAGGGCCGACGCAACGATCAGCTACCGGATAACGCCGCGGTTCAGCGTGTCGCTGGAAGGGCGCTTCGACGACTACGTGTCCAACGACTCCCGTATCCAGTACGATCGCGGCCGCTACTCCCTGGGGTTCGTCTGGCGCGAGAATTAGACCCGCCCGAAAGCGCGCGCAATCCTGCTAAACTTGCGCGCTTCATGGACGTCACCCCGATACTCGAATCCCTGAACGATGCGCAGCGCCAGGCCGTCACGGCCCCGGCGGAGCCAACACTGGTCATAGCCGGCGCCGGCAGCGGCAAGACCCGGGTGCTGGTGCACCGGGCCGCCTGGCTGATCGAGGTCGAGGGCGTATCACCCCAGGGCCTCCTGGCAGTTACGTTCACCAACAAGGCGGCGGCCGAGATGCGCGGCCGCATCGAGGCGCTGCTCGGCATGCCCGTCAGTCACCTGTGGATCGGCACGTTTCACGGCCTCGCCCATCGCCTGCTGCGGCGGCACTGGCAGGAAGCGAAGTTGCCGCAGAACTTCCAGATCATCGACGCGGACGACCAGCTGCGGCTGATAAAGAGGCTGCTGAAAAACCTCGAGATCGACGACAGCCGCTGGGTGCCCAAGGAGATCCAGTGGTTCATCAATGCGCAGAAGGACGAGGGTCTGCGGCCGCAGAACATCGACGACGAGCGCGACCCGAGCCGCAGGCAGATGATCTCCCTGTACGCAGCCTACGAAGAAGTCTGCGAGCGTGGCGGCCTCGTGGATTTCGCGGAGCTGTTGCTGCGCGCACATGAATTATGGCGGAACAACCCCGACCTGCTCGCTCATTACCAGCAGCGCTTTCAGCACCTGCTCGTCGACGAGTTCCAGGACACCAACGCGATCCAGTATGCATGGCTGCGGCTGCTCGCTGGTGACAACGCCGCGATCCCGTTCGTCGTCGGTGATGACGACCAGTCGATCTACCGCTGGCGTGGCGCGCGAGTGGAACACATACACCGCTTCCAGCGCGACTTCCCCAACGCAACGGTCGTGAAGCTGGAGCAGAATTACCGCTCCACGGCCACCATCCTGAACGCCGCCAATGCGGTTATCGCCAATAACGCCGACCGTATGGGCAAGAACCTGTGGACCGAGGGCGCCGAGGGCGAGCCGATCCGGGTCTACGCGGCCTACAACGAACGGGACGAAGCCGACTTCGTGATAGGCCGTCTGCGCGACTGGATCGACCAGGGCAATGCGCGCGCCGATGCGGCAGTCCTGTATCGCTCCAACGCCCAGTCGCGCGTACTCGAGGAAGGGCTCATCAACGCGGGCATTCCGTACCGCGTCTACGGTGGCCTGCGATTCTTCGAGCGCGCCGAAATCAAGGATGCGCTCGCCTACCTGCGGCTCATCTCGCACCGGGAGGACGACGCGTCTTTCGAGCGCATCGTGAATCGCCCCACGCGCGGGATCGGCGCCCGCACCGTCGAGATCATGCGCGCCTATGCGCGGGCCAACAGCTGCACGATGTGGCGTGCCGCCGGGGCGGTGGCCAGCGACGAACTCGCGGGTCGCGCCGCGAACGCGGTACTCGCGTTCATGAACCTGATCGAGCGCATGGCTCGCGAGACCACGGGGCTCGACCTGCAGGACAAGGTCGACCACGTGATCCACGCCAGCGGTCTTGTCGAGATGTTCCGCAATGACAAGGGCGAGCGCGGCGAAACCAAGCTCGAGAACCTCATGGAGCTCGTGAGCGCGGCGAAGAGTTTCGAGCCCGACCCGGCCGGCGAGATGTCGCCACTCGACGAATTCCTGTCGCACGCCGCGCTCGAGGCCGGCGAGGGGCAGGCCGAGGCCTGGGAAGACTGCGCGCAGCTGATGACGATGCATTCAGCGAAGGGACTCGAATTTCCGCTCGTATTCATGTGCGGCATGGAGGACGGCCTGTTCCCGCATCAGCGCTCGATCGCGGATCCCAACGGCCTGGAGGAGGAGCGGCGCCTGTGCTATGTCGGAATCACCCGCGCGAAGCAAACCCTGTACGTGACGTATGCGGAGCAGCGGCGACTGCACGGTATGGACAGTTTTTCCCAGCCGTCGCGCTTCATATCGGAAATCCCCGACGACTACGTCGAAGAAGTCCGGCCGCGCGTGCAGGTATCACGGCCCGTCCGCGCGCCGCGCTCCGGTGCCGCGAGTTCGCTACGGAAGTCATCAGATGCCGAGATGGGCGTGCGGCTGGGCCAGCGCGTCCGCCACGGCAAGTTCGGCGACGGGGTCATTCTTAATTATGAAGGGCAGGGCGCGCACGCCAGGGTCGAGGTGAATTTTGAGACGGCCGGCACAAAATGGCTGGTTCTTTCCTATGCGAATCTCGATCTGATGTAGACTTGACGTCCTGCAGCGACACTCCGTGCCGCGCCCAAAAGCCTGTCGACAATAATGAAGATTCTAATACTCGGTGCAGGTCAGGTCGGTTCTTCCGCCGCCTACCATCTGTCGCGTGAAGAGGCCAACGAGGTTACCGTCGTCGACGTGCGTCCCGAAGTCCTGCGAGAACTGCAGGACCGGCTGGATATCCGCACCGTCGTCGGCCATGCGGCCTACCCGGAGGTGCTCGATCGTGCCGGGGCCAACGATGCCGATATCGTCGTCGCCCTGACGGACATGGACGAGATCAACATGGTCGCGTGCCAGATCGCGTACACGCTGTTCCACACGCCGACCAAGATAGCCCGTATTCGCTCCGCCGAGTACATGAATACCGCGCAGCTGTTCTCGCAGGATGCGATTCCGATCGACGTCGGGATCAGCCCGGAGCAGCTCGTATGCGAGTTCGTCGAGCAGCTTATCCTGTACCCGGGTGCGTCGCAGGTTCTCGACTTCGCTGGCGGGCGCGTCAGGCTGGTCGGCGTGATAGCGGACCGTGACGGCCTGCTCGTCGGCCAGCGTATCGCGACGCTGAAAGAGCACGTGCCGAACACCGAAGGTCGCATTGCCGCTATCTACCGGCACGGCAAAGCCATGCTGCCCGACGGCGAGACCGTGATCCAGGAAGGCGACGAGGTGTTTTTCATCGCCGACCGCAAGGATATCCGTGTGTTCATGAGCGAGATGCGGCGGCTGGAGGATCCGGTCCGCCGGGTGGTCATCGCCGGCGGCGGAAACATCGGTGTGCGGCTCGCGCTTGCGCTCGAGCAGACCAACCAGGTGAAGATCATCGAGCGTGACACGCGCCGGGCAAGGACGATCTCGGAACAGCTCAATCGCGCCATCGTGCTCGTCGGCGACGCCGCCGACGAGGAATTGCTGCTCGAGGAAAACGTCGACAATGTCGATGTATTTTGTGCGCTCACCAATTCGGAAGAAGCGAACATTCTGAGTTCGATGCTCGCGAAACGGCTCGGCGCGCACAAGGTGATGGCGCTGATCAACCGGGCCTCTTTTGTCGACCTCGTCGAGGCGGGCAGTATCGACATCGCTATCTCGCCTCAGCAGGTCACCATAGGCTCGCTGCTGGCGCACGTACGGCGGGGTGACGTCGTCAAGGTCCACTCGCTGCGCCGGGGCGCGGCGGAAGCGATAGAGGCCATCGCACACGGCACGGAAAAAGAGTCGCGCGTTGTCGGCCGCAAGATCGAGGAAATCGACCTGCCGAAGGGCACCGCTATCCTTGCGCTGGTCCGCAACGATCAGGTCATCATCGCGCACCACGATACGGTCATCGAGACCGACGACCACGTCATTCTCTTCATGACCGACCGGCGCAAGATAGAACGCCTCGAGCAGTTGTTCCAGGTCGGCGTTTCGTTCGTCTAGAGCGCCAGTCGCGACATGAACTGGACCGTCGTACAACGCATTCTCGGGCTGCTGCTGATGGTGTTCAGCATTACGATGCTGCCGCCGATCATCGTCAGCCTCTGGTACGGCGATCATGCGTGGCTGTCGTTCATCGAAGGTTTTGCGCTGACCCTCGTGGCGGGCGTCGTCTGCTGGCTTCCCGTCCGCCGCGAACGCAGGGAGCTGCGGCTGCGCGACGGCTTCCTGGTGGTTGCCTCGTTCTGGACGGTACTGGGGTCGTTCGGCGCCGCACCTCTGTATTTCGACGACAGCCTGTCGCTGTCGGTAACGGACGCGATTTTCGAGTCGATTTCCGGGCTGACCACTACCGGGGCAACGGTTCTCACCGGCCTGGACGAGCTGCCGCGATCCATACTCTATTACCGGCAGCAGCTGCAATGGCTGGGTGGCATGGGCATCATCGTCCTGGCCGTGGCCGTGCTGCCGATGCTCGGCGTCGGCGGTATGCAGCTGTACCGCGCCGAGACGCCGGGCCCCGTCAAGGACACCAAGCTGACCCCTCGCATTACCGAGACCGCCAAGGCGCTCTGGTACGTCTATCTCGGTTTCACGATCGCATGTTTCGTTTCCTACATGATGGCAGGCATGGGCGGCTTCGACGCTTTGTGCCACGCCTTCTCCACGGTGGCCATCGGCGGTTTTTCGACGCATGATCTCAGCATTGGCTATTTCGACAGCAGTGCGGTCAATCTCGTAGCGGTCGTGTTCATGTTCTTCGCCGGCATCAATTTCTCGCTGCACTTCTTTGCCGCGCGATATGTTTCGGTAAAGCATTACACGCAGGATCCCGAGTTTCGCGCTTATACTTTCTTCCTGATGATCATGTCTTTGCTGGTCATTGCGGCGCTGCTCTACTTCAGTATCTTCGCCAGCCCCGGCGACGCCATCGTCAACGGGCTGTTCCAGGCCGTGTCCATCGCGACGACGACGGGCTTCACCACCGCCGACTTCTCCATGTGGCCCACGGCTGTACCGGTGTTGCTTATTTTCGCGAGTTTCGTCGGCGGGTCGGCCGGCTCGACCGCGGGCGGCATCAAGGTCATCCGCTGGTTGCTGGTTTACAAGCAGGGCGTCCGGGAGATCGTGCGGCTGGTTCATCCGTCAGCCGAGATTCCTGTCAAGCTCGGCAACAAGGCCGTGCCGTATCGTGTCGTAGACGCGGTCTGGGGTTTCTTTTCGATCTACGTCATCGTGTTCGCAGGGATGATGCTCGCCATGATGGCGACCGGCCTGGACCAGGTCACCGCATTTTCCGCCGTCGCAGCCACGCTAAATAATCTCGGCCCCGGTCTCGGCGATGTGTCCAGGGGCTTCATGTCATTGAGCGACGTTGCCAAGTGGATATCGATCGCCGGTATGTTGCTCGGGCGTCTCGAGATCTTCACGCTGCTGGTGCTGGTTACGCCGACGTTCTGGCGCCGCTGAACCTTGAAAGAACCGCCAGCCGATAATCAGGACCTGAACGCTCTGGACAAGATCAGCATCGTGTCCGGGCGGCTGACGTCGTGGCTGACGCTCATCATGGTGATTGTGACCTTCGTTGTCGTCGTCATGCGTTACGTGTTCGACGCGGGCGCCGTCTGGCTGCAGGAATCGGTAGTCTGGATGCATGCGGTCGTGTTCATGGTCGGTGCTGCATACACCCTGCAGCAGGACGAACACGTACGCGTGGATATCTTCTATCGCGACATGAGTAGCCGGCGCCGGGCCTGGGTCGACCTGCTCGGCACAGTCCTGTTCCTGTTTCCGTTGTGTGCGTTTCTCGGCTACAAGGCCTGGGATTTCGTCGCCGTGTCCTGGCAGCTTTCAGAATCATCTCGCGAACCCGGCGGCATGCCGTATCCGTTCGTCCCGCTTCTAAAGTCGGTCCTGTTGCTGATGCCGCTACTCCTCGCCCTGCAGGGCGTCTCCATGTTCGGCCGGGCACTGCGCACGCTCAGGGGGGAGCGCTGATGGAGTGGGTGGCACTGTTGCTGTTTGCGACGGTGATCGTCGTCCTGCTTGCGGGTTTTCCGGTCGCATTCACACTGGGCGGCACTGCGTTGCTTTTCGCGGCGGCCGGCACCGCCGCTGGCATCTTCAATGACGCACTGCTCTCCAGTCTGCCCAACCGGGTTTTCGGGATCATGAGCAACGAAACGCTCGTTGCGGTGCCGTTGTTCGTCTTCATGGGCGTCACCCTCGAGCGGGCCCGGATAGCCGAGGAGTTGCTCGATACGCTCAGCCGGCTGTTCGGCGCGCTGCGTGGCGGACTCGGGATCTCCGTGACGCTGGTGGGCATGCTGTTGGCGGCCAGCACCGGAATCGTCGGCGCCACCGTGGTCACGATGGGCTTGCTGTCGCTGCCGACTATGCTGCGCCGCGGCTACTCACCGGAAGTCGCGACAGGCACGATATGTGCGTCCGGGACGCTGGGCCAGATCATCCCGCCGTCGATCATCCTGGTCATGCTCGGAGACGTCATGTCGAGTGCGTACCAGCAGGCGCAGGTGGAAATGGGCATCTTCTCTCCGAAGACGGTGTCGGTGGGCGACCTGTTTGCCGGTGCGCTGATCCCGGGTCTGTTGCTGGTACTCCTCTATATCGTCTATCTCGTCGCCACCGCGTTCTTCAGGCCGACGCTGATGCCCGCCTACGAACGGGGCGAGGATGACGTCGTGTCCTTTGCGCAGATTCTGCGCGCACTGCTGCCGCCGCTGCTCCTGATATTCGCGGTTCTGGGCTCCATCCTCGCCGGGCTTGCCACGCCGACGGAGGCCGCGGGTGTCGGCGGGATGGGTGCGCTGCTGCTTGCGCTGTCCCGGCGCGAAATAAGCCTGGCCCGGCTTCGGGAGATCATGCAGGCGACCCTGAAGATCAGCAGCATGGTCTTCCTGATCCTGATCGGCGCATCATTCTTTTCACTCGTGTTCCGTGGTTTCGGCGGCGATGATGGCGTGCACGCCATCCTGGGATCACTTCCCGGTGGCGTCGCCGGCGCCGTCATTCTCGTGATGCTGGTCATGTTCCTGCTTGGCTTCGTGCTCGACTTCATCGAGATCACGTTTGTCGTCGTACCGATCGTGGGTCCCGTGCTGCTGGCGATGGGTCTCGACCCGGTATGGCTTGGCGTGATGATTGCGATCAACCTGCAGACATCATTCCTTACGCCGCCGTTTGGCTTTGCGTTGTTCTATTTGCGCGGGGTCGCGCCCCCATCCGTGACGACGCAGCAGATCTATCGCGGTGTGGTCCCGTTCGTGGCGATACAGCTGGCGGCGTTACTTTTGCTCGCGCTGTTCCCGGAGCTCGTCACCTGGCTCCCGGGCAAGATTTACGGCAACTGAGTCTGCTGCAGGAGCGGGCCCGGGCCCGAGATGTTCACGGTTCGAGAACCGCTCCTGCCGGTAACCCCCGGGAAAGATCTGCGGGTACCCGTTATAGCCGGGTGGCGAGGAACGCATGCTCCGTGATGCGTGAATTTGGAATCGACTTCGCGAGGAACGACGACCATGACTCGTAGATCCTTGCAGCCATCGGGTCGTCGGCCACCATCTCCTCCACGATTTCCTGCGCGATCGACTTGAGGTACTGCAGCACGTCCTCCGGGAACTGGCGCAACTCGACGTTCGGGTCCTGCATCAACGTCTCCAGCGCCACCGCATTGCCGTAGGTGTATTCGGCCTGCATGTCGGTAGTAACGGCCTGACAGGAAATCTCGATGATCGACTGCAGGTCCGCGGGCAGGGAATCCCACGCCTGGCGATTTACGTAAGCCTGCAGCGCAGGCGCTGGCTCCTGCCACCCGGGATAGTAGTAGTACCGGGCGACGGTGTGGAAACCGTTGGTAATGTCGTTATAGGGGCCTACCCATTCCGTGGCATCGATGGCCCCGGTCTGCAGGGACGTAAATATCTCCGACACCGGCAGCGTCACCGGGGTCCCGCCGGCACGACGGAATACCTCGCCACCGAGACCCGGGATACGCATCTTGAGGCCCTTCAGATCCTCGATCGAATTGATCTCCTTGTTGAACCAGCCGCCCATCTGAACGCCGGTGTTGCCACAGGGAAAAGGCACCAGGTTCAGCGGCTCGTAGAGTTCGCGCCAGAGTTCCAGCCCACCGCCGTAGTACAGCCATGCGTTCATTTCCATGAACGTCATGCCGAAAGGGATCGCCGTCATGAACTGCGCCGCCGGCACCTTACCCTTGTGGTAGTACGCGGCGTCGTGGCCCATCTCCACGATGCCACGGCTGGCAGCATCGAACGCCTCGAACGCCGGCACCAGTTCGCCGGCAGCATAAACCTTGAGCTTAAGGCGTCCGCCCGACGCGGCCTCGATCCTGTCCGCCAGGTTATTCACGGCGATGCCGAGACCGGGATATTTCGGCGGCCACGAGGTCGCTATGGACCATTCAAAGGATTCAGCGGAACGCGCCGCCTGCATCGCGCCGCCGTCCTGCTGCCGGGAGCAGGCCGCAACACCGGCTGCAGCCGCCAGGCCGCCCACAAACTGTCGTCTTTTCATCGATCCCACCGCGGGAGAGCTTGAGCCAGCGGCTAGTGTATGCGGGGACTATCGCAGGCGCCAATGTGCTGTCGATCCGCGTGGGCGCCTTTCATCAACACAATTGCCCACTTGATTGCTAAAAAATAGCTAATATATGTTTGTTTATCCCACATATGTATTAAATCATCTCTAGTGGTTTTTATTTTGTTCTTTTTCGGGAACGAGGGTCGGAAAGTGGGTCCCGGCCACACGGCCGGGCCCCGTCCTTCCCTGGTCCGCCGGCCGGCAGGATGCCGGGAGGCCCTCCATGGCCGCCCGCCACGCGGCACAGCAGCTCTCCGCTTTCCGCGTGTCGCCGGTCGGTTCAGGCAATCTCGCACGGCCATGCCGCGCCTATGGCCTTTGTTACTGGTTGATGCATTAATAAAGGGATCATGTGGCAAGAAACTGTCGGGACGGCGCACAAATGATCGGTCTGTTGCAACGAGTCACCAATGCCAGGGTCGAAGTTGACGGCGAAACCGTGGGCGAAATAGGCCGTGGCCTGCTGGTGCTGGTCGCCGTACATCGCGACGACAGTGAGCGCGACGTGGCCCGCCTGGCGGAACGAATCCTGTCCTACCGGGTCTTTCCTGACGAGGAGGGACGCATGAACCGCAGCGTGGTCGAAGAGAACGGCGGCCTCCTGCTGGTGCCACAGTTCACGCTGGCGGCCGACACGAAAAAAGGCACTCGCGCCAGCTTTACCAGGGCAGCGACGCCCGAGAAGGGCGAGGCCTATTTCCGCCAGCTCGTCCGTATCTGTGGCAATACGCTCAATGCGGTAGAGACCGGGCGCTTCGGTGCAAACATGCAGGTGACGCTGACAAATGACGGCCCGGTAACGTTCTGGCTCGAGAGCTGAGCGTTCCATTCCGTGATATTGATACGGTTTTATTGCCATTTCATCGGTATCATGAACATAATGCGCGCCCGGTCCTGGCCGGGCCTTTGAGAGGATTAGGGGCTCTGCCCCGGGAGTATCGGATGTTTGCCAACATTAGCTGGCCGCAGCTGTTGATCATCCTGGTTATCGTGCTTGCCATTTTCGGTACGAAGCGCCTGCGCACCCTGGGTTCTGACCTGGGCAGTGCCGTCAAGGGCTTTCGCGGCGCGATGAAAGAGGCGGAAGAAGAAAAAGACCAGCTCAGCGATGACTCACACGAAGACGCCAACTTCGAAAACACGCCGGTTGACGAGCCCCGCAAAGAAAGCTGATTGACCCTGCCCCATGTCCGGCGTCGGCTTTTTCGAACTCGTGATTCTGTTCATGATCGGGCTTGTCGTGCTCGGTCCGCAACGCTTGCCGAAGGTTGCCAATCAACTCGGCACGTGGATCGGCCAGGCGCGGCGGATGACCCGGGTCATGAAGCGCCAGCTCGAAGACGAGCTTGATCTCGACGACAATTTCAAGAGCCTGAAATCCCTCGGTGACGAGCTGAAGGACGACCTTACGATCGGGCCCGCCGCAGCCCACGTCCCGCGCGACGACGACACCTATTCGCCGCTTCACGAAAAGGAGCCCGGCCCCTCGGTGGCGGCGATGAAAGTCGAGGAAGACCCTGAGCCCGCTGAAGCCGACGCGGCACCCGATGACGAGGGGGACGCTGAAGAGCAGGCGAAAGAGAAGCCGGCGTGAGCGACGAAACCACCAACAAGGACGAAGCGCAGCAGGAGGAGCTCGCGGAAGGCACCTTGCTCTCGCACCTGATCGAGCTTCGCACGCGACTGATCAGGATCTCCATTGCGGTCATCGGAATGTTCGTGATCCTGCTGCCGTTTTCCCAGCGGATATTCGAGGTCGTATCGCGGCCGCTCGTCGAAGTCCTGCCGGGCCAGAAGATGATCGCGACGGCTGTCGCTTCGCCGCTTTTGACCCCGTTCAAGCTCACGTTTTTCGTCGCGCTGTTCGCGGTGATGCCCGTCGTGCTCTACCAGGTGTGGGCATTCGTGGCGCCGGGCCTCTACAAGAAGGAAAAGCGTTTCGCGTTTCCCCTGCTGGCGTCCAGCATCGTGCTTTTTTATGCCGGCATCGCATTCGCGTATTTCGTGGTGTTCGAACTCGTGTTCGGCTTTTTCGCCGCGGTCACGCCGCAGAGCGTGGAGATGATGACCGACATCGCGGCCTACCTCGACTTCATCACCAAGATCTTCCTCGCGTTCGGCCTCGCATTCGAGGTGCCGATAGCAACGGTGCTCGTCGTCTGGACCGGCCTCACGACCCCAGAGAAACTGGGCAAGGCACGGCCGTACGTGTTCCTGATGGCCTTCGTCGTCGGCATGTTCCTGACTCCACCGGACGTGATCAGCCAGACGCTGCTGGCCGTGCCGGTGTACCTGTTGTATGAGCTCGGTATTTTCATGTCGCGCCTGTTTTCGACGGGGCGCAGCGAAAACCGGGACGAGGCCGTAACCGCAGACAACTGACGGGATCGCCGCAGGTGGCATTACCGGGGGGATTTGTGTACTTTGCCTAACCCTTCAGGACACCAGCTTTCCCGCGCACGGGGGGCCGGGCCGCGGGCCAGGGTCCGCCGCACGGGCCGGGTTCGGGTGGCTTCGGGAGCTATCTAGATATGACAACACCGACCGCGGCACCAGCCGGAGACGATGTGTTCGGCCATCCACGGGGACTCATGACCCTGTTCTTCACCGAGCTCTGGGAGCGCTTCGGCTACTACGGCATGCGCGCCCTCTTGATCCTGTACATGACGGACGCGGCGCGCGGCGGGCTTGGAATGGACACCGAGATAAGCGGCGCCATCTACGGCCTGTTCACCTTCGGCGTCTATGCGCTCGCGCTGCCCGGCGGCTGGATCGCGGACCGCGTTATGGGCCAGCGCCAGGCCGTCTTCGTCGGCGGCGTCATCATCGCGGCCGGCTATTATTCGCTCGGCCTGCCACTCGTGCTTCCCGGCTCCGAGATCTGGTCGTTCTACATGGGCCTGTTGCTGGTGGTCATCGGCACCGGCCTGCTGAAACCCAATGTCAGCGCCATCGTCGGCGGCCTGTACGAGAATGATGCGCCGGCGCGGCGCGATGCCGGGTTTTCGATCTTCTACATGGGCATCAACATCGGCGCCTTCCTGGGTCCGTTAATCTGCGGCTGGTTCGCAGAGCGCGTCGACTGGCACCTGGGATTCAGCCTCGCCGGCGTCGGCATGACGCTCGGCCTGATCCAGTACGCCCGTGGGCAGCACTACCTGCGTGGAGCCGGGGAGCTCACCGGCGAATCCGCCGAGCCCGTACGTGTCGCCGCGGCTCGCAAGCAGCTCGGCGCAGGCCTCGTCGGCGCGCTGGTGCTGACCGCGGCCATTGCCGGGCTCTCCGCGACGGGCGCGATCAGCCTCACGATCCTGGGATTCGCCCAGGCGACGGGCGCGATCGTCGTCGTCGTGGCCGTGATCTATTTCGCGTCCATAATCACCTTCGGTTGCCGCGACACGGTCGAACGACAACGGGTATTCGTGATCTTCCTGCTATTCCTCGGGGCCGCGATGTTCTGGTCCGGGTTCGAGCAGGCCGGTTCGTCGATGAACATCTACGCGCGAGACCTCACCAACCGCATGTTCTTCGGCTGGGAGATTCCGACGACGTGGCTGCAGTCGGTCAACCCCGTCTTTATCATCCTGCTGGCGCCGGTCATGGGCATGCTCTGGGTCCGGCTCGGCGCCCGGAACCCCTCAATCCCGCTGAAGTTCGGGATGGGCCTGGTCCTGCTCGGCGTGGGCTTCCTGGTGCTCGCGTGGGGAGCGCTCTACGTCCCCGAGGGCGCGGCGGCCAGCCCGGCAGTCGGTGTGAGCATGACCTGGCTCGTGGTGACCTACTTCTTCCATACCGTCGGCGAGCTGGCGCTAAGCCCGGTCGGCCTGAGCAGCGTGACCAAGCTCTCCCCGAACCGGCTCGTAGGGCAGATGATGGGCACGTGGTTCATGGGCGCTGCGCTGGGCAACCTGGTCGCCGGACTGATCGCCAGCCGCATCGAATCCTTGCCGCCACAGGAGTTGTTTATGGTCGTGGCAGGCATTGCTGTCGGCTCGGGCTTCCTGTTCGTGCTTTTCTCTCCCCTGATCAATCGCATGACTCATGGCGTGAAGTAAGAAACCTGCCCGCCCCGTCGGTGGGCACACGACAAGACCACTGGTATTGCGGGCGGCGACTGCGATGCTCGCCGCCCGTTCGAATCATCGAGGTGAAGAAATGAAGTATTACTGTTCGATTCTATTCATCGCGCTCATGCTCTCGGCCTGTGGGCCGCCGCAGGACGAACAGGCGCAGATGCCGGCCGACACGGTACAGGAAGCGCCGGCAGAGACCGCGGAAGAGTTCGTCTCTCGCATCAACGCAGAGCTCGCCGAACTGGGCCGGGAACTCGGCGCAGCCGGCTGGGTTCGTGCCACCTACATCACGGCGGATACGGCGCTGCTGCAGTCGCGGGCCCGCGAACGCTACGCCGAGTGGCACAGCAACGCCGTCAAGCAGGCGATGCAGTACGACCAGCAGGAGCTCGCTCCCGAGACGCGGCGTGCAATCGACCTGCTGAAGCTGGGCACGTCGCTGCCGTCACCGTCCGACCCCGGGAAGCGCCGCGAGCTGACCCAGATCGCGACGGAGATGAAGGGCATGTACGGTGCCGGGAAGTACTGCCGTAGCGCGAACGACTGCCTGAGCGGCCCCGACCTCGAGGCGCTAATGCAGACGAGCCGCGACTATGACGAACTGCTGGATGCCTGGCAGGGCTGGCGGACGATCGCGCCCCCGATGCGTGACATGTACGCGCGCTATGTCGAACTCGGGAACGAGGGCGCCCGGGAACTCGGCTATGGCGATCTTGGCGAAATGTGGCGGGCGAATTACGACATGAGCCCGGATGCCTTCCAGGCCGAAACGACGCGCCTGTGGGAGCAGGTGAAGCCACTCTACGACGAGCTTCATTGCCACGTGCGCGCCAAGCTCGGCGAACATTACGGCGAAGACAAGGTGCCCCAGGATCAGCCTATTCCCGCGCACCTGCTCGGTAATATGTGGGCGCAGACCTGGGACTTCCTCTATGACCTCATGGAGCCGTATCCCGGTGTCGCCGATTTCGACGTGGACACCACGCTCAGGACCAAGAACTTTTCGCCACAGGAAATGACGCGCTCTGCCGAGAGCTTTTACGTGTCGCTCGGCATGCATCGGCTGCCGGACACCTTCTGGGAGCGGTCGATGTTCACCAAGCCGGCGGACCGTGACGTCGTTTGCCACGCCAGCGCCTGGGGCCTCGACGGCGGCAACGACCTGCGCATCAAGATGTGCATCAAGCAGACCTACGACGAGCTGAAGGTGATCTACCACGAGCTCGGCCACAACTACTACCAGAGCGCCTACAAGGACCAGGCACCGTTGTTCCGCGGCTCCGCGCACCCGGGCTTCCACGAGGCTATCGGTGACACGGTGACGCTATCGATGACGCCGGGCTATCTCGCCGAGGTCGGCCTCATCAAGTCCGCGCAACAGAACCGCGAAGCGGACATCAACCGCCAGATGCAGATGGCACTGCGAGGCATAGCGGTGCTGCCCTGGGCGAAGCTCGTCGATGAATGGCGGTGGAAGGTCTTCTCGGGCGAAGTGACCCCCGCCAACTACAACCAGGCCTGGTGGGATCTGCGCCAGCAGTACCAGGGCGTGGCCCCGCCGGTGGAGCGCAGCGAGGCCGACTTCGACCCGGGCGCCAAGTACCACATCCCGGCGAATGTCTCTTATACCCGCTACTTCCTGGCCCGCATCCTGCAGTTCCAGCTGCAGCGTACTTTGTGCGACATCGCCGGGCACGAGGGTGAACTGCAGTCCTGCTCGCTGTACGGCAGCAAGGAGGCCGGTGCGAAATTCTGGGACCTGCTGCAGAAAGGCGAGAGCCAGCCGTGGCAGGACACGCTGGAGGAATTCGCCGGCACGCGGGAGATGGACGCGACCGCGATCATCGACTACTTCGCGCCGCTGATGGAATACCTGAAAGAACAGAATGCCGGCCGCGCTTGTGGGTGGTAGGGAGAGGGAGTCCGGGACATTTCTCTCCCTCATGGCTCGCTTCGCTGCGCTTTACTTCGGTCGAGAAACGCCCCGGACTCCCTGCAGTGTCGTGTCCGCGGCACAGAGCCCGGTTCGGGGTATTTGTCGACGAGGCCTCGAGCGAGCATAGCGAGCAGCCCGGAGACAAATACCGCAGACCGGGCTCCTTGACCCGTGCCGCCGCCTAGCCCGGCTCAGTAGCAAGCGATTCATGTAAACTCGCTGCTGGAATTCGACGGATAACCGTAATGGCAGAAAAACAAGAAGAAGCGGCCAGACCCGGCCTCACGACACGGATGCTCGAAACCGTCGAGCGAGTGGGCAACAAGCTCCCGGACCCGGCAGTGCTGTTCATCGCGCTGCTCTTTATCGTCTGGGTATTGTCCTGGATTCTTTCCTACGTGACATTCGGTGTCATCGACCCACGCTCGAACGAGCCGCTGGTCATCAACAACCTGCTCGCGCCGAGGGCCATTACCGAGTTCCTGTCGGTCATGGTGACCAACTTCTCGCACTTCCACCCTGTCGGCGTGGTGCTGGTCGCGATGCTGGGCATCGGCGTCGCGGAACACACGGGGTTCATCAATTCGGCAATCCGGTCTCTCCTGAACGTGACGCCGGCCAAGCTGCTGACACCGATGGTCATCCTGGTCGGCATCGTGTCGCACTCGGCGGTCGACGCGGGCTATGTGCTCGTCATCCCGCTGGGCGGCGTCATCTTCTATGCGGCCGGTCGTCATCCATTGGCCGGCATTGCAGCGGCGTTCGCCGGCGTATCGGGCGGCTTTTCCGCCAACTTCGTGCCGAGCTCGCTGGACCCGCTGCTGCAGGGACTCACCCAGGCGGGCGCGCAGATTCTCGATCCGGACATCATCATCAACCCGCTCAACAACTATTTCTTCACGACGGCCTCGTCGCTCCTGATCATCGGCCTGGGGTGGTACATAACCGACAAGGTCGTGGAACCCCGGATCTCGAGCACCGAGATCGACGGCGACGCGGAAGACCTGCCCGAGATGCACGACCTGCAGCCGAACGAGCGCAAGGGGTTGCGCTGGGCGCTCGCCGCGATGGTCATCGGCATAGTCCTGCTGTTCGTGACCGCGCTGCCGGAAGGGTCGGCATGGCGTACGCCAGAGGGTGAGCTGACCTCCTTCAGTTCGCCGATGATGCGTTCGATCGTGTCGCTGATCTTCCTGCTGTTCCTGAAGAGTTCCAGGGACATGATCGAGGGCATGACCCACGCGATGCACGGCATGGCGTACTACCTCGTCATCATGTTCTTCATCGCGCAGTTCGTGTACGCCTTCGGACAGTCCAATCTCGGCGTGCTGCTGGCGCTCGAAGGCGCCAGCTTCCTCAAGGCGTTGGCCGCGCCGGCATCGGTGACGATCGTCGGTATCGTGCTCCTGACCGCGTTCGTCAACATCTTCGTCGGCTCGGCCAGCGGCAAGTGGGGGCTGCTCGCACCGATATTCGTTCCCATGCTGATGTCGCTGGGCATCTCGCCCGACCTGACGCAGGCGGCCTACCGGGTCGGTGACTCGAGCACCAACATCATCACGCCGCTGATGCCGTATTTTCCGCTGGTCGTCGTTACTGCCAGCGCTACGTGAAGGGCACCGGAATCGGCACCCTGACCGCGATGATGTTGCCGTACTCGATCACCTTCCTGATCACCTGGACGATCTTCCTGCTGGTGTATTACGCGATCGGTTTACCGCTCGGCATACAGGCCAGCTACACCTACCCCTGAGGACATGCAATGACACTGCCTGACTTCGAAAAACTGGGCAGCTTCTATCTCGGCAAGCGTCACGACGCATCGACCGAAAGCCTGACCGACGAGCTGGTGCTGTACGACTCGAAGGACCTCACGACACATGCCGTTATCATCGGCATGACGGGTTCCGGCAAAACCGGGCTCGGCATTGGGTTGCTCGAAGAGGCGGCTCTCGATCACATTCCGGTGATAGCCATCGACCCCAAGGGCGACATGGGCAACCTGCTGCTGACTTTCCCGAAGTTAGCGCCCGAGGACTTCCGGCCCTGGGTGAACCAGCGCAGCGCGAGCGACCAGGGCCAGACCGTCGATGAATTCGCCGCCGCGCAGGCGGCGCTCTGGAAGAAAGGCCTTGGCGACTGGGGCCAGTCGGGCAAGCGCATCGCTCAGCTGCGAAACAGTGTCGACATGGCCATATATACGCCTGGCAGCAACGCCGGCGTGCCCGTTTCGGTGCTGAAGTCCTTCGCCGCTCCCGAAGCGGCGCTCATGGACGACGTCGATCTGTACCGCGAGCGCGTACAGGCAACCGCGACCGGCATCCTGACGCTGCTCGGCATCGACGCCGACCCGGTCGCGAGCCGTGAACACATTCTCATATCGCGCCTGCTCGATCATGCGTGGCAGGAAGGCCGGGAGCTCGACATCGCGGGCCTGATCACAGCAATCCAGAGCCCGCCATTCACGACCATTGGCGTCATGAGCCTCGACGCTTTTTTCCCGGAGAAGGATCGCTTCGCGCTCGCGATGCGGCTCAACAACCTGCTGGCAGCGCCCGGCTTCGAGGCCTGGATGCAGGGCGAACCGCTGAGCGCGAAGAACCTGCTGTACACCGCCGAGGGCAAGCCGCGTATTTCGGTACTGTCGATCGCGCACCTCGACGACGCCTCGCGGATGTTTTTCGTATCCATGCTGCTGAACGAGATCATCGCCTGGATGCGGGCGCAGCCGGGCACGTCCAGCCTGCGCGCCATCCTCTACATGGACGAGATCTTCGGTTTCATGCCGCCGGTGGCAAATCCACCGACCAAGACGCTGTTCCTGACGCTCCTGAAGCAGGCGCGCGCCTATGGCCTCGGGCTGGTGCTCGCGACACAGAATCCCGTCGACCTCGACTATAAGGGTCTGTCGAACACCGGCACCTGGTTCATCGGGCGGCTGCAGACGGAACGCGACAAGGCCCGCGTCATGGAAGGCCTCGAGGGCGCGAGCCAGGGCGATTTCGACAGGCAGGAAATGGAGCGTACCCTCGCCGGCCTCGGGAAGCGGCGCTTCCTGCTGCACAATGTGCACGAAGACGAGCCCGTCGTCTTCGGCACTCGCTGGGTCATGTCCTACCTCGCGGGCCCGCTGACTCGCGACCACATACGCACACTGATGTCCGGTGCCCGAAGGGCCGCGGCCGCAGACACGGCAGGTGCAGCCAAACCGAAACGCGGTCGCTCCACCGACGCGCCCGCGCTGCCGCCCGCTATCGACCAGTACTTCGTGCCGGGCGGCGGAGACGACGTAACGTATTTCCCGCGCCTCATCGCCGGCGCCGACCTCGTGTTCTCGAACGCGCGCTACCGGGTCGAGGACGAACGCAGCGCCCTGTATACCGCCGAGATAGAGGACGGCCCGGTAGCCGTCGACTGGGACAGCGCAGAGCCGCTGGACATGTCGGTGGAAGCGCTGGGCGACAGCGCCGCTCCCGGTGCGTCATTCGCAGAACTACCCGGTCCGGCCGCCAGTGTGAAGCAGTACACCGGGTGGCAGCGCGAGTTCAAGCGCTGGGTGCGGCAGAACGAGACCGTCACGCTCTACCGCAACAAGCGCTTCGGGCTGACCTCCATGCCCGGCGAGACCGAAGGCGACTTTCGAGTACGCCTGCAGGACCTGGCCAGCGAGAAACGCGACCAGGCGATCGCGAAGCTGCGCAAGCGTTATGCAAGCAAGACCACTACGCTCGAGAACCGCCTGATGCGTGCCGAACAGGCGATTGCCCGCGAGCAGGAACAGGCGAGCAAAAAGACGCTGGATACGGCCGTGTCCATCGGCACGGCGATCCTCGGCGCGGTGCTCGGAAGGAAGCGGCTGTCCACGACCTCGGCAAGCAGGGTCGGTACGGCAATCAAGACGGCAGGCAGCGCGCGCAAGGAAGCTGCAGACGTCGCCCGTGCAAAGCAGACAGCAAAGAAGGTTCGCGCGGACCTCGCAGCGCTCAACGCGGAACTGGAGAAGGAGGTCGCCGCCCTCGATACCGCGTTCGATGCGCAGGGCGAGGAACTGGACGAGATCGTGGTCAGGGCCAGGACGACGGACGTGCACGTCCCGGTGCTCGCGCTCGCCTGGATGCCGTATGCGCCCGACTCGAAAGGCCGCCTGAGGCCTGCGTGGAGCTAAGCAGGCTCAGCGACCGAAAAGCGTCAGGCGCGTGCGAGACAAGGCGAAGGCGGACGAGAAAGCGCAGTGTGCCCGCGAGTACATGAGCATTTTGAGTCCGGCTTCAACGCCGTATCGCGCCGCATGACGCTCTTCGGCTGACTAATCGCCGATGCAGGCGCCGGCATAGGCTTTTAGCACACCGGCGTTTTCAAGCTGGCATTCGTTGTCGTAGGTAATGCCGTCCAGCCCGCAAACCGGCAGGTAGACGCGCGGACAGTTGCGGCCCTGTTCCTCACACATGCCGGCGTAGTCGATGCGCGTTCCGCGCCGCTCCGCATAGCAGGCATTCGCGTAGGTGAGATTGTCGGAACCGCACACCGGCACGAACAGGTTCGGGCATGGCCGCTGGTTGCATAGGCCGACGGTGTAGGTCGTGATGCCGGCCTTGTCGGCGAAACAGGCATTGTCGTAAGTCACGCCGTCGTTGCCGCAGACCGGCGCGAAGACGGGCGGACAGTTATTGACGTCGCAGGCGCTCGCGCGCTGCACCGGTACGCGATCCACGTTTGCTTCGCAGCGGTTCAGGTAGGTGCGGCCGTTCATGCCGCAGACCGGGTCCGGGACACCGGGACAACCGCTCGGTGCACAGGCGCCGAGGCCGGCGATCTCGACACGGGACCTGGCCGCGAAACACTCGTTGATGTAGGTGTTGCCGTCGACGCCGCAGACGGGGTCGTATTCCTCGCTGCATTCTCGGGGGGTCGCCAGCGGCTCGTCTTCGTCCGGCTCCTCGCCGGCGGTCTCCTGTTCGTCGATCGCCTCATCAGCATCGTCCGCTTCGCCGGTATCCTCGCCGTTGGTCGCGGCCGGGCATTCACCCTCGGCAACGATCTCGACGCCTGCGACGTTGGCAACACATTCGTTACTGTAAGTCTTGCCGTCGGCCCCACACACCGGCGTGTAATCCATCGTGCAGGCCACTTCGTCCGCCTGCGCGAGCAGCAGGACGGCATCGGCAGCAGTCACTGGCGACGCCAGCAGGCTCGCGGCGATACAGGTAATGACTCTGTTCATCATCAGGGAAAGTCTATCAGTTCACGAAGTGGTACCAGCTGTATCCCTTCTTCGACAAGACCCGGGATCGCGCGTTCCAGGAACGCAAGCGTATCCGGGTACGGATGCCCGATGGCAACCGCGAGTCCGCGCTCGCGCGCCAGCGCCTTGAGGCGCTCGAACTCCTGCGCAACGCTTTCGGGTGCCGGGTCCGAATCCAGGAACACGTCCCGCTTGATTGCCGGCACACCCTGCTCCGATGCAATCTGCAGCGCGACGCTGTGGTGAGTCGTATAGCTGTCGACGAAGTAGAGCCCGCCGGCTCGCAGGATTTCTTCCATTAGCCAGCTCATATGCCCGGGGTGCCGCGTCAGCAGGCTGCCGCGATGGCCGTTAACCCCGACGGCGAAGGGCACGGACTCTATCGCGGTCGCGAACGTGTCGGCGAAAGCTTCGCGGGTCGTGTCCAGCGTGATCGAGCCCGGCTCTGACTTGCCGTCGTGATTCACGGATTGCAGCGGCAGATGCAGCAACACTTCCTTGCCGCGCTCCCACGCCGCCAGTGCCAGCTGCGTCGCCCTCGGCGTGCCCGGGAGGATGGAGCAGACTACCGGCCCCGGCAACGCGACGGCGCGGTGCCCTGCAGCGAGCTGGTAGCCGAGGTCGTCGATGATAATCGCGATGCGCGGTGCGGACTGCGCGAAGCTCTGCGTCGCGAGCAGCAAAAGGATCGCGGCGGCGCGGACTTGTGCGAACGTCATCGAGCCTTGCTGTGCATCACGTCGCCGCGCTGCAGGCGGTTCAGCGCTTCGAGCAGCTGTGCGTCCTGTTCGCGATCGACGAAACCGCTCAGGCTCATGTCCGGATAGCCCGGCGTGCCCTCGACATACACGTCCGGCGTAATGCCGGTTTCGTGGATGGAGTCGCCGGACGGCGTGTAATAGCGGGACGTCGTCAGCTTGAGCGCACGGCCCTGGGACAGCGGCATGACCGTCTGCACGAGGCCCTTCCCGAAGGTGCCGGTTCCAACGACGATAGCGCGGCCGTGGTCCTGCAGGGCGCCGGCCACGATCTCCGAGGCCGATGCGGAACCCTCGTTCACGAGCACCACGAGTTCGGCGCCGTCCAGCACGTCGCCGCGATGCGCCGATCGCGTGAAGCGCGCGTCGATGGTGCGTCCGTCTGCCACGACGATGACGCCGGAGTCGAGAAACAGGTCTGAAACGTCGACAGCGGCATCCAGTACGCCGCCGGGGTTGTTTCGCAGGTCCAGTATCAGGCCCGCAAGCATGCCACCGCCGGCTTCCTGCATGGTGTCGATCGCGCGGCTCAGTTCGCGCGCCGTGGTTTCGCTGAACTGGCTCACGCGAACATAGCCATACGACGGGCCCAGTATTTCGTGGTGGACGCTGGCGACGCGAATGATCTCCCGCCGCATTTCGTGATCGATGGCCTCGCCATCGCGGAGCACCGTGATGCTTATCCGGGATCCGGCGCGACCGCGCATGCGGCCGATCGTGTCCTGCAGGTGATCCGGCTCCACCGTTATGCCGTCGACGGCGATGATCTGGTCGCCGCTCCGTATCCCGGAGCGTGCTGCCGGGGAGCCCGTAATCGGCGTGACGACCTTGATGGTGCCGTCTATATCCGCGACCTCCACGCCGATGCCCGTGTAGCTGCCCGTGGTGCTGATGCGAATATCGCGATACTCATCGGCATCGAGGTACTGGGAATGGGCGTCCAGGTCCCTGACCATGCCGCGAATGGCGCTCTCGAGCAGCTCGCTGTCGTCCAGCGGCTCGACATAATCCTGTTTGACGCGCTCCATCACTTCGGCGAACAGCCGCGCGTTCTCCCAGGCGAGCTCTTCCTCGGGTGGCGCGCCGCCTTCCGTAAGCAGGCCACCACCGATCGAAAGGCTCAGCCCCATTACGGTTCCGATTACAACGACCAGGATAGCCCTGACTTTCAACGACATACGCTACTCCGAAAGCCGGCCGAATCATTGCCCGGCCGGTACAAATGACGATACCACAGTCCGCCGGCCCTGTACTGTGAGCGCCGGCACGTTCGCTCAGTCACCGGGCCTGCGCGTCACCCAGCGTCTCGGGTTCAGGGGCTGGGTACCGCGCCGTATCTCGAAGTACAGCCCCGCTTCCGCCTGGCCGCCGCTATCGCCGACCGTGGCGATCACGTCCCCGGGCGCGACCCAGTCGCCCGCATTCTTGAGAATCGTCTCGTTGTAACCGTACAGCGTCATGTAGCCTTCGCCATGGTCGACGATGACCAGCAGGCCCATGCCGGCGAGCCAGTCCGCGAACGCGACGCGGCCGTGGTACACGGAGCGCACTTCCCGGCCGCGCGGTGCGGCAAGCACGACGCCGTTCCACTTCAGCTCTCCTCCCACGCGTGGCTGTCCGAAATCACGCAGCAGCGTACCCGCGACCGGCCAGGTGAGGCGGCCGCGATGCTCGCTGAATGGCTCCTCGGACGTAATCGGGTAATCCGAGAGGATGCTGGTCAATTCGGCGATCAGGCGAGCCAGGTCCTTCTCCTGAGCGGCAAGACGGTCGATCTCGCGGCCCTCGGCGGCAATCCTGTCCTTGAGGGCGGCCAGCAGTTCCTGCCGCTCCTGTTGTGCGGTCGCCAGTTTCTCGAGTTCGGCCTCGCGGGTCCTGGCGAGGTCTGCAAGCCGCGCCTCCTCCGCTGCAACCTCGCTGTGCATTTCGGCCAGCTCGCGAATCTTTGCCGATACGGCGGTGATATTGTCCGCGCGGTAATCGTTGAAGTAGTTGTAATAGGCCATCATGCGGCCGAGCATCGCGGGGTCGCGCTGGTTCAGGAGCAGCTTGATCTTCTCCTGGTTGCCGCTCATGTAGGCGGCGCGCACCTGTGCCGAGAGGTGATCCGCCTCGAGTGCCAGCTCGGCTTCGCGCTCGGCAATCGCGGCATCGAGTTCCGCCAGGCGTTTGCCGCTCCAGGCGCGTTCGCGCTCCAGGTCTTTCAGGCGCAGGCGCTTTTCAGCGATGCCGACCTCGGCGCTCTGCAGGTCCTCCGTCAGGCGGTCGCGATCCCTCGCGCTCTTGTCCATGCTTTTCTTGAGGTCGCTGATCTTGTCACGAACCTCCTCGAGCTCCTGCTCCTTGATCTTGGCAAGGCCGGCCCCGTCTTCCTGGGCGACGGTGGCCACCGGCGTGGCAAAGATCAGCAGGATAAAGATGTGCAGGGGGCGCATGGGCGCACAGTGTAGAGCGTTTACGGGGTATTTCCATCGCCGGGCGCTGCTATAATGCCGGCTTTCTACCAACCCTGCGCGGCCCGCGCACACGACGCCTCATGGACAGATTATTGGAGTTCGCCGGCAACCACACCTTGCTGGTGTTCGCGCTGGTAACCAGTTTCCTGCTGGTCATATTCACGGAGCTAAGGCGCAAGGCCACTGGCATGCTCGCCGTTGCTCCCACCGAAGCGGTGAAGCTCATCAACAACGACGCGGTCGTCCTCGATACGCGCAGCGCCGAATCGTTTTCGCGCGGCCACATCGTTGGCGCTCGCAATGTCCCGATGGACGAGCTCGACGGCCACATGGAGAAGCTCGGCAAGCTCAAGAACAAGCCCGTCGTGGCTGTCTGCGACTCGGGCATCACGTCGTCCAGGGCGGTGAACACCCTGCGGAACGCGGGTTTCGAAAGCGTCTATAACCTCAAGGGCGGCATGAACGCGTGGGGGCAGGCCGGTTTGCCTGTTGTCTCCGGCAAGAAGACCAAGAGCAAGAAGTAGGCGTGGCTGTTGCGATGAGTGACGAGATTCCGGTAGTCATCTACGGCGACGAGTTCTGCGCATACTGCGCCGCCGCACGGATGTTGTTCACCAAAAAGGGCGTCAGGTTCGAAGACGTCCTCGTATCACGGGACCCGGCCCGTTTCGACGAAATGCAGGCGCGCAGCGGTGGGCGCCGCACGGTGCCGCAGATTTTTATCGGCGACGTCCACGTCGGCGGATTCGATGATGTGTGTTCGCTCGATAAAAGCGGCGAACTCGATAAACTGCTCGGCGGCGGTACCGCCGCCGGGCATTCCCATTAGACCAGGACCAGAACATGGCTGAACAGGAAGCACGCACCCCCGAGAAACATGTCTCCGTCGTAAAGATCTACGTCAAGGATTTTTCCTTCGAGTCGCCGCAGACGCCGAATATATTCAACGCCAAAGAGTGGGCGCCGAGCACGAACCTCAATCTCCGCAGCTCGCACTCGCCGATCAGCGACACACTGCATGAGGTCGTGCTGACGATTACGGTCGACGCCAAGGAAAAGGACAGCGACAAGACGATTTTCCTGGTCGAATTGCAGCAGGCCGGAGTGTTCGATGTCGGCGGCTACGAAAAAGAGGAAATGGCCGTGCTCATCGGCAGCTTCTGCCCGGGCGTGCTGTACCCGTATGCGCGCGAGGCGATCGCCGGGATCATCCAGAAAGGCGGCTTCCCGGAGTTCGTCCTGCAGCCGATCAACTTCGATGCGCTGTACCAGCAGTCGCTGCAACAGAAACAGGCTGAAGCGGCCGCGGCAACGGAGACACACTGATAAGCAGCGCCCAGTCACAGCCGATCGCGGTCCTCGGCGCGGGCTCCTGGGGCACCGCGCTGGCCCTGCAGTTCGCGAGATGCGGGCGGCCGATAAGGCTCTGGGGCCGCGACCGTGCCCAGCTCGCAAAGATGCGCGAGGAGCGCGTGAATTCGCGATACCTGCCGGGCGCAGCGTTTCCGGATAATGTCGAGGCATTCGTAGACCTCGACCACTGCCTGGAAGGCGCCGGCGATATCCTCGTCGCAGTGCCCAGCCACGGTTTCCGTGAGATCCTCGAGGCCATCAGGCCGCTTTTGAAAAACGGCGCGAGAATCTGCTGGGCGACCAAGGGATTCGAACTGCATACCGGCAAGCTCCCCCACGTGGTCGCGGCCGAGGTTCTCGGTGCCGACCGGCCCGTCGCCGTCCTGTCCGGCCCGACTTTTGCCAAAGAGGTGGGCGAGGGACTGCCGACCGCGCTTACGATCGCGGCCAACGACGCCACGTTTGCGCAGGACCTTGCGGTGACGCTGTCAGGTGACAACTTTCGCGCCTATACCTCGGACGACATGGTGGGGGTCGAAGTGGGCGGCGCCGTCAAGAACGTACTCGCCATCGGCGCCGGCATGTCCGACGGCCTCGGGTTCGGCGCGAACACCCGCGTCGCGCTGATAACGCGGGGGCTCGTCGAGATGACGCGGCTGGGCGTCGCGCTGGGCGCGAAGCGCGAAACCTTCATGGGCCTGGCCGGCATGGGCGACCTCATGCTCACCTGCACCGACAACCTGTCCCGAAACCGTCGCATGGGCCTCGCGCTGGCGGCAGGCAAGTCCGTCGAAGAAGCCCAGGAAGAAATCCAGCAGGTCGTCGAGGGCGTACTCGCCGCGGAGGCCGTGCACGAGGTAGCCGAGAAGCTCGGCATCGAAATGCCCATCTGTCACCAGGTCTACCGGATCCTTTACGAGGGTGCGTCGCCACGCGAGGCAGTGGGGGCCCTGATGCGGCGCGACCTGAAATCGGAGCACTGAGCAAGCTCTCTTCTGGCTATTCGCCGGCTTTGCTCTAAACTTTCTCCTTATACAGCTCTATTTACTGTATGCGCTCACAAGAATAGGGGATTCAAATGGACAGACGTCAATTCTGCCGGTCCGCGGTTGCGGCCGGCGTCGCTGCGGCATTTCTGCCGGCCTGCGGCAAGGAAACTCCGGTCGCCACCCAGGTGGACACGGGCATCGCTGCCGTGTCCCTGGACGGCGCGGAAATCGAACTTGGCAAAGCGGCCATCAAGGAGCTCGGGGACGCCATGTCGGGGCCCGTGATGCTTTCCGGGCATCCGCAATACGACTCGGTGCGCATGATATGGAATGGCATGCACGACAAGCGGCCAGCGCTGATCGCACGCTGCCTGAACGCCGAGGACGTCAGCAACGCCGTCAGCTTCGCGCGGGATAACAACGTGCTGGTCGCGGTCCGCGGGGGCGGCCACAGCTGGCCCGGCAAGTCCGTTTGCGACGGCGGCCTGATGATCGACCTGTCGAAGATGAACACGGCAACGGCCGACGCGGATACGCGCCGCGCCCGCGTCCAGGGTGGAGCCTTGCTGAACAACCTGGACAGCGCGGCGCTCGAAAAAGGCTTGATTACGACCGCCGGAGTCGTCTCCCACACCGGCTGTGGCGGATTTACGCTCGGCGGCGGCTTCGGGCGCCTCAATCGCAAATACGGGCTGACGATAGACAACGTAACCGGTGCACGGATCATCACCGCGGACGGCCGCATTCGCTGGGTCAGCGCCGACGAGGAACCCGATCTCTTCTGGGCAATCCGCGGCGGCGGCGGCAATTTCGGCGTCGTCACGGAATTCGAGTACCAGCTGCATCCGTTCGATCGCAACGTGCTGTCCGGCAACATAGTGTGGCCGCTGGAGCAGGCGCGTGACGTGCTCGAGTTCTACGCCGAGTGGTCGGCCGGCCTTTCCGACGAACTGTACGTGGGGCCGTCGCTGGCGCGGCTGCCCGAGGTGGGCGACTCGGTCATCATGGAGGTCGTGTACAACGGCGACCCGGCGGCGGGCGAAAAGGAGCTGGCCGCGCTGAGGGCCATAGGCAAGCCGGTGGTGGACGGCGTCGCCGTCCAGGATTACATGATCATGCAGACGAGCGCGGATGCCATGATGGCACACGGCGTCCGGTCCTATGCCAAGAACGGCATGGTGAAAGCGTGGTCGCAAGGGCTCGTGGATACCCTGATCGATGCCTACGACCCCCGCGTTTTCCTGACCAACCACGTGGCCGGCGGCGCGGTAAAACGTGTGGGCGAGACCGATACCGCGTTTCCGCATCGCAATGCCGAGCTCATGCTCGTGTTCGTCACGGGCTGGGGCGATCCGGCCATGGACCAGGAGATGATCCAGGCGACCCGGACGCAGTACGCGGCGATCGAATCCTACATGGGCGGCTATTACGACAACATCGAGTACGACGGCGACGCGGCGGCGGGCAACTACGGGCCCGCTTACGGTCGCCTGGCGAAAATCAAGGGGCAGTACGACCCGGGCAACCTGTTCCGGCTCAACAGCAACATCGAACCGGCAGCCTGATCACGCGCCGTCGTCGAAGTCGAGCTGCCGCCACGCCTCGTAGACCACGACCGCGGCGGCATTCGACAGGTTGAGGCTGCGGTTGCCCGGTCGCATCGGCAGCCGCAGCCGCTGTCCCTCGGGCAGGCTGTCGAGCAGCGCCTGCGGGAGCCCGCGAGTCTCCGGGCCCATCAGGAATGCATCGCCAGCCCGGTATCGCGGCGTGTCGTAGCGGGTGCCGCCTCGCGTGCTCAGGGCGAAGACGCGCGGTCCGCCGAGGGCCGCGAGCGCCGCATCGAGCGACGCATGGGTCTTTACGCGCACAAACTCACGATAATCGAGCCCCGCGCGGCGCAGCCGGGGTTCGTCCAGCTCGAAGCCGAGCGGCTCCACCAGGTGCAGGCCAGCACCGGTGTTCGCACACAGGCGAATTATGTTCCCGGTGTTGGGCGGTATTTCCGGCTGGTACAGGATCAGGCTGAACATATCGTTTAGAATGCCGCATCCGATGAACCGCCGAAACAACCCTCTGCGCACCGACCTCTGCGGCATATCGATGGAGTCGCCCATCGTGCTGCTGTCCGGCTGTGTCGGCTTCGGCGAAGAATACACGCGCGTCGAGGGCTTCTCGAACCGCGATGTCGGCGGCGTGGTGCTCAAGGGCACGACGGGCGACGCCCGGCTCGGCAATCCCCCGCACCGCGTCTACGAGACCCCGATGGGTATGCTGAACGCCATCGGCCTGCAGAACCCCGGCGTGGACAACGTGGTGGACGAGATCCTGCCCGGCCTCGACTTCACGGAGACGCGCTTCTTTGCCAACGTCTCCGGGTCCACGATCGACGAGTACGAGCGTGTCACCCGGCGCTTCGACGACTCGCCGATCGACGGTATCGAGATCAACATCTCCTGTCCGAACGTGAAGGAAGGCGGCGTTCAGTTCGGCAACGATCCCGAGATGTCCGCCCGCGTCGTCGCGGCCTGCCGCGCGCAGACGACCAAGCCGATCTTCACCAAGCTGTCGCCGAACCAGACCGACATCCGCGATAACGCTCGGCTTTGCATAGAGGCGGGTACCGACGGCTTCTCGGTGATCAACACGGTCACCGGCATGGCCATCGATGCGGAAGCCCGCAGGCCCGTGATCGGCAATGTTCGCGGCGGGCTGTCGGGACCGGCGATCAAGCCGATCGCGTTGCTCAAGGTGCACGAGGTGCACGAGGTCGCTGCGCCCCACCGCGTCCCGATCATCGGCCAGGGCGGCATCCGCACCGCCACCGACGCGATCGAGTTCATCATCGCCGGCGCAACCGCCGTCGGCGTCGGCACCGCGCTGTTCTACGATCCGCTTGCCTGCAAAAAAATAAACAGCGGCATCGCCGACTACCTGGAACGCCACGGCTTCGACTCCGTCACCGACCTCGTCGGCACGCTGCAAACCTGAACGTTTCTCCTGAACTTCTTTCTCTCGCGCAAGCTCCTAGGTTCGGCGCAGGTGCGCGATCGCGCATTGATATTCCCGCGGGCCGCTCCGATACCTTTTCTCGTCATGGCTCGCCGCGCTACGCGCGGCTGCGCTTTACTTCCTCGAAAAGGCAGTCCTCGCGGCCCGCTCGTGGATCTCAGCTGCATCGCCGGGTCTCTCCACGAGCGTCGTGCGGATTGAGCAGGGCGGCCCGGGGCGTTTTTCGACCGAAGTAAAGCGCAGGCGAGCGTAGCGAGCCGAGCCATGAGGGAGAGAAATGACCGGGCCGCCGTACGGGGTCGAGCGAGGTCAAGCGAGGGAACATACTCGGCGATGCACGCAAAACCGGGCACTCCTGGAGCCAGATGAAATCCTGCAGGCGTGATCAAGCGAGGGAGCGACACCGGCTACGCGGTGGCGGTGCGTCAATCCAGGTGCAGCGCCTTCATTTTGCGGGTCAGGGTGTTGCGGCCCCAGCCGAGGAGCTTGGCGGCCTCCTGCCGGTGACCGTTGGTCTGGCTCATGGCGATACGGATCAGGGTCTTTTCGAACTCGGGCAAGGCGCGGTCAAGCAGTGGGGCTTCGCCGGAACTGAGCTGACGCTCCGCCCAGCTGGCGAGGCTGCGGGTCCAGTCCTGCGTGGCACGCTCCTGTGACGCGGTGCCGCCCATTTCCGGGGGCAGGTCCTGGGTGCCGATGACGCTGCCCGGGGCCGTTACGGTCAGGCGCCGTGTCGCGTTTACCAGCTGGCGAACGTTGCCCGGCCAGTCGTAGCTGCGCAGCACGTCCATGGCCTCGGGGTCGATCGACTTCGCCGACGCGGCCAGCTCGCGAGCGGCCTCGGAGAGGTAGTGGTTCAGGAGCAGAGGAATGTCCTCCCGGCGCTGTCTGAGCGGGGGCGTATTGATGCGGATAACGTTGAGCCGGTGAAAGAGGTCCTCGCGGAAACGCGACTCCCGTACCGCGCGCGCAAGGTCCTGGTTGGTCGCCGCGATCACCCGCACGTCCACCTTGATCGACTGCTGTCCGCCGACGCGATAGAACTCGCTTTCCGCAAGGACACGCAACAGGCGTGTCTGCAAAGCCGGGGACATGTCGCCGATTTCGTCGAGAAACAGCGTGCCCCCATTCGCCTGTTCGAACCGCCCGATTCGTCGCGCGTCGGCGCCCGTGAACGCGCCCCTCTCGTGACCGAACAGTTCGGACTCCAGCAGCTCCGCCGCGATTGCGGACGTATTGAGCGCGACGAACGGCTTGTCCGCTCGCGGGCTGTGTTCGTGCAGTGCTCGCGCGACGAGCTCCTTGCCGGTACCGGACTCACCGGTGATCAGGACCGTCATGCTCGAGCCGGCCAGTCGACCGATGGAGCGGAACACTTCCTGCATCGCGGGCGCCTGGCCGATCAGCGAGGGAATGTCCTGCTTTTCAACGCCGGATTCCTCTGCCTCGTGGCCGTTGCGGCGCGCCGCACGATGCACCAGCTCGACGGCCTCGTCGATGTCGAACGGTTTGGGCAGATATTCGAAGGCGCCGCCCTTGTAAGCCGCCACCGCGTTCTCGAGGTCCGAATGCGCGGTGATCACGATCACCGGCAACTCCGGCCAGCGTCGGTTTACCTCCTCGAGCAGGGCTATGCCGCTCATTCCCGGCATGCGCACGTCCGTAACGAGCACGTCGGGCGAGTCATGATCCATTGCTTCGAGCAGGTGCTCGGCTCGCTCGAAGCTGCGGGTGTCCATCTCTTCCTGGCGCAGGGCTTTTTCGAGCACCCAGCGAACCGACTGGTCATCGTCGACAACCCAGACTTTCAGCGTCTCGCTGGTCATACTGCCGGCCCTTTCTGGTCGAGGGGTATGCGCACGAAGAACACCGTGCGGCCGGGCCGGCTTTCGAATTCGATCAGGCCGTCATGGCGGCTGAGTAATTCCTGCGCGGCCGGAAGCCCCAGTCCGGTGCCGTGAGGATTGCCGGTGACGAGCGGGTAGAACACGGTGTCCTGCAGGTCGGCCGGTATTCCGGGGCCGTCATCCTGTATTTCGATGCTGGCGATCACGCGGTGCCGAGTGTCGCCAATCGTAAAATTCGTGACCGCGCGGCTGCGCAGCGTAATCGTCCCCTGGCCGTCCAGTGCTGCCGCCGCGTTGCGCACCAGGTTCAGGAAAGCCTGGACCATCTGGTCACGGTCGAGTTCGATCAGCGGCAGTCCCGGGTCGTAATCACGGACGATGTGCAGCGACCGCAGGTCCTCGGCCTCGATGATTCGCACCACGTATTCGAGCAACTCGTGGACGTTCAGCGGCTGCTTGTTCGGCGCGCCTCCCGGACCCAACAGGGTATCGACGAGATTGGCGAGCCGGTCGGTCTCGCTGATCACGACGTCCGTGTATTCGGTGAGCTCTTTGCGGTCGAGCTGGCGTGCGAGCAGCTGCGCGGAACCGCGTATCCCGCCGAGCGGGTTCTTTATTTCGTGGGCGAGCTGCCTGATCATCTGCCGGCCGGCGCCGTGCTGGATCAGCAGCGCGTTTTCCCGGCTGATCTTCGAGCGGCGCGTTACGTCGGTGAGCTCGACGAGCAGAGTCGCGGCGCCGCTGTCGATGGGCGACACACGGCAGTCGACGATACGCTCGTCGGCCTGGACCTCGTTCGGGCCCAGGCGTAACTCGTTGGCATAGTGATCGCCGGTTACGCTGACCCGGCTGAGGATGTCACGCAGCTCGGGGTCGTCGTCGAGGAGCCGGAGCAGCGATTCGCCCCGCGCGCGCCGCTGGCTGATGCCGAGAATATTTTCCGCAGCGGGATTGAGGCCCAGGATGAGCAGGTTCCGGTCCAGCAGGATGACGCCGGAGCTCAGGCTGTCGAGGATGGCTTTTGCGGTATCGCGGATATCGCCGTCGTCGCCGGCGCCCGTGTTGCCCGCCGGCTTGCCGCCGTCTAGAACGCTACCGTGTTCTGCTGCACGTAGAACCGGTTGGGCTGGCTGCGGATCATCACCCTGCCCGTCGAGTCCACGACCTCCACCTGGATATTGTGGACCCCCCGCCAGACTTCCTGCAGCTGGAAGCTCGTTCCGCTCACCGGCTGCATCTGGCCGTCGAAATACGCGCGAACCTGGTGGTCTGGCTGCAGCCCCGGCTGCAGAGCCACCGAGACGTTCAGGACGCCCTCGATGTTCCATAGCGTTTCTTCCGCGCCGGGCGAGGTGATTTCGATGCTGGTGTAGCCGACCTGCGGTTCTTCGGCCGACTCCTCTTGCTGCTGCTCTGCCGCAGTGGGCTGCGGGACGCGACGTGTCGGTGCCACGTTGGGCTCCGGTAAAACGATCGCTTCTGCGCCCTCGCGCGGGCGGTCGGAATAGTGCACGACGCCGTCTTCATCGACCCATCGATACGCCTCCTGCGCCGCCGCTGAAGCAGCCGCGAAAAGGCAGAAGAGCATGAAAACAGAGCGCAATTCCATACGGCTAGCATAGCAATTTATTCCGCGATTGGGGCAGTGACCGGGCGGCGAAAATGCCGCCCGGTTCACAGTTTTGGCACCTCAGAGGCTGTAATACATGTCGAATTCCACCGGATGCGTGGTCATACGCAGCCGCGTCACGTTTTCCATCTTCAGGTCGATGTACGCATCGATCAGGTCATCGGAAAACACGTCGCCGGCCTTGAGGAACTCGCGATCTTCATCGAGCGCTGCAAGCGCCTCGTCGAGCGAGAACGCGACCAGCTGCAGCTGCTTCTCCTCTTCGGGCGGCAGGTCGTAGAGATCCTTGTCCATGGCATCGCCCGGGTGGATCTTGTTCTGGATGCCGTCGATACCGGCCATCATCATCGCCGAGAACGCGAGATAGGGGTTCGCCATGGAATCCGGGAAGCGAACTTCGATGCGCCGCGCTTTCGGATTGGACACGTACGGGATCCGGATCGAGGCCGAGCGGTTACGCGCCGAGTAAGCGAGGATCGTGGGCGCCTCGAATCCTGGCACCAGTCGCTTGTAACTGTTGGTGGCCGGGTTCGTGAACGCGTTGATGGCCTTCGCGTGCTTGATGATGCCGCCGATATAGTGCAGCGCCATATCCGAGAGGCCGCCGTAGCCGTCGCCCGTGAACAGGTTTTCGCCGTCCTTCGACAGCGACTGGTGGACGTGCATGCCGTTGCCGTTGTCGTTGACCAGCGGCTTCGGCATGAAAGTGGCTGTCTTGCCGAAAGCGTGCGCAACGTTGTGCACGACGTACTTCAGTACCTGTACTTCGTCCGCCTTGCGCACCAGCGTATTGAACTTGACGCCGATCTCGCACTGGCCGGCCGTGGCGACCTCGTGGTGGTGCACCTCGGTCTCGAGGCCCAGCTCTTCGAGCGCAAGACACATCGCGGAGCGGATGTCGTGCAGCGAGTCGACCGGCGGTACCGGGAAGTACCCGCCTTTCACCGTGGGGCGGTGGCCGGTGTTGCCTTCCTCGAGGCTGCGGTCCGTGTTCCAGGCGCCCTCCTCGGAGTCGACCTTGTAGAACGCACCCTGCATCGAATCGTCCCAGGACACGTTGTCGAAGACGAAAAACTCGTTCTCCGGGCCGAAGAAAGCGATGTCCGCGATGCCGGTCGACTTCAGGTAAGCCTCGGCACGCCCGGCCAGCGACCGCGGGCAGCGATCGTAGCCCTGCATCGTCGATGGTTCGATGACGTTGCAACGCAGGTTCATGGTGACCTCGTCCGTGAAAATGTCCACCACGGCCGATGCTGCGTCAGGCAACAGGATCATGTCGGACTCGTTAATGCCCTTCCAGCCGGCGATGGACGAACCGTCGAACATCTTGCCGTCCTCGAACAGGTCCTCGTCGACCGTATGGGCCGGCACGGTGACATGTTGTTCTTTTCCTTTCGTGTCCGTGAACCGAAAGTCGACAAATTTGACCTCTTTCTCTTTGATGAGGCCGAGTACCTCTGCGGGCGTCATGATTTCCTCCAGGATTCGCTATGCATAGA
>WOR8_10000733_pt1 | contig 33593 bp, 26 predicted proteins | sample DeeMarSeWOR38_10_FD_19890 | JGI IMG/M metagenome (IMG submission 19890) | reverse complement strand
ATAATATATGGGCCAATGAGTGTGCCCAGAATGCGGACTCGGTTTCCAAAAAAATTTTCGAAGCGCTGGTAGATGATGAAGAACGACATTTTGACCAGTATGATACCGAGGTAACCAATCTCGACCAATATGGCGAAAATTATCTGGCATTGCAGAGTATTGAGCGCAGCAAATCCATAGGTACTTCAGCCGCCGAAGCAACCGGTGCATAAATTCAATCCCGGCTTATTCTCTAACCCTGGCTATGCAGTGCAATTATTCAATCAGATCCCAGAACTGGGTAACTGATTTTACGGGGAATATCGTTGATTTCTCTCCGTTTTCGACTCTGAAATGCTTTAATATAAAAAAAGTGTCGCCTGTGTTGTGGGCCAGGAACAGAATAAAAAATGAACGGGCATAAAATTCATAAACGCCATTTATATCAGATACCTAAAGATTAGCTGCATGAATTCTGATTTGACCACTTCACAATAGGGCAGAACTAAACCATGCGGAATTTATTTTTATATACCTTTGCAATATCGATCCTGTCTGTTTATCTGCCTGTATATAGCCAGCAAATGCTGGGCATGTCCTATAATATGGGATTACCGCAGGGGGAGATGAAATCTCAAATCGATAACAATAGTTATCTCGGATTTGGCATCGAAGGCAGGCAATTTATCCATGCGGATATAAGTTACGGAATCAGCTTTAACTGGAATAAGTTCCAATCCGGTAATATACGTCCTGCGCTTCCCGGCACCCCGGCGGAAATTGAAGAGCGCAAGATTGATTCCTTTCCGCTGTTGCTGAACATCCATTACTATTTATCTGCGGAGCATCATAGCTACAGGCCCTGTTTTGGACTCAACGCGGGTACGTATTTTATAAACAACCGGGTCATTACCCCGGTCGGACTGCGTCAGCAAAAGAACTGGCATTTCGGATTTGCGCCTGAACTGGGTGTTATAATCCGTCTGGTATCCGACCTTCATCTGCTGATAATGGGACGTTACAATTACGCACTGGGGAGTGGGGGATCTTACGATTATGAATATTTGGGGATACATTTGACATTCGTATCGATCAGTATTCTGTAATATTTTGGCAGAGTGCTCTTTTATTGAGGTAATGTATCATTGGGAATACCCTGGGCAAAGGACCAGCTAGCCAATATGATTGAGGGGCTGGTGTTAGAAAAAGATCCTGGACCGTATTCGTTGAATGGTCGAATTTTTTTAATCCGCGTGATCGAAAAACAAGGTAGCTTGTAGCGTTATCTTACTCCACTAGATTAAAGGGCGGAATCAGTCCGACATTGAAAAGAAAATACAGATCGGAAAGAAATACCAGGTGAACAAATTACTTATCAAATCAGCGATGTTTTTTATCTTTGCCGGCTTATGCTCCTGCGGATCGGGAATTCGTGTGCAATACGATTATATAAAGAATGAGGATTTCTCCAGATACCGAACCTTTGACTTCATCAGTTTGCCGAATTCGTTGGGGCAGGAAACGAGAGGACAGCGACTGGTAAAAAATGCGGTAATTGATGAACTGGAGCTGGAAGGCTTTACGATGCAATTCAGCAAACCCGATTTCCTGATCGCAGTGCATACATCGGTTGCATCCCGCCTCGACATACAGGGCTGGGGATATCGTTATGCACCATATGATTTATATTACGGCGGAGTTGGGTACGGGGGTGTGCAGGGTTTTACAACCCATACCTACGAGGAAGGTACCCTGATTCTCGACTTTGTAGATCCTGTATCTATGCAAATGATCTGGCGTGGTGTCGCCCAGGGTGTTCTCCCGCCCATGGCCTCCGATGAACGTATCATAGAGATTACTAAGGCGGCTGTGCGCCGCGTGCTATATTACTGGCCTCCGGAATGAGTGCTTCGATTATAGACCGAGACCCGGTCCTTTCCATGCAACTGGATAAATTTTTTAAGGATGCACAAATTTTTATTTCTTCAGCAAATCGATAGCTGTCCTGCTATGTTCAGAATTCCACTGTACTCTATGCAAGAAATAGGTGTAATTAATCCGCGGTTCAGCGCGCATATTATTGATATTCTGATATATCTATCCAGTTGAAAAATAATTAAATTTGAAGCGTAGGATTGCAGTCTAATTTACGTCCAAATAATATTGATTTAAGCGAGCAATATATAGTAATTTATGTAGTTTGTATTTGTTTCCAATAACAAGAAGGACCTGTAAAATGGCAAAGCTAAACGATATATCCTGGCTGGTGTTGATTTTCCTGACAGGATTCATTCTGATCCGGTGCGGATCAGATTCCTCAGCGGAAGATTATACGAAATATAAAGAGTATCAGGTGACACGCGGAACTTTTGTAAGCACTGTAATGGCAAATGGCGTGGTTGTGCCAATCGACCGGATCGAGATTAAATCCAAGGCCAGCGGTTTGATCGAAGAATTGCAGGTCGAGGTTGGTGGTCACGTCAAGGCCGGTGATTTGATCGCCCGGCTTGATCAGCGTGATGAACTGGCTGCGGTCGGTCAGGCACAGGCGGATTATGATATCGCACAGGCGGAACTGGCCAATGCGAAACGAGCTTACGAACGGAAGGAACAATTATTTACTGAAAACCTTGTCTCGGAAGAAGAGCATGATCAGATCGAATTAAATCTTGCGGTGGCCAAAGGGAAACTTATCCAGACCAGAACCATTCTGGAACGGGCGCAGGAAAGGCTGCGTGAATCAGTCGTCCGTTCTCCGATCGATGGCATAATTCTGCAGAAATATGTCGAACAGGGACAGATTATTGCCTCTGGTGTGAGCAATGTTTCCGGCGGGACACCGATTGTTGATATTGCCGATATGAGCCGGGTCTATATCGAGGCCGGCATCGATGAGATCGATATCGGCCGCATCAAAGTGGATCAGGAGGGTACGGTGGTGGCAGAAGCCTATCCGAGTGTAACGTTCAAAGGCAAAATCGTCCGGATTGCACCGGAGGCACGTGTCGAGCAGAATGTGACCCTGTTTGATATCATACTTGAAGTAGATAATCCGGACGGCAGGTTGAAATCCGGTATGAACTCCACGGTAGAGATAACGTTAGAACGGAAGCCAGATGTAGTTCTCGTACCGACCATGATGCTGCTGCCGACAGTAGAGAAGAACAAATGGCTGGTGCGGGTTAAGGAAGGTGCGGGATACGAACTCAGGGAAGTTGAAATCGGAGTGTCAAACTTTCGCGAAGCCGAAGTCCTTTCCGGTTTGAAGGAAGGAGATATTGTTGCTGTGGAAATGCAATCCCGTCTGAAAGAATCCAATGACCGGCTTGAGGAACGTATCCGCTCAAGCCGCAGTTTTGGTACCTCTAACCGTTCCAACCGTTAATCGGGAAGTGTATGATGCTGTTCATTGAAAATGTGATTCTGGCATTACAAAGCCTGCGGTCCAATCCTTTGAGATCTGTCCTGACTCTGATAGGTATCGCTGTCGGGATTGCTGCGGTGCTCTACGTGGTGGCGCTTGGTGAAATAACCCAGAGAAGTATCACGGAACGTCTGGAAGCGCTCGGATCAAATGTGCTCTATATCAGACCCGGTTATTCACATCACGGCGGTGTCCGCACGGGAACCGATGTGGTTAACCTGAGCTGGGAAGATGCGCAGGAAATCGAAAGGGAATCCAGGGTTATACTTCGCTGTGTTCCTGTGCTCAGTGCGCGGGCAGATATTGAATATAAAGACCAGAATATAAATACAGAAGTTACCGGGTCGACACCGGATTATGAGCTGGTTGGCAATTTTAAAATAGCGGCCGGGCGGTTTTTTGTAAAGGAAGAGCTTGAACGTAAAGAAAGAGTTTGTGTTCTTGGAGCGAAAGTCCGCGAGGAACTCTTCGAAACTGAGTCGCCGATCGGTTCTACTGTGATGCTCAACGCACGCCGGTTCACGGTTGTCGGCCTTCTGAATCTGGTTGGTGAAGATCGTAACAGTCCTGATGATCAGGTTTTTGTACCTCTGACCACAGCACAGGACCGGATATTCGGAAGGGAACATCTTTCCAATATTCTAGCGCAGATGCGTTCCTCGGATGATTATGAGGAGGCTTTGTTCGATATTGAAGTAATCCTGCGAAGAAATCATCGCCTCCAGCCCGAGCAGGATAATGATTTCAGGGTTCGCCGGCAGGATGTTTTTCTCTCGACTATCCAGCAGACCAATGCAGAGATTGCCCGTTTTATTATCATGATCGCCATGGTTTCACTCTTTGTCGGGGGGATTGGTATTGCCAATATCATGCTGGTATCGGTAACCGAGCGGGTACGTGAGATCGGTGTACGTCGTGCGATCGGCGCCAGAAAATCATCGATCCTGGCACAGTTCATCACCGAAGCGGCTACCCTGGGTGTGTGTGGTGGCGTAGCCGGTATAATCGGGGGTTTGGTATTCAATTATTTTCAAATCGGAGCGGAAATAATAGTGCCCTGGTTATGGATCGGTTACAGTTTCTTAATTTGTGGTTTTGTAGGGGTAATGGCAGGTATGTATCCGGCAATCAGGGCTGCGAATTCGAATGTTATGGAATCGCTTCGGTACGAATAGATTCAGGTATTGTCGTTCGCATCAACTGGCAGCGAAACGGTAAAGGTACAGTATTTTCCCTTTACAGATTGAATGCTGATGCTTCCTTCAGCCTGTTCGATCTTTCGTTTCACCAGGTCCATTCCGATCCCCCGGCCGGCAATCAAATCGGCTGTTTCGAAGGTTGAAAACCCCGGTCTGAAAATCACCTGCAGTGTCTCCTCGTCTGACCATGATTTGATTTTATGCTGCGATTCCAATTGCAGCTCCACAGCCCGTTGACGTAGTTTATCAGGATCCAGTCCACGTCCGTCATCCTCAACATAAATCTCAAATGTATGATCAGTCAATGATGACCAGATGGTGATTTTCCCTTCGGGTGGCTTCTTGTCCTGTTTGCGCTCATCCGGATTTTCAATTCCATGTGATATTGCATTGCGTAGTAACTGGATTAGTATCTCCTTGATCATGGTCTTGTGTCTGGGCGGAATATCATCCGGGGTAAATTGTTTCAGGTTCAAGATGACTTTTTTACCAATGTCTTTCCCGAGCTGTCCGACAAGCTGAATGAGTGAATGGGTGAGCAATCTGCTCTCAAACTCCCGTTTCGGACGGAATTGGGTTTGTATACGGCTTATTTTTTCGATCAATCCGATCAGCTCTTTAAAATTGGCGTGGAATTCAAGCAGATACGTCTCAAATCGATGCAAATCTTTTTGGGTTGTATTCGGCTTTTCACGGATTGCTGCAATTTGGCTTTCAAAATCATGCGCATGATGGCTAAAAACCTTCAGGTTCAATAAACTGGCGTTACCTTTAATTAGATGGGCGGAACGGAACATCTCATCAAGCAGACTGGCAGCAACACCGTCGATTTTCATTTTCTCAAGAATTCTACCCATATGTAAAAGCTCATTTTGTGAACTCTCGATAAATTCATTCATCAAAGCCGGATCAACCTGGAGCAGCATCAAAATAAAGTCGAGTTGTTTACGCGTTTTTTGTTCGGATTCTTGTAGTTTTTTGGTCAAAAGTATTTCCTGGGTGACATCGATTACGGTGACCATTACCTCGTTTATATTGGAGGTGCCGTTGTGAATTCGCTTAAACTGAAAATCGAGATACTTCTTTTCAGCGGTTTTGTCATTTGTTGAGATGTAATCCAGGCTGATCTGATGGAGAGGATTCAGATCGGCAAGGACAGAGGGATCGATATCCGGATTAAATAAAAGCTCCAGGAACTCGGCAATTGAACCGATCTGTTCCCCGGATATTTTATCTTCAAACAGATCCATGAATCTTTTTTGGGCAAGATTTTTTTCTTCCAGAATCTGGTCCAGGGCTGCTGAATACTGCGATTGGATAACCAGGTCCCGACTGATCAGAAAAATGCCTTCCTCTACATTGCGAAGGATATCATCGGTTTCACGTTTTGCCTGTTCGAGATTCTCTTTGGATTTACGTAATTCACGTTCCACCCGCCGCCGGTCTGAAACATCGCGTACAATACTTAGCATCGCCGGCCTGCCTTCATAAGTAATCTCGTCGGCGATCACCTCAACATCGATACGTTTGCCGGTCCTGGTTACATGCTTGTAGGTGAACGGAAAATTAATATTTTTAATATTAATACTCTTTTCAACTTTCCGGTAATCCTCCGGCAAATGCAAATCAAACGGGGTCATCTGGTTCAGTTCCTCACGACGGTAGCCGTATATTTTGAGGACGGCGTCGTTACATCCAAGAAACCGGTGGGTGGCTTTATCATAAATAAAAATCGGATCGGCAATACGGTTAAATAATTGGAAATATTTACTTTCACTCTCCTGGAGTGCTGCTTTTGTTTGTTCCTGCTGTAATCGTAATGACTCAATTGAGGTCTCCAAATTTTCGTCGAAAAATAAGGCTGCGGCACCGAGGATGGCTATATTTGGATCCTGGCTGATTATAATATTCAGATTTTCTATGGTTTGAGGGTATGGAAAAGTATTGATTTTTTCCCACATGTTGGTATGAAAATAGGGATAAGCCTTGCTTAGGGTTCCCCCGATGATAATGATACCTGGATCGACAGCATTTATAATGGTCAGCGCCGCCGCACCAACATGGCTACCCAGTTGTGCAAATATTTCCAACGCATCCTGATTACCCGCTTCTGCCAGATCAAGCATTTCTTCCAAAGATCTCTTACCGTGGCGTTCGATGAATTTTTCACTGCAATAACTTTCGTATGTCGCGTCCAAATATGGGATCTGACCAAATTCTCCGGCACCACATGTGTTCCCGCTGCGCAACTTATCTCCGATCAGAATTCCCGCACCCATTCCGGTGCCAAGGATCAAACCTACGATATCATGATAATCACGGCCATGACCGAAGTATTTTTCCCCAACAACAAAACAATTTGCATCATTGTTGATATATACCGGTACCTGAAATTCATTTTCCATATGATCTTTTAGCTTCACCTCTTTCCATGAGGGAATATTCTGTACATTATATATGATACCTTTCTGTATATCAACCAGACTTGGGACGCCGATCCCGATACCTTTGACCTCCTTCGAGAATACTTTTCGAATCGCGCTGGTAACCTGCTGAAGAACAATTTCCTTTGAAGCATGGGAGGAGATCCGGGCGGTGTGGAAGAGGCTGATCAGGTTGTTTTTCACCTTACCACTGCGAATATAGCTTCCGTCGAGATCAACCCCGATAATCGTCTGATTTTCTTTGATATTCTGCAAAATCCTGCGGCTCCGGTACACTGTTTTTCCTTTATATGATATTCGGCAGATTGCAGATTTGTTTTAACGAAATATTCTGAGTAAATGGTTTCCTCTTTTGGTTCTTTAACACTTCTATTATAAATTAAACAGAATTTGTTGAAAACCAGATTTAGATGACATAAAGATCGTCAGCACAATTCGCTGAGTGATTTATTTTACGTGTGAATTTTTGCATGCGCGGCACGTATCAGGATGGAATTAACAGGATTTGGATTCGATTGCTATTATAGTCAAGCATACTTCAAATTATTGGATATGATCAGCTGTTCCGATACCGTAGGTTTTTATTGCTACGAGCTTTATTAAATCTGGTCCGCAAACGATTATAAAGAACCGCAATTTAGCAGGATCATTCAACACAATACATTATCAAATACTAAGGAGCATGGTATGAAATATTGTGTATTTGCAGGATGCGTAATAGTGCTAGTTGCCCTGATGGCTTGTGAATTAAAAAATAACAAGGCAACTGATCATCTGAATCGTCTTATTCAGGAAGACTGGGAATATAAGATGAAAACCCAACCCCTGCACGCAACCTATGTAGGAGATCATCGCTATGATGACCGTATGCCCGACCGTTCTCCTCAGGCAATTGCTGAAGATCTGAAAATGGACAGCCTTATGCTGGATCAGCTGCTGAAGATTGATCGCTCAGGGCTTTCAAAAACAGATCAGGTAAATTATGATCTGTTCAAGCTCAGAAACGAAATGGCGATGGCGGAAGGGCAGTATAAAACTTATCTCATGCCGCTCACAAGCAGATCTGGATTCCATGTTTCTTTTCCACAGTTGCCGGATGCGCTGCCTTTCATGAAACTGGCAGATTATAAGAATTATACCGCGCGGCTTGAAGCATTCGGAAAATATGTGGATGATCATATCGCATTGATGAAACAAGGGATCGCTGAGGGGTATATAGTACCGGAAATCGTCCTCCGTGATATCGAGAAAGTTATCCAGTCACAGCTGGTAGATGCTCCGGAAAAAAGTCTGTTATTTAAACCGGTCGAAAAATTTCCGAAAACTATAGCGGGAGCAGACCGGGAGCAGGTAATGGACGGGATCAGAAGTGCGGTCAGAACGCAGGTAATCCCCGGCTATGAACGATTGCTTGCTTTCATGCAATCAGCATATATACCGGCAGCCCGTGCAACAATTGCGGCAAGCGATCTGCCGGCTGGAAAAGAATTTTATCGTCACCGGATCCGCTATTATACATCACTTGACCTGAGTCCGGAGGAGGTGCATGATACCGGAATCAAAGAGGTGCAGAGGATTCGAACGGAGATGCAGCAGATTATAGGTGAAATAGGATTCGGCGGTGACTTTCAAGATTTTATCCGGTTTTTACGCACCGATAAACGCTTTTATGTCGATAGTCCGGAGCAGCTGATGAAGGAAGTCGCGCTGGTGTTAAAGAAAATGGATGGCCAGCTGCCAGAATTGTTTAATACACTGCCACGCATGCCCTACGGTATCAAGCAGGTGCCGGATTTTATTGCGCCCCGAAGCACCACTGCTTATTATGACGGACCCTCCGGCGACGGAACACGTGCCGGCTTTTATTATGTCAACACCTTCGACCTCCACAGCCGCCCCCTATATGAGATCGAGGCGCTTTCATTGCACGAGGCGGTTCCAGGGCATCATCTGCAAATTGCCCGGCAGCAGGAACTGGAAAACCTGCCGGCTTTCCGACGTTTCAGTGGTTCAACGGCCTTCGTTGAGGGATGGGCATTATATGCGGAACGTCTTGGGCTTGAAACGGGATTCTACCAGGATCCCTATAGCAATTTCGGTAGGCTCACCTATGAAATGTGGCGGGCTTGCCGTCTGGTGGTCGATACGGGAATACATTATCTGGGATGGTCGCGTCAGCAGGCGATCGATTTTATGGCCGAAAATTCGGCCCTGACATTACATAACATTACAACCGAAGTCGACCGGTATATTTCGTGGCCCGGCCAGGCACTGGCATACAAGATCGGCGAACTAAAGATCCGGGAGTTACGCCGCAAAGCAGAAGAAGTACTGAGTGAACGCTTTGATATCCGCGCATTTCATGATGTAGTATTAGAAAACGGGGCTGTGCCCCTGACTGTGCTGGAGAACTATGTAACGGACTGGATGGAACAACAAAGCGGGAACTGATATGGTCATATACCGGTCAGACATCCGGTCATCTTCATAAATCTGATGCCAGAATCAAAAATAACATGCATGGTTTGGATTGGTTGTGTAAAATTAAATCAAATAAGTAATGCGACCGTCCAATATTCATTTAGGTAACAAGAATAGTTATATACTGAGTCAGGAGGAGGGGATATGATCCTAACCAGATATATCATAAATTTCGGATGGAAGGCATTATTTTTACTTGCACCGCTGTTGTATGCCGGCGAGAGCAAAGGTGACCAGAACGAAAATGACGTAAAGGAGCACTCTTTCATAATGTACTGGGAGGGAATTGATCCAATAATGACGATAAAAGATCTTGCCGCATACTGTGCACCGGTGTTCTGGTTTTCACCGGATGAGCCTGAATTGAATAGTAAGAGGGGAAAAGATATCCGGATTCCGGCGGCTTTTCCCTTTGAGGAACAGGCGGAAGTTCCGGTGGTCTATTATCAGATACGCAATATCCTGGTCTCTGATGAGAGTATCTCCGGTGCATATGAACCGGATCCCAAACATATTGGCAATTCAATTCTGGATTTAAGTAAAATTTATGGTTTTGATATCGATTACAACCATTATTACCGGTACGAAGTCGGTCTTGGAAAGCATGAACACGATACCGAACAGGCACAGTTCAAGGTATATGTCCATCGCATAAAGGATGATTCACTTGCAACGCATTACATATTATATTTGATTCAGATAACCGCCAAAGCTCATGCCTTGGCATGGTATGATAACATTTATAAGGTGGATCCCGATAACTTGAACTTTGAACTGGAATTACCATTCCACATCATGGTTGAAGAAGGTAAACATGCCAGTGTATCGGACATGAATGGTGATGGATATTATACACCGGGTTATGATGTAAATGTTCGTACAAATGATGCCTGGGGTCTGCGTGATGTGATCCGGACCGGCGAATTGTTTTCAGCCCGGTTTGAAGCCTGGATGGCAAAGGTACGCAGACCGCAGCACAAGGTTCTGCCACCGCTGCCTGAGGACAGCCCGCACCGGGCGAAATATGAACGGGATGGGGTATATGCACCGGATAATGCCGTTTATCAGTTGCGCCCCATGCCGTCCCCCGATAAGGCAGAACCCGATAAAGTGCTGGCTCATGATATGAGCGGATATTATTCTGATGTTTGGCCGTACATCAAAACGCTTACCGAGACACAGAAATTCTTTGAGTGGTGGGAAGCAGGAAATTTTATCAATTCGCTGGCGGTCGCCGCGCGTGTGGACAATGGTCAATGGGGGATTGCCTTCAATTTTCCCCTGCTGATTGTGAAAAATGTCGAGGCACCCCTGGTCGGCGGCTGGCTGGTCAACCGGATTTATATGCAGGATAAGCACTGGCGTGATTTTGGGTATCACATACTATATACCGGATCCGCCTCGCGCTTTATGGATCCTTATTTTTCGGTTGGTGTCGAGGTTGACCGGTATGATGTACATGGAACTAATACTGTCGAAAAAAGGACAGATTTCATATTTGAGACCGGCATCAAATTTCGTGGCAATGTAAAATTCTCTCCGGTCAAATTTTTAAGTGTGCTGACTGATTTCTGGGGTGCCCGTATCGGCATAAAGAACCGCGGTTTTATGGATATAAAAGAATTAACCTACGTTTTTGAGCTAGGCGCAGGAGTATGGTGATTATTATACCATGCAAAAACTGTTGCCGATTACCAGGACAAGGAACGTAAGGAGCAGCCGGGAAAGATCTTCAGAAAACAGGATATTCGCATTAATAGTTGCCTCCTTCCCTATGTGGCTCAACTAAAATATCGGAGCAGGGAAATTTCGGTGGTGTTTTATGAGGAAGGGAAAAAAAATAATTTTGTCTGATCTCGGATAGCTCAAATTTACGCATGATTATTAAAAAACAGTTTCCCTAAGATAGGAGTTAAATCATGAAACAGCGATCAAGAATGATATTTGTTTTGGCAATTATCCCAATCATGCTCTCAGGGAGCACGCTTTTTGCACAGGAAGGTCCCATCCAATTAGCACTCTTCAATCCGGTCCAGATCGTTCCCGAAAATCAATCGGTCAGTGCCTTCCGGTTCAGCCTGATCTATGGGAAGAACGCTGCTGTTACAGGGGTTGATATCGGATTGGTAAACTTTACCTCGTCCAAACAGACAGGCATACAATGGGGCGGGGTCGGTGTAGTCGAAGGAGGCTTCGTCGGTTGGCAGGCCAATTTTGTGAGTGTTTCAAATGGAAATTTCGAGGGACTGCAATGGAGTAGTGTGAACCACCATTCCGGCCATTTTAAAGGACTGCAGCTGGCGCTGGTAAACTATGCTGCCACCATGAAGGGCATTCAGATCGGATTCATCAATATCATTGGAAAAGGCGGATTTCTTCCGATCTTCCCTCTTTTTAATTTCTCTTTTGATTAACCTGATTAATTCATGAACCACGGATAAAAATGTGAATTTAAAGACTTCCGTGCAACAACACCTGCCCCTGCCCGCCGGCCCGCCTGGCAGTCGGACAGGCAGACGCGGCGCCGAAGGCGTGGTGGTGAATAAATAAGGATTATTTTGAATTGCCGGAAACGGGTTCAGGATCAGACAGCGTATGGCAATCGGGATGGTTGGGTATGTGTCAATGAAGTGTACCCGATCGATGCTTGTATCCGCTGAAAATAAATCTTAACGAGTGAGAATGTCCGCAATATATAAGGATTTTTTATCTGACATTTTGAGTACCCTTCCCTGGAAATCTCGCATCTCTTCGGTATCGCACCTATTCTGAACAACCGTCACCCAAGTCGCTTTGAGCAATATATGCACCGGTGGGTGCATCTGCTTCTCAAATCATTCATTCGTATACAAATCCTGCTTTCTGGTCTAGAAATTATAACTTATTGTTTATAAACAAGATGTGGTAAATAGGAAAAAGAGGCACGGTTCTTGTCTTAGTCATGCCATTCAACCAAATCTAAAAGGAGAGTCACATGCAAAAAACATGGGGAAGGGTGATATCATTCTCCGGATTATTGCCGGAGTTGTCATGCTCGTTCTTGGATTTATTTACGACAGCTGGTGGGGGGCGATTGGAATCATACCACTTATGAATGCTTTCATTGGCTAGTGCCCGATATATGTACCATTCAAAATTTCAACTAAGAAAAACACTTAAGCAAAGGGGGTAAAATGAGATCAATTGTTTCATTTTCAATGATTTTAATGTTTGTTTTACTGATTCAAAATGAAAGCCCTGCCCGGGATTTCAGACCGAATCAGATTCCAAATGGCGAGGTCAACGATTGTGCCAACTGCCATGTTAATCAGCAGGGCGGCGGTTTACGCAATGACTTCGGTGCGGCGGTCGAAGAGAGTTTTCTTGATGGGAGCGGAAATGTGATCTGGAATTATGCACTGGCTGCACTGGATTCCGACGGCGATGGTCTGCCGAATGGTGTCGAGCTACAGGATCCCAATGCGCTGTGGAGTGCGGGGAATCCGGCACCCGGTTTACTGGACCGTGTGCGGTCGCCGGGCAGTGCCCTCAGTAATACCGGTGATGTCCTTACCGTACAATTTAGTGGAATGACACCCCATATCGGTCAGAGATTTGAAATACGACTGGTCGATAAGGGGAGCCGGCAGGAAATTGACCGGGATGAACTGGCATCAATACCAGCCGCTGAGTTTCAGATCCCTTTGGTTGGCATCGAACCCGGCCACAGTTACTGGGTGGATTTTTACAGTGATCATAACGGGAATGGTGAATATGACAAGCCGGCTAATGATCACGCCTGGAGGTTGAGCGTGGATGCTGTATCCGGAGACACGATTGTGCCATTCGTACATAATACAAATTTTACCGATATCGAATGGCCATATGCGATCAGCGTTCACTTTACCGGAATGACCCCGCATGTGGGCCAGCAGCTGGGCATCAGGGTTGTCGATCAGAAGACCCGTCGCGAAGTTGTCCGGAAAGTACTGGAAGCAATCGAGACTGCAGAATTTACCGTTGATCTTCCCGGCGTTCAGAGAAATGACAGCTACTGGATTGAATTTTATGCCGATCTGAGTAAGAACGGGTTGTATGATGCACCGCCGGTCGACCATGCCTGGCGGCTAGAGGCCGAGAAAATTGAAGGGGATACGCAACTGGATTTCGCCCACGGAACCAATTTTGTTGACATCAACTGGAAATATCAGCTGACCCTTGAGCTTTCAGGAATGAATCCTCATCTGGGGCAGATGTTCGAGATGCGGGTCATTGATTTACTTACCGGAAACGAGGTCGGACGCGAGAAACTCACCTCAATCGACTTAACCGATTTCGAGGTCAGCGTAGCGGGTATCGACACAGCGGGGTATTATCAGGTTGATTTTTACAGTGACCATAACGGGAACGGACTCTATAATGCACCGCCAACGGATCATGCCTGGCGGCTCCGTGCGGATGATACGAAAGGTGATGCAGTGGTATCTTTTGTGCACAACACAGGCTTTACAGATATTTCCTGGACATACGAACTCACACTCGAGATCAGTGACCTGACACCACATGTGGGGCAGCTGTTTGAAATGCGCGTGATAGAACAAGGCTCCGGCAGGGAGGTCGGTCGGGTCCGCCTTGATAATGTGTATGACAACGAATTCACCGTCTTTGCACAGGGGATGAAGGCAGGCACCGATTACCATGTCGATTTTTATGCCGATCACAACGGGAACAGGGTGTACGATGCCCCGCCGGTTGATCACGCCTGGCGCCTGAGTGTCGCCACGGGAGATGACGGCGATAAAGAAGTTAGTTTCCAGCATAATACAAACTTCACCGATATCGTTTGGGAATATTTATTCACGCTCGATCTGCAGGGCATGAATCCTCATCTTGGCCAAAAGTTCGAACTACGCCTGGTGGACACGGGCAACGTGAATGAGCTGGGTACAATTAAAATTGATGAAATAGTTGCACCCGCCTTTTCACGTTCAATACCTGGCCTGAAACTTAACGGTAGTTATAACGCGGATTTTTATGCCGATCACAATGGCAACGGAACCTATGATGCACCTCCGACAGATCATGCCTGGCGCGAGAGTTTTACTGCAACAAACGGTAATGAGATTATCTTATTCACCCACAATACGAACTTCATTGATATAAATTTCCCGACGGCAATCGCACAATCGCTGGCCGGAGGAACTCCCGAATCGTTTGATTTACAGCAAAATTATCCAAATCCGTTCAACCCGAGTACAACCATTCGTTTCAGTCTGGCTGCACGTTCCACGGTGAATCTCGCTGTGTATAACAACCTGGGACAGATCATTCGGGTGCTGGCTGATCAATCTCTTCCCGCCGGTCAGCATGAAGTCGTCTGGGACGGCCTGGATTCAGCCGGGCGGGCGGTGAGCAGTGGTTTATATTTTTATCGCATTGAATCCGAACAATTTCGTCAAACCAGGAGGATGTTATTGATTAGATAAACTTTAAGTCAGTATTGGAGTACAGGGATATCCGGCGAAGAACGGGTATCCCTTTTTTTTGCCCTTATTGTCATTTCCTTATAACGGAAAACCGACCGTGCGCTGATACTTTTCTTTACCCCACCTACAGGTCGCCTGCGAAGGATGTATAGATCGATAGGGCAGTTCGGGAGCATTGAATATTAAACTTATCGTAATAAAATGATTTTACAATAACTGCTGTCAATTCGAAATGGGCCAGGGGAAAGCGGATATACGGACGGCAGGTGATTTTTGGATCTGATGAAAATTGTCACTCAGATCCTTGCCCTTATGCAGATGGGATTTCGGGAAATTTATACTGGTCGGAAGGCGAAGATGCAGCCTGACATTAAAACTTATAGGAGAGCGACAGGCTTAACCGACCGGATGCAGATTGTTCGATACCCAGCCTGGGATAATCTGCCCATATCGCATCCGAGAAATTCAGCAGCCATATGACTGCAGTTGTATACATCGCGCCGCGGCGTATTTTTGACCAGCTGTTGTAACGATCGTAGAGATCGGAAATCTCAGCCGGATCATCGCTGTTAAGATATTTATCCTGGTAGTCATTTTCTTTAATTAATGCGCCAGATGTAAAAATCAATCCTGTCAAGAAGGCACCGCCGAAAATATATCCTTTGACCGGTTGATGCTTGTAAATCTGCCCCCACCCGGGTAACAGGGCCGATCGCCAGGCTGCGGCAGGACGAAGATCTTCCATGAATATATAACGATCGACATGCTGTAAACGGTCCTGGCTGTACATACGATTGAATTCGACCTTGATCTCTGTAAAAAAATCAAGAATTTTCGGAGATGTTCGGATCGGATCCAGGGTATGGTTAGGATCCATAACCAGAAGCGTGTAAAAATGTTTGTGAGCGGAGTCGGTTTCACCGATGGTGAAAAAGGAGATTGCCATATATTCATGGATAAGTCTTATATCACTTTCGGAAATGACATCGGAATTTTGCAGCAGATGCCGCCCGCTGGAAATAACCTCCTGGAATTTAAAATCCTCATACAGCCTCTGTAAACGCATTCCCAGGTCCCCAGCACTCTGGGCGGTTAGAGCTGATGAAAGTAATGTTATGATGAGGGTGGTCAGTCTGATGCTATTTAACATAGACAATTTTGTATTTTTCGAAATAATCCCCGGAATTCAATGCCAGCACATATATTCCGGATGCGGTGTATTGGTTTGATATGCCGGTACCGTTCCATTGAAAATAGTGTGTCCCCTGATTCAGTCGGCCGCTGTGAAGGGACTTGATATGCTGACCGCGAATATTAAATATGTTGAGCCGGTATTCGGCTGATTTGGTGACAGAGATTTCAAAGGTGATCAACCCATTAAATGGGTTGGGATAGCCTTTAATTAATCCCGTTGAAACCGGCGTTCCGTTATCCGGATTTATCAGGATTGTGGGTGTCTCGATATATATTTCAACCAGATCCATGGGCTGGTCATAAATACCATCGAATCCACCGATGACAAAAACAGTATCCCCGAGTGCTGCACCCGCCATCCCGCTTCGTGCTGATGTAAGGGATGGACCTATGCTAAAGGAATCCATGTATACATTGTAGATTTCAGTGACGGCAGTTTTCCCGCCGGATGTCTCCCCACCGAGTAGATATATCAGTGAGTCGGTCTGGGCGGTGGCTCCATAAGCTCTTCCGTACGACATTTGTGGACCTGGGAACCATTTGTATCCGTCCTGGCCGGGGAAGCATTTATAGGATGTTTTGGTTAATCCGTAATAGTAACCTCCAAACATGAAGAACGTGTCCTGCACCACTGCTGAAAAATGTGCTGCCCGGGGATAAGGTAAATTGAAAATAGCCTCCAGCCAGTCGTTTTCACCATAGTTGTACCATTCAATTTCCTCCACCAGATTATAATCAGCTCTTTGTCCACCGATAGCATAGATCCGGTCATTGAATACTGCTGCTGCCAGACTTTCCCGGTCATTGCGCAGCTTTTGCACCGATGACCACATATTTTGCTCAGGATCATATACTTCAACGTCATTGAATACCTTTTCCTCATCGCGGCCGCCAATCAGGTATATACGATTATCATAAATCACAACCGAGGCATTATAACGTGGAATGGTGAATGACGGTACGGCGGTTGTATCCCAGAATCCATTCTCAGGGGTATATAATTCAACGGTGTTTAATACTTTGTTATCTATTGATTTACCGCCGAAAACATAAATCTTGTCGCTGTAGGCAATAGCAGCAGCGCCGCCTCTCGGAGTCTGGAGCGGTGAAATGAGCTGCCATCCTCCCGCCCATAAGTCCGCCACTGTTATACCCAGCAATACTAAAATCATTCTATATATCGGGCCGGTCATTGGTTCTCCGTAAATTTATCCTGAAAGAAAATGTACAATTTTAATGCCACTCATTTAAAATTTAAACTTTTTATCAATTTGCTCCCCCGGCCTGATCAGCACCGTATCAATAATCGCCGCATATCCCGGATTGGTCAGCCGCAAAACATGCTTTCCTGCTGCAAGTACGATTGGCTCCTTGAGCGGCGTTGTTTCACGGTAAGTGTCGTTCACATAAATATCCGCCCATGGCACAGCCTGGACCATTAAGAATCCATCTTTTGATTCCAATGATACATTCAGAGTCTCAATCGCAGTTGTGGACACTTCGACCGGATGCCGAAAAGTCTGATAATTCGGATTACGGAATTCAATTACATGCTTACCGGCTCCAAGCGGGACTGGATAATCTATCGGAGTAGTATCGATGTACTTGTCATCAATATAAATGTCGGCCCATGGTACACATACGATGTAAAGGAGTGATTCGACACTGTTTGATACTACCTGTGCAACCGTAGTATCAGTTGACATTATCTGCTTATCTGCGACCGGCCTGCGCACAGGTGATTTTATTATCCGTTCAAGGGTCAATCCGCCGGAACTGTCGGGGGCGGAACCTGCTTTGTAAGCAGCGGTTGGTTTCTCCGTTCCGAGCGAATCGGTTTCGATGATTGACTCGACGGATTCAGCCGTTACCCACATGTTTCCGGATATGCCATAATAAAAGATAAATGTCATCAGCAGCAATAATGCAAAAACAACGGTCCATTTAATTGGATTGGATTTTTTTTCTGGGTAATTGGAGGATTCCTTAAAACTTAATGTTCTTTTCGGATTCGGCACATATTTTTCCAGATCGGCTTGATCGGATCCACTCATCAATGAATCCAGCCTTGACTGCAATGACACTAAATCAGCAGGTCTTCTGGCTGGATCTTTCTCCAGCAGCTGAGTAAGCAGGTCGCCATACCGTCTGGGGATTTCAGGATTAATTTCGGAAACCGGGGGTGGGGTATTACGGGTAACATTTGTTATAGTTTCTGCAAGGGTATCAGCCCGGAAAGGCGAACTGCCGGTACATAATTCATAGAGGGTTGCACCCAGACTGAACAGGTCGGATTGAAAGCTGGCTTTTTTACCCAAAGCCTGTTCGGGGGACATATAGGCAGGCGTCCCAACACCTGTGCCCTGTTCTGTGATAGAAGGCAGATCTGCGACCGTTGCAAGACCGAAATCGGTTATTTTTACGATACCATCATGCCCGACGAGAATATTGGTTGGCTTGATGTCCCTGTGTACAATCCCTTTTCCATGCGCAAAAATGAGTCCGTCACAAATTTGCTTAGTAAGATTTAATATAACCGAAAAGGGCAGCGGTTGTGCTTTTTCGGCCAGTTCTTTTAAAGTCCGGCCGGTGATAAATTCCATGGCAATATAAAAATATTCGCCATCCATGCCGAAATCGAAAATGGAAGCAATGTTTTGATGATTGAGTTTTGCACTGATTCTGGCCTCACGTCGGAATCTTTCTAAAAACTCGCTATCCTGATTCCACTGAATATTGAGGACTTTCAACAGGACGGTCCGTTCAAGGGCATCCTGAGTGGCCCGGAAAACCGTGGTAACCGGTCCGCGGCTGATCTCCTCCAGGATTGTGTATCCCTTAATTTCCATTGGTCAGACCCCATTCTTTGAGCTGATAATAAAGCCACCTGCGGGATACGCCGAGGACTTTTGCGGCCTTGGTCCGGTTGCCGTTCACCATATCAATTGTTTGTAAAATAGCATATTTGTTGATTTCTTTGAGGGTCTGTCCAACGGGAACTCCTGCACTTTGGCGGTCAAAATTAAAAAGACTCCCGCCTATTTCGCGCTGCCTGCATAGAATTACCGCCCGTTCGATCGCATTTTCCAGCTCACGGATATTTCCCGGCCAGTGATGACCCTGTAAATAATGTATGGCTTCGGTGGAAAATCCTTTGATATTCTTTTTATTTTTATCGGTGTAATACTTCAGGAAATGACTGGCCAGCAAGGGGATATCTTCCCGCCGATCGCGCAGTGGCGGTAATTTTATATTAATCACGTTCAGCCGATAGTACAAATCCTCACGAAAATTTCCGCTGCGGACTTCCTTGTGCAGATCTTTATTGGTCGCTGATATTATCCGGACATCAACATTTCTGATCCGGGTTTCACCGACACGTTTTATCTCTCCCTCCTGCAACACCCGCAACAATTTGGTCTGCAGGCCAGGACTGATATCGCCGACCTCATCCAGAAAAATTGTCCCGTGATCTGCTTCCTCAAACAAACCCGGTTTGTCTTCCGTTGCACCGGTGAAAGCACCTTTCTTGTGACCGAACAATTCACTTTCAAGAAGTGATTCTGAAAGACTTCCGCAAAAAATCGGTATAAATCCATTTTCACTACGGGAGGAGTGCTGATGCAATGCTCTGGCGACAAGTTCTTTACCGGTCCCGCTTTCCCCTTCAATCAAAACAGATGCGGTTGTATCGGCAACATCACGGATCATTTCGAGTACCTGACGGATAGCCTTACTCTGGCCTATTATTTCAGGGAATAACTGCTGCAACGAGACCTGCTTTTTCAGCCGGATATTCTCAGATTGCAACTGGCCTAGCAATCGTGCATTGGTGATGGCAATAGCGGCCTGCTTGGCAAAGGCATTGAGAAATGCAAGGCTGTCGTTGTCGAACTCACGTTCCGAGACACGTGTATCCATATATATTGCCCCGATCAGATTTTCATCCCGTCTGAGCGGGGTGCAGAGTACGGATTTAATCTGTTGGATCATGACACTGTCAGCATTTTCGAAGCGACGGTCTTTCTGTGCATCAAGGGTGATCACCGATTCTCCTTTTCTGAGGACACTATTGACGATACTCGAGGAATGATCCCTTATAGCGGAGATGCTGTCGCGACTCATATTTCGTGCAGTTACCACTTCATAGTTTTCCGGTTTGCCATTTTGCTTAAGCAGGATAAAACCACGTTCAGCAGACAGGGTTTCGATGGCATAATCCATGATACGTTCGAGGAGCAGATTGATATCGTGCTGGGAATTCAATTCCTCACCGATTTTCAGAAGCGATTCATAGGCGTTCTGCATATAAATATCCTGTTGTTTTAATTTGTACTGATTACCGTAAAGACACCCTCTTTCGAGGCACTTGAATTGCCAAAGTAATCGACGATTAACAGACGCCAGAAATAATCACCCGGAATTACCGGCTTTTCATAGACCTGAAGGGTGATATTTTTCTCAATTGGGAAGACCGAATCAATACGCTCAAATATGCCGGAATTGATTTGAAACAGATCGATCCGCAGCAGGGCATCAAATGGTACATTTACCGGATTCCATCGGAATTCAATCGCACCTGAGATCACTGTCTCAAGCTCGGTGGGAGCTATCAATAGAGGAGATTCCTCAAGAATTCGGGTCAGATAGTTTGCATCGGAACGATTAACGGTACCGAAATCGTCGGTCACATAAAAATAGAAGGCCTGGCCTATAAGCGCGTGGAGTGTACTTACCGGCAGTTCCGCCACTGATATTATCTTTCTGAAAACACCGGATTCGATATCCGGCATGAGTGTGTCTGTAAAAGAAAAATTCGGGATCTCATATATGACCTGGTTGATATCCCCAATCCCGTCAGGATCGTCGACTCTGGTCAGGATTTCCAGAAAATAAATATCTTCGGGCTGAAACCAGCGGGCAATATGTTGAGTGGAGAGTTCAATTTGTTTAAAAACCGGCATCCCATCCAGATAAAAAATATGGGAATGGTCTTGAATCAATTCAATTTCGGCTGAATCCGCCCGATATCCCTCCGCCTGACAATATAAAGTATAATTTCCGGGAGGCATGCGGTTAAAGGCAAAATTACCTCTTGCATCGGAAAGAATGACCCGGTTTCCGGGTTTCAGTTGCAGTACAGCATTTTCGATTTCGAGCCTTGGTTGATAGAAGGTTGAAACCTTTCCACTCAAAACCAGGCCGCTGTTGCCGTTGACCGGATCAAGTGGATTGTCATGCGGAACATCCTCACAAGCCATAATACCGATTATTAAAAGGAATAAGAATCCTCTAATAATTCTAAGACGATAATTGTGCATTATGTGCATATTTTCGTTCAGTACTGCAAAATTTGCTCATATTTTACTGTTAAAAGATATTTGAAATTGGTTTTATTCCCAATATACAGCGAAATCACTAAGATAAATGTTAATTATTTAAGGCCAGACATGTGGATGTTCAAAATCGTGCATTCTATTCTCAAATAATCTCCCGCAATAATAATTCCGGTTACATAAAAATCTTATAACATACTGAAAAATATAGATTTATTTTTGAACTTTATAATCTGGCATGAAAATTGTGTTAAAAAAAGGAACGCCTGTTAAAAAGAAAGGATATGTTATGAAGATTGTCTTGCTAAGCGCATTAGTTGTTATTTTGGTTCTTATCGGTTGTAGTGATAATCCGACCGAGCTGAACGAGAGTGGTGCACAAAGTATTGTATTGAATATCAGAGTAAAGCAAGTTCTAGGTAAGTCGATGGTGGAAATACCTTCCGTAACCCGGGCACGCATGTTGATCAGGAATATACGGTTTAAAACGGAGTCAGAGGATAGTGTTGAATTCAAGTCCAGGCCCTTTGTCGCCGATCTAAATCTTGATGGTACACCAGTGACAGTTTCGGTTGCGCAGGTTCCGCTGGGCTCATATGATCGGATCGAATTCCGAATCCATCGTCTCGATCCGGATGACCCTGAAGACAAACCATATGTCAATGAACAGCAGTTCGCGGATTTTATGGCAGGTGACCGGTACAATACTATCATCGAAGGTAAGACAACAGATCAGTCCAATGCGGAACGGGATTTTATTATTCGCAGCCGGGACAACGAAACTCAAAGACATTTTTTATTACCTCCGATTCAGGTAACACCTGATACAAAGCAGGTAGAGGTCAATCTGGTTATTGATATGAGTGCATGGTTTGTGGGTGAAAACGGACAAATTCTCGACCCTACTGATCCGCGAAATGAAGACGAAATCTCTGATAATATCAAGCAGTCGATAAAACTCGAATAATCAGGATTGGTTTATTATGAAAATAAATAAGAATATAGGGGTATTACTGGTCATTGTCTTTAATATGGTGGCCTGTGAGAATCTGATCAAAGGTCCGGAAGATGAACCGGATGCCGGTAATGGAACCATTACTATAACGAGTCTCTCTGAGATCCAGAAAACGGTATTCACGCCCGGCTGTGCAATCGCCGGCTGCCATAACGGGCTGAATGATCCGAATTTATCTGATGGAAAATCCTATATGAGTCTGGTTAATGTACCCAGTCTGGAACAGCCTTCCCTGGTGCGGGTGAAGCCGGGTGACAGTGAAAATAGTCTGCTGATCCGGAAACTTCGCGGCCTGGATTCGGCACGCATGCCGCCTTTGCCGCGCCCGGCGCTTTCCAAATCGACAATTGATTCCATTGCCGCCTGGATTGACCGCGGCGCACTCAACAACTAAATGAGGTTAAACGGATGAAAAAACGAATGTTTATTCCAGTATTATCATTCAGCTTGCTGGTATCATTGCAATCCCGCGCTGGTGAATTCCATGTTGATAAGAAGCAGGAAAATGAAGTCAAATTTATCTCAGACGCCCCGCTGGAAAATTTTGAAGGTGTGACTGATCATATTGACGGGTATGTATACTGGGAAGGGGATGATATGACCAGTAGCAGTGCAGTCTATTTTGAAGTTGATCTGAACACACTGGACACCGGCATCGGTTTACGAAACCGGCACATGCGTGAAAATTATCTTGAAACGGACCGATATCCCCAAACCTCTTTCAAGGGAAAAATCGCGCGTACCACACAGGGGACCAATGATACACTCCTGGTCAGTGCGGAGGGAAATATGTTCATCCATGGCGTTGAGCGGCCTCTGGTGGTCGAAGCCAAACTGATACCGAAGGGCAGCGGTTACCGGATTGTCTCCCGGTTCTATGTAAAACTCTCTGATTTCGAGATCGAAATTCCTTCGATCATGTTCTATAAGATTGACGAGAATATGGATATCCGGCTGGATTTTTATATCGAAAAAGTAAACGGAGCAGAATGATGAGCATTGCACTTTTACACAGGATGCTGACCGGATTTATAATCCTGATCCTGTCGTTCGATGGCTACGGCCAGAATATTTCGTGGCAGCGGGAAGAGCCGGCTTCACCGGAACTGGAACTTTTTCATTCGCCCCATGCAATAAATCTTCCGACGGCCGAAACTATGCAAAAAGGTGATTTTGAATTTGAAATTTCGCACCGGTTTATTCCACCGGTTAGTGAGGGCAGTCAGGCGTTATTCGGTTTTGACGGCCCGGCGAATATCCGTTTTGGTCTCGGTTACGCTGTCTCAAACCTGACGGTCATAACCCTGGGACGCACCAATGTTTCCGATTCCTGGGAACTGAATGTAAAATATAAAGCAGTGCAGCTGGATGATTTTATCCTGCCGACGCTGATCACCATTGCCGGTGGCGGTGTCTGGAACACCGATGTATTCGATCGTTCCAAAGGAGATTCACGTAATTTTCAATACTATACGCAGGTGATATTCAATACGCTTATCGAGAACAAGCTGGGAATTGGATTCGCGCCTGCCTATTTGTACAACAGTGCGCTGTATACAGAAGAGATAAAATACACGATAACGATGGGAAATTATCTTCAATATTATGTCTCACCAAACTGGAGTCTGTTATTGGAATGGATTCCTACGTTTGCCGGATGGCGCGACAGCTACAATACAGTCAGTTTTGGATTGGAAATCGAAACAGGCGGTCATTTTTTTAAGATAATAGGGACCAATAATACAGTGCTGAACACCAGTCAATATATGGCGGGATCGGATCGCAAATTTTCAGCAAAGAATATCCGTCTGGGATTTATGATCACACGGTTACTATAATGGTAATTGATGATATGTTGATTTTCCTGAATCCGGTTTTCGTTTTTATTTGGCCAGGTGATATATGAGCTTACTATCATAATTCCAAAAAGTCCATATCATACTTTTAGGAGATCGAAATCGATTACATCAGATCAACGGTTTATCAAATATGGAGAGTAAGAATGAATAAGTGGAATATACCCAAAACAAAGAGTATTACCCGGCGGGATTTTATTAAGGATTCCATGGCCGGTGCTGGATCTATTGCGCTCGGAGGCGCTGTATTTTCGATGATATCCGGATGCTCGGATTCAAGCCCGACGGGCCCTTCAAACGGTGGATCGCAGCCGGCAGAACTGATACTTGATTTGAATGACGCCCCCTATCGGTCTTTGCAAAGTGTAGGCGGCGTGGCGTCACTTGGCAGCAACAGTATCGATGCCGCAGGTTTGCTGCTGTTCAGGGAATCGGGTGAGCGTATCCGGGCATATAGCAGGCGCTGCACACATCAGGGTTGCACGGTCGGACCGTTCGCTGGTGGCAGATCGACCTGTCCCTGTCATGGAAGTGTCTATGATACCGCAGGTTCAGTTGTAAATGGCCCCGCACCTGCACCGCTGCCCCAGTATACGACGTCACTGGAAAACGACGTATTAACGATCAGCCGTTAAACCGGATATCCACCCCATACCTACTCTCTACCGGTATGATAATTAGGAGACAAGTCGAAAATATTTCCAAATCTGAACCTTTTAATTTCGAGGCTGATTTAAAACAACAGTCGGATTTCCGATGAATGCCCGGAGAGCGGGTCGCATGCCGTGCCGGCTGGTAAACAACAGTGTAATTTAGAATGGATTGAAGAGGACATTCCGCACTTCTCTTGATCCAGCGAATCAGACTGTCGCAGTGTTAAAACCAAACAGATGTATGTGGATCGATTATTTTTTTTACACTCATTTTAGTCCTTACCTTTGTATTTAAGCACTCTTCAGGAGAAAATTTCTGGTCTCAATCAAACGGGCCAGTTGGTGGAACGGTTTACTCCACCTTACCTGAAGGCAACGGACAAATATTAGCTGGTAGTTGGTTTCAGGAGATATTCCGTTCTGCCGATCATGGCGCATTCTGGTTTCCACTGCACTTTATATCCGGGTTTTCGGAAGTCCAGTCAATAGTTCGACATCCAAATGGAAATTTATTTGCGGCATTATTCTCAAGTGGAATTATCAGGTCAACCGATAATGGAAAGCATGGGGAGGAAGCTAACTCCGGTTTAACCAATTTATTAATCAGTTCAGTTATGGCAACACCTGATGGAACTATTTACATAAGAACCGGTGGCGGAGTTTTCAAGTCGACCGATGAGGGAATAACTGGTCGCCTGCAATTCAGGAATTGCCAGTTCCTTTACAGTCTCATTGGCTAACAATTTAACAGGGGAATTAGTCGCCGGCACTTCAGACAAAGGAATCTTTACTTCATCGGACGGTGGTGAAAACTGGAATGAAATGCATAGTGGCCTTAGTAACAAGTTGATCGGTTCGCTGATTATTGATTCTGATAATATTATTTTTGCCGGGAAACGGGGAGGCGGAGTCTATACGAATGATATTCAAGCTTCATTTGATCGAGGTATAAATAATATTGCCCATGACTTTAACTTGAAACAAAATTATCCAAATTCTTTTAATCCGGAAACAACGATTGGTTTTTCATTGTCAAAGCCAGCAAAAGTAAAGTTGGAAATCTACGGCATGCTGGGCCAACGACTACGGGTATTGGTAAATGAACAACGCTCATCCGGCGATCATACATCCATCTGGGATGGTCATGATGATTCCGGACGTTTACTGAGTTCAGGGAATTATTTATACCGAATGGAGACAAATGATATTTCGATGACCAAGCGACTGCTCTTCTTGAAATGAACTATGATATTTCCATTAAATTCAATATATCGGCGCCGGATAAAGCTGATAAGGTTATTTGGTTTTTTCTTAAATCGTGCAGTCAATACCAAAAAGATTAAAATGAATTTTTAATTGAATGGTCCATGGATACGAAAGCCCTGTGAGGCAGGTGAGGCAGTGATAGTATTTCTAATCACCCGCTCTTTAGTGTGGCGACCGCCCTGGGCAGTAACCCAATAAAAATACCTTCAGATAATTGATATTATTGAAGTTATATAAATTATTTATTATCCTTTCATGCTAGTAATTTAAAATAAGATCAGTCGGACCTAGTTTGCCCGGATCGATGTTTACACTGATTTATTTCTAAAAACAATGTTCCGGAAATTTGAATTGTTTTTGGATATAGCTTTTCAATATTTAGCTAATCATATCATCGCCGTTCATAATATTGGCGGGTTCATACTCTACAATATTACCGATCCGACCGAGCCGAAGCAAAAAGGGATTATTTTCGGCGGATATATTGGTTGCTCATCTGGTAATCTCCCATCATATCTTTTGATAGATGAAGTGAAGTAAACATTATTTGATTCACCTTATCGAGTAAAAGTGAAGGCGTATGCTCAGGACTCAATCGTTCCTTTATCCTCTCCACTTCCCGTCACACATTTAACGGATATCTCCGAAGGAACACAGAAATGTGAGAGTTGCGACTGTATTTCTATTTACTTCCGAAAACCGGATTTTGGACAGGGTTGATAAAATTTTTCCCTTGCTAAGTCTATATAAGGCCGCTCGGATCGTGAGTTACCGGCGGGCAGAATGCCGCCGATTACACCCGGCCCACCTTTTTGATTTCGTGGTTATCAATAAATATATTGTATATTTCTGTTCCTCTTGTTATTTTATAGTTGTGAAATAAGTATCAATCCGCACGGGGAATTCCTTTAATATTGTTCTTATGATTACCGAGGCTCGGCACATGCTGTTTATTGGTTCCACTAAAACCTGCATACCTGAAAAGTCTATACTCCGTGTCAAATTCATTATCCTGGACCGCTTATTTATTTGTTTATTATCTCGATCCGTTACTTATTTTGAATGTCGTTTTCATTCTGAAAGGAGTGACATATGGATCCTGTGAATTTGATTCCTACCCCGGACACGATCCCTGCACCGGCCTGGCTGTTCCTTGTACTCGACCTGGTGACTTTTCTGCTGCACATAATGGTGATTAATGTCGTTCTGGGAGGCAGCCTGCTGATGCTCTTTGCCCGCTTTGGGAAAAAAGACATGCGAGCAAGCGGTAATATTTTCGGTGTGCTGATCAATAAGATTCCGACCTCGGTTGCACTTGGGGTAAATCTGGGTGTGGCTCCGCTGCTGTTTCTGCAGGTGATTTATGGACATCTGTTTTACAGCAGTTCGATTTTGATGGGTGTTTATTGGATACTGGTGATCCCGTTGTTGATTATTGCCTATTACAGTGCTTATGTACATGCCAAAAACGAGAAACTAGCCCGTATTGCAATCCTGATTACTTCCTTATTACTGATGTATATCGGCTTTATGCAGGTTAATAATCTATCACTCATGACTCAGCCGGAAAAATGGGCCGCCTATTTTGAAAACCGCGGTGGAACTATCCTTAATGTAGATGATCCCACATTTATCCCGCGATATCTCCATTTCCTTACAGCATCAGTCGCCATAGCCGGTTTGTTTACAGCATTGGTCTGGTCGATAAGGACCCGCAAAAATCCTGATGCCGGTAAGAATAATATCGCGAATGGCCTGCGCATATTCGGCTATGCGACCGTGGTACAGGTTGTTGTTGGACTCTGGTTCCTGATGGCCATTCCGTCGGATTTTATCCTGCAATTCATGGGCGGAAATCTGCTGTTCTCTGTTGTGCTGCTGGTTGGTTTTCTATCGGGGATCGGGGCCATAGTTACAGCCTTCCTCGGGAAATTGAGACCGACAGTCATGCAGCTGATCATTACCATGATCACCATGATTATTACCCGCCAGAATTTGCGGACATTATATCTGGAGGAAAAATTTCAACTGGAAAGCCTTCAACTTGCGCCCCAGTATGGCGTGCTGATCCTGTTCCTGGTGATCTTTGTCTTCGGATTGTGGAGTGTCTGGTATATGGTTAAAGGCGCAATCACCGTCAAGGAAGGGAGGGCTGCCTGATGAATTATCCGATCTGGGAATTGACAACAATTGGCGGAGGCAGTCTTATTGCTCTGATCGCCGTTTTGCATGTATATATTTCACACCTTGCTGTCGGTGGTGGATTATTCCTCTGGCTGACAGATTGGAAAGGATACCGTGAAAACAATACCGATATCCATGCCTATGTAAAAAAGCATACCTGGTTTTTCCTGCTTCTGACAATGGTTTTCGGTGGAATGACCGGTGTCGGTATCTGGTTTATCATAGCGCTGGTCAATCCGGCGGCAACCTCCTCATTGATCCATAATTTCGTTTTTGGCTGGGCTATCGAATGGGTCTTTTTTGTTGGTGAAATAACCGCATTACTCGTGTATTTTTATTATTTCGATAAACTAGGCCGGAAACTACGGTTGAATGTCGCCTTCCTGTATTTCCTGTTTGCCTGGTTAAGCCTGGTGATAATTAATGGCATCCTGACATTTATGCTCACGCCAGGAAACTGGCTTGAGACGGGTAATTTCTGGGATGGATTTTTTAACCCCACATATTTTCCGTCATTGATATTCAGAACATTTGTGACCATCATGATCGCCGGATTGTTCGGATATGTCACTACGGTTTTTCTGAAGCCAAGTGATTTCCGAAGCACCATAATGCGTTATTGCAGTAAATGGTTGCTGTATCCGCTGATTGGATTGATCCCTGCTGGATTATGGTACTATTGGAGCCTGCCTGAGAATGTCCGCACGACCAATTTTATGCTCAATCCACAGACAGTGCCTTTTATTCAAATCCTGATCATCACGACAATTCTCATATTTGCATTCGGTATATTTCTTTCATTGAAAGGCAACCGGCAGGTGCAGATTATCGCGACATTCGTTTTGTTGATCATTGGATTGTTCTGGATGGCCGGCTTCGAATACAGCCGCGAAATTGCCCGCAAACCCTATATCATCAATGAGTATATGTATTCAACTTCGATATTAAAAACAGATCTGGAAAAGGTGAATAGGCAAGGAGTGCTTAAATATGCGCGCTGGGCCGCGGTGAAAGAGGTGACCGATGCGAACGTGAATGAGGCTGGCAGGGAAATTTTTAATCTCGAATGTCTCAGCTGTCATACAATAGATGGCATTCGTAATGATATCCTGCCACTGACAAAGAATATCACTTACCTGGGGATGATTTCACAATTAACCGGGCAGGGGAAAGTCCGCACCTACATGCCGCCATTTGCAGGTACCGCCAGAGAATTGGAGGCACTGGCCGCTTACATTGTCGGAACCTTGCAGGGGAAAGACCTGATCATGCATCCGGAACCTGTTGAAACGGGTAAAACAGAAAGTATGCCCTCAGCCTTCGATCCGAAAGCCGACCGGTATGTCCTTTTGGCCTGGAATGATCTGGGCATGCACTGCATATCTGACAGCGATCCATGGTTTGTCCTTATGCCGCCGGCAAACACACTGGAGGCTCAGCTGATACGGCGCGGGGAAGTGCCTGAACTGGTTAGCGATGGCGTTGAACTGACGTACAGGATCGAGAGCGGTTTTGAAAATCCTGCAAAACATGTTCCTTTCTGGGAATTTTCAGAACAAAATTTCGGCACAGTACTGGAAGAAAACACAGGACTTTTTGGAAAGGGAATGAAAGGTTCTTTAACCTTCGATGAGGAAAGGGGTGGTTATATTGCATCCGCTATTCCGGTTGTGCCCTATAATGACGACGGTTCATTCAATCCGTACCCGCTTTTCAGCCTTGAAGCACGGGATGCGGAAACCGGAGCTCTGCTGGTGAGTACGCAAGTTGTGGCTCCGGCTTCAACTGAAATAGGCTGCCGGAATTGTCACGAAGGCGGCTGGCGAATGAACGGTGTAGCCGGCCTCTCGAACGAAACGGCAGTCAACATCCTTGAGGCCCATGACCGGCTCAGCAGGACCGATCTTCTGTTACAGGCCAATACCGGACAACCACAGCAGTGCCAGGCATGCCATTCAGATCCGGTAATGTCGGCAGAGGGTGATTCACTGCGTCTGAATATGTCTGCCGCTATGCATGGCTGGCATGCCAATTATATGCCCGTTTCCGGTGCCGAGGCCTGTGTTTTGTGTCATCCTGCATATGCGGAGGGATGTACACGCTGTATGAGAGGAATACATGCCGAGATCGGTGTAACATGTGTCGATTGCCACGGAGAAATGAATGATCATGCGCTTGCTCTGTTAAAAGGAGAGAATGGAAAAAGCAGTGCTGCCAGGCTTATGGCCGCTTTGGAGCCGGATCATGTGGAAACGAAAGAGGAAATAATCCCGCGGGAACCCTGGTTGAATGAACCTGATTGTCTGACCTGCCATGTGGATTTCGGTCCGCCGGAGCAGGTGGATGCCTTTAATGTGTGGAGTGAAAATTTTGCGGAACTTTACCGCAACCGCTATGATAATTCCGGCATCCGCTGCCCGGCCTGCCATGGGCCGACACATGCCGAGTATCCGGCTATAAATCCGATGGACAAAACACGTGATGTGCTTCAACCGGTCCAATATACCGGGCAACCCTATCCGATCGGAGCGAATATGCGCTGCGAAGTGTGTCATATCATAACAATGGAAGATCCGGTACACCATGAGAATATGTACCGGATGTTCAGAAATAAGGCAGATCTGGATTAATTACTTACGATTAATCCTCCTCCTTTCTGCCACTGCAACCCCGCCTCGCGCGGGGTTGTCTATTTTCACCACGCTTCTACCGTGGGTTCTGGCCGGAGCATAGCAAATAAAGACCGGCAAACCGTTTTTACTGGATCACACATTAAAAATCATCGGACAGGCAACCTGTCACTCACCCTTTTGATTAAAATGGATGCGAAACGTGGGTGGATAAGCGATATCTTCGGTCGTTCAGTATTCCCCGTTCAAGGCAAAAACCGGTTTCCTTTTAATCCACCGGCCGCCGGTGAAATCGGGGAACATCTGTACTGCACCCCCTGCGGCGATCGATTGTTCGGAAAGGGGAGTAATGACGCTCCAGGCTGCGGCATCATATACGTCGAGTGGAGGATTTACACCTCTCTTAAGGGATTCGATATAAGCGTTGAGCACAAAGAAATCCATGCCACCGTGCCCGGATCCCACCGCAGCATCCTCATACTTTTTCCAGAGCGGGTGGTCATATTTTTCAAGAAATGGTTCGGCGGGTTCCCAGGTATGCGGTTCAGGGCTGGTCCCTTCGATATAGATCATATTGCCATCGCGCATCCAGAGGCCCCGGGTTCCCTGGACCCGAAATCCAAGAGAATAGGGACGGGGCAAGTTTGTGTCATGGGTCAATACGACGGATTCCCCGTTGGCACATTTAATGACGGTCGTGACGATATCACCCAATGAAAACTTAATTCCGGCATTAGGGTGATCTTCGCCGCCGTGGTCAACGATAAAATTGTGCAGACCGCGTGATTTTGTCGCGGTTGAAGTTAACGATATAAAGCGATTGCCGCGGTTGATATCCAGATATACGGCAAGCGGGCCGACGCCATGCGTCGGATATATGTCGCCGTTGCGTTTTATTGAATGGCGGGTGCGCCAGACAGCTTCATGCTCACCTTTTTCTCCGAATTCTACACCGGGTTGAAATTTGATTTCACGCAGATCATGCTGATATCCTCCCTGGCAATGGATCAACTCGCCAAACATACCGCGACGGACCATATTCAGAACAGCCATAATATCCCGGCGGTAACAGACGTTCTCCAGAAACATCATCGGAATACCGGTCCGTTCATAGGTGTTTACCAGATCCCAGCATTCCTGTACAGAAAATGCTCCGGCAACTTCCAGGCCGGCCACTTTACCAGCCTGCATAGCGTCGATGGTCATGGGTATATGCCATACCCAGGGGGTAGAGATGATCACACCATCCAGATCATCCCTCTCCAGAAGTTTTTGATATACAGTTTCGTTCTCGGTGTACGTTTCTGCTTCTTTTTGACCGGCTTTTTTGAGCATATCCTGCACGATCGGAATTCTATTAAGATCGATATCACAAACTGCCGGGACCTGTACATCGCTGCGTTCGAGAATATTAGCCAGGTGGTTGGTGCCGCGCAGACCCACACCGATCATTCCAACGCGAACGGTGGATTTGAGAACCGGGCTGGAAAAGCTGAGCCGCGGCAGGATCAATGTGGAAAGTGCAGTCATGGTGCCGGTTTTGATGAAAGTTCTTCGTTTCATATGCTTCCTCTGCGTTGAATCATGATTGGAAAAATGTGCTGATGTATTTTTATAATGCAATTTATGTCGGATGCGATAATATAATAAAATTCCGAACAAATCAACTACTCCTCCAAACCAGAGGGGATTATGAACAAGAATTCTCATTTTGTTGAATCTGTTCTGGCGCTGTAATCTCATGTGGAAAGAGAAAAATAATCAAAATAATGGAATTTTTCTGAAACAGACTCCCCTCCCTCTTGTCATGAGGGAGGGGCCGGGGGTGGGTAAGTGTTAGGTGATTGAAATATAAATAGAATATTTTTTTTGGCACAGATATTGAGAATACTTTAAATCTGAAAACAACTATAGTTAGTATTTATCTGATAAAATAGCTTGAAACAAACAGGATATATGAGGATTCAAAAGATAGCCAGAGAGATTGCCAGAGAACTTAGAAAAAATCAGACTCACGCAGAAATCATTCTCTGGCATCGTTTACGAAAAATGAAAATAGGTAATTACAAATTTCTCAGACAGCACCCGGTTTTCTTCTATTATAATGGCAATTTGCGGTTTTATATAGCAGATTATTATTGTTTCGAACTGCGACTGATCATAGAGGTTGATGGACCAATTCATAAGTATCAATGTAATTATGATCGGCAGAGGGAAGATGTCCTAAAAGCTAAGAAATTCAGCGTGATAAGATTTGATAATGCAGAGATCACCAATAACATCGATGAAGTAGTGAAAAATATTAAAAAAAATTGTCTCTGATATCGAGAATCTGAATTCGAGCAGGTGCGCAATTTGACCCTCCCCCTGCCCCTCCCTCATGGCAGGAGGGAGGGGCGATTGGTAAAGGCACTTGTGTGCTTAATTTTTCCGAACTTTTTTTACCCCGGATCTCAGAGGAAAAAAT
>WOR8_10000730_pt1 | contig 33619 bp, 30 predicted proteins | sample DeeMarSeWOR38_10_FD_19890 | JGI IMG/M metagenome (IMG submission 19890) | reverse complement strand
TGGGTGACGCCGGATACAACCAGACGTTCCATTCCGGAATTTTCATCCACCACCATGGTTCCCTCCTCTTCACTGAATGATGATCTGACGTGTACGGGGATATTGTATTTTTTGGCAAAACCCACCGAGCGGATTTGTAAAACTTTCGCTCCCAGACTGGCCATGTTCAACATTTCATCATATGAAATGGCATCCAGCTTTCTGGCCTGGGGGCAGATATTGGGATCGGCAGTATAGACACCGTCTACATCGGTATAGATTTCACAGACGTCTGCCTTCAGCGCGGCGGCAATTGCTACTGCAGATGTATCCGATCCCCCGCGCCCCAAGGTCGTAATGTTGCCGTTCGGATCACAGCCTTGAAATCCGGCGACGACAACAATGTTGCGCTGCTGTAACAGTTCTTTAATGCGATCGGCCCGGATATCGAGTATGCGGGCATTGCCATGGCACTGATTGGTAAGAACTTCTGCCTGATGGCCCATCAGCGATTGTGCCGGGTAATTCATTGATTTTAAAGTCATGGCCAGCAGGGCGGAGGTCGTTTGCTCGCCGGTAGCCAGCAGAACATCGAGCTCACGTTTATCGGGGGTCTGCGAAATATTGGAGGCCATATTTATCAGACCATCGGTGATACCGGCCATCGCCGAAAGAATGACAACAACATCATTTCCCTGTTCGTAGGTTTTCGCTACCCGGGTGGCCACATTCTGAATTCGCTCAAGATTGGCCACGGATGTGCCCCCGTATTTTTGAACGACTAAAGACATCTTAATTCCTTTTAGATTGATTTTTGCAATGCTTTTAGCAAATTGCCGGCCGGATGTCCATACCCAAATATCTCGATTTGGCGGGATTCAGCACCAGTAAGCCTAAATTGAAGCGCTAAATGATCGGAAAGCGTATCGCCGGAAAGCTTATCAGCCCATTCGATCGCGATGACCGCATTCTGATATAGAACTTCATCCAGGCCGATGTCTTCAAGTTCGGATATATGCTCGATGCGATACAGATCCACATGGAACAGGCGCAGCCGTCCAGGGTATTCATTAATGAGGGTGAACGTCGGACTGGTGATATAGTACTTTTCAGAAACGTCAAGGCCTTTTGCCAACCCCTGAACAAACGCCGTTTTGCCGCTGCCGAGCTCGCCGGCCAAAGCGATGATGACCGGTTGATGGATTCCGGCGCCCAGAGTCTGTCCCAGTTGCTGGGTTTCTTTTACGGAATGGGTCGTTATCTGGATGTGTTTGTCAGCCATGGGATAGGGAATACGCTACTGTTTATTTGTTATGGGTTATTAGTAGAAAAGATTTGATATTACTGTCCTTTGCTGAAATCTATTAACAAATAACGAATAATTATAGCGCAAAAGCATTTAAATACGATTTTAGATTATGCTGCAGGATTTGTTTCTAATACCTTTTTTATCTCCCCGGGGATAGCGGTCATTACTTCACTGGCCAGATAGCCAATCGGACCAACTGTTTCAGCGAGTGTGTCGGCAGCGGCGCCATGCAGATATACGGCTGCATGGGCAGCTGCCTGCGGGGTAAATCCCTGAGTGATGAAGCCGGCAAGGACACCGGTTAGGATATCACCCATGCCGCCGGATGCCATGCCGGGATTGCCGGTGGGATTAATATAAGCGCTGCCATCGGGGTGCGCAATAACCGTTGCGGCACCTTTTAAAACCAGATGTACTTTGAAATTGGTAGCAAAATCCCGGGCGCACTGCAGTCGATTTAGTTGAACTTCAGCAGCGCTTATACCCGTCAGCCGCGCCATTTCTCCGGGATGGGGCGTGAGAACCATCGGGATTTCGAGATCTTTTAAAAGCCGGGTCTGTCCGGCGATGTTGTTGAGCCCGTCGGCATCAATGACCACAGGGATCTGACTCTGGCGGAGAATTTTTTTTACCATGCTGCGGGTTTCTTCAGCCTGGCCGATACCGGGTCCGATGGCCAGGCACGTTTTGCCGGCTTCCAGTTTCCTTATATCTTTAACGGCGGTGTTCCCGATGACACCATTTTGGCTTTCAGGCAGGGGTGCGGTCATAACTTCCAGTACCTGGGTTTCAAGAATGGGATTCAGGCTTTTGGCGATACCCAGGGTAACCAAACCGGCGCCGGCCCGCATGGCCGACATGGCTGTCATGGCGGCTGCGCCGGTTTTGCCGGGAGAGCCTGCGATGACCAGCAAATGACCGGTTCGACCCTTGTGCGTGTCCGGAGAACGCGGTTGCAAGTAGTTGCGAATTTGCCCAGATGTCAGCAGGTATTGTTTCGGGTCTACGACTTGCACGACAGAGGGGGGGATCCCAATATCGATAACCTCAAGCATTCCGGTGTATTCGGCTCCCGGATAAGTGAAATGACCGATTTTGGCGAAGGCAAAAGTGGCGGTGCCTTGCGCGCGTACGCACGTACCGCAGGGCTGGCCCGTATCCGAATTTAAGCCGGAGGGAATATCCACCGCAAAAACCGCAATGCCGTCACGATTGAGCGCGTTGACAAAATTTATGACCGTCTTGAATAACCCGCTGACGTCCGAAGTCAGACCGGTTCCCAAAATGGCATCTACCAGCAGGCCATGGCCCGCCAGGCTGGATTTGATTTTCGAAAAAGTATCTTCGTCCTGGATTTCGATGACCCGAATATCAAGCGGCACCAGGCGCTCGAAGTTGGTGGCGGCATCGCCTTTGAGGGCAGCCGTTTTTGCCAGCAGATAGACGGTCACATCGATGCCTTTTTTCGCTAGGCATCTGGCAATAACGAAACCATCGCCGCCATTATTGCCTTTGCCGCAAATCACACCCACCCCGGCCTTTACCCGATCACCAAATTGATCCAGCAACATGCGCGAGGCACCCCGTCCGGCCTTTTCCATCAGCTCCAGCCCGGCAATTCCATGGCGTTCGATGGTCTGGCGATCCATTTCCCGCATCTCACCGGCAGTTACGAGAATCATCTGCAACTCCAACAACGAAAGCGGTTCTCAACGGCAATTCTTCCAACTGAAAAATGCGCCCATATACAAAATAAAAAAAATCGCGAAAACACGAAAATTGGAAAGCACGAAATTTTATTCTCTTTTTCGTGTTTTTATTCTTTCGTGCTTTCGTGATAAAAATCGCTTTTTATTTCAGGCTCGGCTTCAAGAGATTGGATTTTCCGAACCAGGTGCTTTGCACCCGGTTCCACCGCGTTGTTCTCAACGATTGGGGCACTTCGCGCCCCTGTCTGTTGCCGCCTATGGCGGTAAAATCCAAGCCACCCGCTGTGCGGGTGGTCGTTGGCTCAAAGCGCCCGGATCAGTTCGATCATCTCTTTTACGGCCTTTCCCATTCCCGTCAGAAGAGCGCGAGAGACAATACTGTGGCCAATGCTGAATTCATCAATTTCGGTAAGGCCGCTAAATGCTTTGATGGTTTTATAGCACAAACTGCGACCGGCCTTTACGCTGAGATTGAGTTTATGGGCAAGTTTGATGGCATCAACAATCTTTATAAATGCCTGGTGTCGTTTCTGAGCTGTTTTGGCTTCGCAATATGCACCGGTATGAATTTCCACAATGCCTGCATTTGTTCTGTGGGCCTGTTTGAGCTGTTCCGGCTCCGGGTCGATTAAAATGGCAACAGGTATGCCGCTGTTTTGCAAGGTATCCACGGTTTCTATTATTTCGTCTTTGTGGACAACCAGGTCCAGACCGCCTTCGGCGCTGAATTCCTCCCGTTTTCCCGGCACCAGCGTTACATGATCCGGCTTTACGTCCAGCGCCATCCCGACCATCTCGGTGGTCGAAGCCATCTCGAGGATCAATTTGCTTTGAATCGTCTGGCGAAGAATTCGAACATCCCTGTCACGAATATCGCGCCGGTCACCACGCAGATGCACGGCTATGCCGTCGGCTCCCGCCAATTCAGCCATCACAGCGGCTGCCACCGGGTCGGGAAATGGAGTTTTCCTGGCTTCCCTCAAAACGGCCACCTGATTTATTTTTACTGCTAGCCCGGCCATTGCTGAATCTCCCAAGTGTTAGGGGCTTCGCCCCATCATTCCAAGTTTACGGCGTAATACCAGTTTCCTTAAAAGCACCATGGTTTCAATATCTTATAGAAATTCGCGAGACGTCAAAACGTTGCTTTGATTATTTCGAGAAGTTCTTCTGTTTTCTTTTCCATTCTGCGGGCTTCGGATTTTGTGTTTTCATGATCATAACCGCAAAGGTGTAAAATCCCGTGGATTAGAAGTTGGTCAAAGCGGTCTTGCATGCTGAGACCGGCGCTTTGGGCTTCCCGATGGGCGGTTTCGGCCGAAATCACGACATCCCCCAGCAGGTTGGGGGTAATGTCTGCGAAACGGCCGGCACGCATGGGAAATGCGATCACATTTGTCGGACTTGCGCGGTTAAGGTATTCGCGATTGAATTGCGCTATCTGTTGATCGTCAACAATCAGGATGGAAAGTTCTGCGTCAGGATAGTCCAAGGCGTTTAAGATGGCTGTTGCCGTTTGTCGAATCTTCTTCTTTGAGATCCTGCGGTTGCCTTGCCTGTTGTCTATCTGAACTTCCATTCTTCAGTTTCCCTTTTTCATGTCCGTTGCCTGCTGCCCGTCTTTCGCTATAGTCGATTCGGTGATGGTGGATGCCATACAAAATCTTGTTGTAGCTTTTTGCAATATTGTGCAGATCTTTTAGGGTCAGTTCGCAGGAATCCAGCTGGCCGTCTGAAAAAATTTGATTGATCAGATTTTGCACCAGTCCTTTTATCCTTGAAGGGGTTGGATTGTCTAAAGTTCTTGAAGCAGCTTCAACCACATCGGCCAGCATAACCAGGCCGGCTTCTTTCGTCTGGGGTTTGGGTCCGGGATATCGAAAATCGTCGATTTTAACAGCAGCAGCGCCTTTTAATAGTTTGGCCTTTTCATAAAAATATTTGATAATGCTGGTGCCGTGGTGCTGTCGAATTGTATCGGTGATCACCTGGCCCAATTTATTTTCTCTGGCGATTTCAACCCCGTCTTTAAGGTGGGCAATCAATATCAAACCCGACATGGATGGCGCCAGTTTGTCATGTTTATTTTTGCCATCAGTCTGGTTTTCAATGAAATACAATGGCTTTTTTATTTTGCCGATATCGTGATAATGTCCGCAAACTTTTGCCAGTAGCGGGTTGGCACCGATTTCCACGGCAGCGGCTTCCACCAGGGAGCCGACAATTACCGAGTGGTGATAGGTACCGGGTGCTTCGATCATCAACCGGCGCATGATCGGACGGTCCAGATTGGCAAGTTCGAGAAGCGTAATATCGGTCGTATAATCGAACGCAATTTCGACCAGCGGAACGATACCGGCGGTTATGATACCGGTCACAATACCACCCATAAATGCGAAGGCCCAATCCCACAGCAGCTTGGAACTTGATAATTCTCCCATGTAAAAGTGGATCGCCGTGGCCAGCACAACATTTAGCATGCCGAGTTTTGTGCCGGCAATGATGAATACTTTACGCTCGCGGCAATCCCTGAGCCAGTAAGCCGCCATCGTGCTGTTTATCAGAAAATACATAAACATTTCAAAATTGTTTTGGAGAATGATGGCAAAACCGATGGCCATTACCAGAGCCATGGGAACGGCTATTTTAAGCCCCAGAAACAGGCAAATAATCATGGCCCCTGCGGCTAAGGGAATCCCGAAATAAATTGAAGTCTCCGGAATTGGGAATTGTGAATTCTGCGTCAGCAATGCTGAGAACGAGGCTGTAATCTCCGCCAGAAAGATAAAGGTGAGAGCCAAACTCGAAATCAAGAGTAAATTTTTAATATGATGGGTGGCCATTTGGCCCTGATAGTTTAGATGCAGAACATAGGTGGTTAACAGAAGGCACATTAGCAGCATGGCTGCGCCGAGGCTGCTGATCAAAATTTGTTCCCTTTTTGCCTGGGCCTGGAGCGCTTCCAGTTTTAAAAGATCAAACTCGGTCACCCGTGCACCTTCACGAAGCAGCATTTCTCCGGCCTTGATTTTATGCAAGACTGGCTCGATTTCTGCGGCGATTAAATTTTCGCGCTCCTGGGTTTCGCTGCGGTTTAAGGTGATGTTGGGTTGGATGAGCTCCTGGACAAAATCAACGACTAAATTTTTAAGGGTATAATCGAGGTCTTGAAGATAGGGCTGACCGATGGTGCGGACCAGGGCCTTGGCTTGATTCAATCCGTAAAATTGATTCAAATTGCCCGCAGTCCTTTCCTTTTTTGTGCCGACATCTCTTAGAATGATGCCTTTATCCTGTTCCTTTAGCAGGATTTCTTTGTTGGTTACAACGCCGTTGGTTAAAATTTTATCTAAAATTTTAGTGATGAGATTTGCAAGATTCTCTGAAAAGTCCTCTCGTGCAAGGGCCCGATAGGCGCCTTTGCTGATGTTAATTCCGATGGTTTCCTCGAATTGTTTTTGTTTTTCCCAGAGCAGGGTTTGCAACGACGGCTTTTGCTCTGCCAGCCGTGTATCAGCGGGTGGCACCTGATATTGCATTTCCTGGTGCTCGATTTTTCGTTTCGATTCAATCAGGGTTCTTAAATCGCCGAATGCCTGCTCCACCTTGCGTTTCAAATCATCAGCCAGGTTGGCATCGTAATCATAAACCGTTAGTACCTCCGCTACGGCTTGCTGACGGTTTTTTTCAGTGGCGGCTTGATCTTCGATAAAAAAATCTTTGGGCGCTTTGATATCGCGCTCAACCACATCTCCCAGGCTATACGGGTGTTTGGTGATTACCAGACTCGGATATAGAATGATGACAAAGAGAATCGTGGATATCCCCAGAATCGCCCACCGAATATGGGTATGGCTATCCAGGAATTTATGGATCAATTCTTTGCTTTTTTCGAATTTCATAAACTTTCCGTAAACGGTGCTTTTTATTTTTCCCTGCTGGCCTCAAACTCCTCATAGGCGTTGATAATGTGCTGCACCAGCGCATGTCTGACAACATCCACTTTTGAAAAAAAGACAAATTTGATGCCCTCAATCCCCTGGAGGATATTTTTAGCCTGGATAAGACCCGATTTTCTCTCAGCCGGCAGATCTATCTGGGTGATGTCACCGGTAATGACGGCTTTTGAGTTGAAACCGATACGCGTAAGGAACATTTTCATCTGTTCAGGCGTCGTATTTTGGGCCTCATCTAAGATAATAAACGAATCATTTAAAGTCCGGCCGCGCATGAATGCAATCGGTGCAACCTCGATGGCGCCTTTTTGAATCAAGGTTGAGACTTTTTCAAACCGCATCATATCATGAAGTGCATCATATAGCGGCCTTAAATACGGGTCGACTTTTTCCGCAAGATCGCCGGGTAAAAAACCCAGTTCCTCGCCGGCTTCAACCGCCGGGCGCGTCAGGATGATGCGGTCAACGAGCCCCTTTGTAAGTGCTGAAACCGCCATGGCCATGGCCAGGTAGGTTTTTCCGGTCCCGGCAGGGCCGATCCCGAAAACTATATCATATTTTCGAATCGCATCAATATATTCCTTCTGAGCCGGACTCTTGGGGGTGATCGTTATCTTTTTTGAAGTGATGTAAACGGTATCTAAAAATATTTTTTTTAAATCGGCGCGGTCATTGCCGCTTAACACGCGCACGGCATAGTCGAGGTCCTTGGGGTGAATGGGGTAGCCCTCTTTTATCAGGCTGTAGAGCTGGTCGAGCACATTTTGAGCCAGGCGCGCGTTTATGCTGTCTCCTTGAATGAAAACTTTACTGCCTCTTGCGTTTACGGTTGTCTCTGTTGCTTTAGCGATTATTTGAAGGTTACTGTTACGCTCCCCAAACAACTGCTGGGCCAATTCAATATCAGAAAAAGTTACCGTGGTTTGCTTATGATCCGGGATTTGATTCATAAGAAGATTTAGCTGACTCCAGTTTTCTCTTAAGATTTATTTTTTGCGGTCAACACGGGGCGATGGGTACCGATGGGTGCCCCTGAATTTTTGATCTATTTTCTATCATAACCTAAAATGATTGCAAGACACAAATCTGAACGCCATATTATACAATAAAAATACCTTGACTCACAAAATCTGCTCTGTTACTTCAACCGGTTGATACTGTTGCAATTTGTGCCAGGATCAATCGTTATGGGCAGACGTATTGAAATCAGTGAATGCTCGGGTTTTGATCCGGTTGCCTTTTTGGTGACTAAATGAACCCATTTGATGTTTTTATAATAATTGTATTAGGTTATAGCATTGTCCGAGGCCTTTTCAGGGGGCTGGTCAAAGAAGTTTCTTCCATATTTGGGGTCCTGGGCGGTTTTTATGCGGCCTATTCATATTATCCGGCAGTGGCCAAAATTTTTGCCAGACTGGTAATCAATCCTGCGTATCTGAATATTTTGAGTTTTTTGCTTATTTTTTGCCTTGTCCTCATCATCATCAGCATTCTTGGGGTTGTAATCAAATATTTGCTGAACGTGGCTTTTTTGGGGTGGATTGATCGCATATGCGGTGTTTTTTTTGGATTAATTAAAGGAATATTAATTGTCACTGTATTGTTTATCATCCTCACCACCTTTCTTCCCAAAGGCGCTCCGCTAATCAAAAAGTCTGTCCTCGCCCCCCATGTCACCTGGATCTCAGAAAAGATGGTGAATGTCGTTTCCAAAGAAATGAAACGTGACTTTTTTAGCAAGCTTGACGAATTTAAAAAAGCGTGGAAAATTCCAAAGTAAAATCAGCAACGGAATCAATAGGGGCCCTGGTTGCATTGGTAGAATCTTTGCGGGGGGAGCAGGGATGCCCCTGGGATAAAAAGCAGACGCCCCGATCCATGCTTATTTATCTGATCGAGGAAATGTACGAACTTGCAGATGCAATTGAATCAGGCCGCGCTGAAGATGTGCAAGAAGAGCTTGGGGATGTGTTATTTCATATTGTTTTCATCACCCGGCTATTTCAAGAAAAAGGTCGGTTTAGCATTTACGATGTTGCCCGGGAAATTACGACCAAGATGATCAGGCGCCACCCGCATGTGTTTGGTACCGCCCGGGTCGATAACAGTGATGCGGTCAAACACAATTGGCACAAAATAAAACAGGATGAAAACAAACAGGGCCAAAAAAAATCCATTATTGATTCCGTGCCGAAGAGACTTCCAGCACTAATGCGCTCGTACCTGATTTGTGAACGTGCGGCGCGCAGCGGTTTCGATTGGAAAGATGCCGAAAGCCTTCTGAAGCAATTGGAGTCTGAGCTAAATGCGCTGAAACAGTCGTGGAAGGGTAACGATGAAGAGCGGATTTCTGGCGAATTCGGGAATTTGTTGTTCAATCTGGTTAATTTGGCGCGGTTTTTAAAAATCCACCCCGAGACGGCTCTGTCCGGTGCACTAAAAGCATTTGAGAAACGATTCAGGCAGCTGGAACAACGGGTTTCCGAAAGCGGAACGAATTCCGAGCCTCTTTCCCAGGATGACATGCGAAAGATCTGGCAAACAATAGAACCCACTAATTCTTGAATTTTGCCCCGCTTCGCGGGATGAAGCATCTAATTTTATGGTACTCAGGGGCTTCGCTTGCATATGAAAGCCTCCGACTCGTGCAAAATCCAGTTAAAAGGTAAAAATGATCGCTATAATCGACTATGATGCCGGAAATCTTACCAGTGTAGCCCGGGCGGTGTCACATCTTGGCCTGCCATGTGTGATAACCAAGGACGCCGATGAAATTAGAGCGGCAGATCGGATCATTTTTCCAGGAGTTGGTGCCGCCGGTGCGGCAATGGAAAGCTTGAAGCGCTCCGGATTAGATACGCTTATTAAAGATGAACTGGCCGGTGGAAAACCCATCCTGGGCATTTGCCTGGGTACCCAGATTATTCTGACCCACAGCGATGAAAATGATACACCCTGTCTGGGGATATTAGATGGGACTGTACGCGCTTTTGCACCGGATGACCTATCCAAAGATGGACACAAACTTAAAATTCCCCATATGGGATGGAACGGAATCCGCATTGAAAAGCCCCATCCGTTGCTTTTCGATGTAGGGGCGGATGATGAATTTTATTTTGTGCACAGTTATTACCCGGAACCGGAAAATTTCGAATCCGTCATTGCCGTAACTGACTATGGGATTTCGTTTGCATCAATTCTCGGATTTAAGAATTTATTTGCGACTCAATTCCACCTTGAAAAGAGCGGACCTCCCGGGTTGAAGATATTGGACAACTTCTGCAAATGGACACCCTAGGGTTATACCGCTCCAATATCTTATAAAAGTCGTGTGGCATATTTAAGTCCAGTTGAGTTCTTTACAGGTTTCTGGTCACTGGGGTTGCTGTTCAGTGCATACTTGTTTCTTGCTGCTTGTCTCTGGCTCAGCCAGGAGCAAGAAGCCAGTAACCAGGGGCCTGACGCCTAAAATAAAAGTGATTAACGTTGAGATTTGATGCTTGGAACTTGGAATTTAACAGCTTTAGGATGCAACATGCTGAGTAAACGAATCATACCGTGTTTGGATGTGCGCGAAGGCAGGACCACCAAAGGCATCAAGTTTAAAAATAATGTGGATATCGGTGACCCTGTTGATATGGCCCGCCTTTATTACGAAGAGGGCGCCGATGAGATCGTTTTTTACGATATTACGGCCTCCTATGAAAAACGGGGTATTATGCTGGACGTCGTCAGGCGTGTCGCTGAAACGATATTCATCCCTTTTTCTGTCGGCGGCGGGATTCGGACAGTTGAAGACATGCGAAACGTACTTCTGGCCGGCGCCGAGAAAGTTAGCGTCAATACAGCTGCCGTAAAAAATCCGGGCATAATTGCCGATGGCGCCAAAGCATTCGGCAATCAATGCATTGTTCTGGGCATGGATGCTAAATTCGTGGGCGTGACCGAAAAAACACCTTCGGGATACGAGATTTACATCAACGGCGGAAGAACGCCCATGGGAATTGATGCTTTGAATTGGGCGATGGAGGCGCAACAGCTCGGAGCGGGTGAGATCTGTCTGAATTCAATCGATGCCGACGGCACGAAAACGGGGTACGAACTGAAGTTGACTGCTATGATTTCTGAAAATGTGGATATTCCTGTGATCGCCTCCGGGGGCGCCGGAACTCCCGATCATTTGCGCGATGTGCTCACCATTGCCAAGGCGGATGCGGCCTTAATTGCGTCCATGGTCCATTATGGAACCTATACGATATCAGAAATTAAGTCCTTTCTAGCGGCAAACGCTGTTAAGATACGTAAAACTTATTAGAATCGGTTTCAAAACCTCAGATCAGGTTCAAGGGCAAGGCGCAGACCGATCGTGAAAGCGCAGCATACATGAGTATGTGAGCATTTATCGGAGGTCTGCAACGCAGCCATTGGGCCTCAGATGGGGTTTTGAAACCACTTCTAGAACCTATCTTAAAAAAGCAGGGATGCAAAGATATAAGGGTAGGGGTACACCTCAAGGTGCGGTATGGGCTAAATCCAGATATGAAAATTCGGCCCGGGGTTAGATACTGGAATCATAAATGAAATCGCAACGGCTTTCTAATTACGCTATTTCATTTGAAAGCACGTATCCCGGGGGAGTTTTGCGAACAATTTCCCCGTTTTTGTTGTACTCCTCGACAACAATGTGGCCGTCTTCAAATGCGTTTTGCTTTTTCGTTTCTTCCTCTTGTTTTAAATTCAGGTCCGACTTCTGACTGTCTTCCGTTTTCTCCACAGGTCTTTGCTTCTGGATTTGATCGCTTTTCTTGACAGCGAAATCCTGAGTCTGCATTTCACTATCATAATTTGTCCGCACTGTGTGTTGCGCTGCGGCTTCTCCAATAGCGTTCAGCATGGTTTCCTCCTTTTTTCTGATGAGTCTTTCTGACTCATATGCCGGTGTTGCTTGATGCTAAATCTCAGCATCCTTTTCAGCCGCGTCTTTTTCCAATTGTTCAAGTTTGTTCATTAGAAAGTTCTTGTCTTTGACCGATAACGCGGTTGTTGTTTTCTTGTTTAGATCGTCAATCACATTAAATACGAAAGTTGTTTCCTTTTCAGTATCGGATTCAAAATGGTTTTTTAAATTGTCCCGGGGCCGATCCGGCTGGCTTGCTTTAACTTCGCTATTAGAGCCATAACGAGAGATTTTATTTAGAATATCTTTGGCCACTTTTTCAATTGTGGCCTTGCGTTTGCCCTCTGCTGATAGATTAATCTGATCGGCCAGCGGCTTCTTATTCCCGGCTTTCGGCGTTTGGACGCCTTTGTCCTGGCTGAGCTGCCTGCTGTAAACACTTAATACATTATGAATCTGATAACTGGATACGAACATTGGCAATTTTCCCCTGTCTGGTTTATCGGCATACCTTTCACAAAACTTTAGGGAAAAATGAAAGCAGCGCGCAGATGGATTTATAAATATTTGTAATAATTTGTTATATTGAATGATTCAAGGATATTGTCGGCGGGGATCTGCCGATAGAAAACACTTTGGTTTCATTGATTGGAAAGGCGCCAGGGTTATGTTTCGCAAGTAATTTACAAAACACCGTTCTATTTTAAGTGTCGAATAACAGCGGACAGAGGTCAGAAAACAGATGAAAGATGAAAAAAAGAAAGCTGTTTTCTGTCTTCTGTCATCTGACCTCTGTCCGCTTTACCTTCCAGTTAATCATCAAAGCCACCGGACGGGCCTTTATCGCCTTTTATTTTAGCAGCTTTTTTTCGAATTTGTACGGGAGTCCATTCTACAGGGTCTTCTATCCGCTTTGCTTTTGGACCGGTTTCGTGAGATCCGGTATCGAGAATAGCTTCGATCGCTAACGACGCCGTGTTTTCAGCATTGAAAACATTAACCAGCATGTCATAAGCAAAATCCTCGACGCGTTTTATCATCCGCTCTCGAATCTCCCGGGGTTGTCCGAGCAGCTTATTTTCAAAAGGTAGGTTTAGCTTTTTGAAATTGCCGCCCTTATAGCCGTGGGTATCGGCGAAATTCACCATTTCAGACCATACTTCTTCGGTAACGCCGGCGTCCTTTACCTTTTTGAAGTTACCCTTTTCATCAAGGATGGCATTCCCATAATCATTTACTTCCAGGCCCCATGATATCATCTGCAGAGCGGTTGCGACATTTGCTTTTGTTGTGCGTGTCTTGGCGGCAATTTCACGCAGCCGGTCTGAATTGTTGCCGGAAGTTCCGTGTTGAGCCCCGGAAATTTGATAATGGCTCAATGCATTATGAATTCGGCTGGTTAAATCGACCTGTATACCCTGGCCACTGGCCTCAATGCCATGGGTTGTGCCATTGTTTAAAGCGATCCAATCCGGAAAAATGTCATGGGCGTTTAAGCCCTGGATGAGAAACAAGGCCTCCTCTACAGTCGATAGCCCCTCTTTTCCTTTAATTTCTCCAACTTCAGTTTCAAGCCCGGCCCATTTAGGAACATATTTACTTAGCTCGATGCTGGCCAGCAGGTTTTTGTCATCCCTCATATGAGATGCATCGATGGCCATAGATGTGATACCGGCTTCAAACAGGGTCGGAATTTCCACCCTGGCAGCCTCGATGTCGGCATCGTTTTTAATCCCGTAGTGATCGGCATGAATGGCCACCGGGATGGTAATTTTTAATTCATTGCAGGCCGCATCTACAATTCGAGCAATATTCCAGTAATTAACCGCACAGTATGCATTGGCACCGCCTTCTGACTTTGCGATTTCGATAATCAGGGCAGAATTGGCCCTTTGAGCGGCTTTCAGGGCGCCGCGGATCACAAAGCTGTTTCTGCCGTTCGCCGCCAAGGCAATTGCTTTGCCTTTGGCCAGCATCGCCCGGTCGATAAATTTTCCGCTGACAATCATGGCTTTGGAATTTGGGAAACCCGCCACAATATTCGGAGGGCGGCCAATTTGAAGCGCATTATCGAAATATTTCGCTTTTCCAGCTCCAGAAACTTTTTCCGGCATGACACATTCTCCTTTGTAATAGATTAATCCATGGGAAATTCATTTCTTAAATTTCTATTTTGATAATAAAACGGTGAATAAAAAAAGAAATGCGGCGGTGTCGGGGAGAGTGTTAGCAGCTCACGCATAAACGTCGACCAGAAGACCAATCTGATCGGCATCGGAATATTGCAAACATTGTCCGGCATTGTAACTATTGATGCGAAAATCAAAATCAATGGCGTCGCTTTTGATATCCGAATGCGGCCACCGAAACTGGATATGGCGCTTAACGGATTCCTGTCCGTGATCGTGCCGTTCAACCATATTATCATGGACGTACGGCAGAACCTGATAATTATGATTTGGATAGGGGATCAGATCGTAGTTTGCAGAAACAACCATCGATATTCCGTAACCGCTTATTTTTTGTATAAATAAGCCATATTATGAGTTTAGTAACAAGAGAATAGAGAATAAAACAGCACTCTGTCAAGTATAAATTTGGATAAATCCCAAATAATTCAATTTGTTTATGGCATAGGGAAGTCTCAAATGAACTGCGCCTGGGATAAAATGGATGGAGGAGAATTAAAACGTTGGTCAAATGTTCTACGGATGCCTTATTTTTGACGTAAAAGCTGCTTTAAACCGGGCAGAAAATAACCCGTGATAGAGGTCAATCGGGTAGTCTTAAAAAAATCCGGTTTTACTGGGTTTGCTCTTTCGAATCCTTTTTCTGGTTGATGCGGGCATTAAAATCCTGAATTAATGCATCTCTTTCCTTTTGCTTTTTCATGAAATTTTCGCCGCGTTTATTATAGCTTTCAATTTTTTTATTGTAGTTCTCGATTTGCGCATTGTCTTTAGCTTTTTTTCTTTCTTCGGCCAGCTGCTCCTTTTCTTTCATTAAAGCCGCATACTCTTGGTCGAGTTCCTCCTTGATTTGATCGATTCGGCTTTTAAGCTCTTCAAGGCTTCCTTCCGCGGCATTATCCTCTGATAAATCCGGGAAATTTGATTGTGATTCCGATTGTTCTGAATTTTCCGGCTTTTTTCCCTGTTCGGAAGGCTCTTCACTTTGGGATTCCTCGTAACTGCGGATCTTGGAACGCTGTTCTGCGGGTACCTGATTAATATCATCGGTGAACCGAATATTTCCGTCTTCATCGGTATATTTATAGAATTCAGCAAAGGCACTTACTGAAAACAAAAAAAAGCTAATCAATACAAAAATTTTTAAATATTTCATCGATGGATTCTCCTCAGCTGTGAACTTTCAGCCGCGAAAATGATATTTTTGGAAATATTATAAATATTTATCACATATAGCGCCCGATTGCAAATTCGAGAATGAAAACGTGAAGTCATTAATTTCGCAATCTGCAAGCTTCGATCGGTCGCGTTTCTGAATGCCGTCTAAAACATGTGGCATCTATCTCGCTCCTAAATTAGTTTTCGACCAAATTGAGATTTACTTTAAAAAATTTTGATTCTTTTTTCATCCGGTTTTTTCTTTCATATTGTCTCGGCTCTGTTTATATATTAATAGAAATAATTTGTTTCATTGCGATGATGGATCGCCTCAGCCCGATATGCAGTCAACCATCCTTATAAAATAGGAGGCGCGATGATAAGCGAAAAAGATAAGCTGGATACCCTGGCAACGCTGGGAATCGATCTCAGTCGGATCCATGACCTGGATATCCTGATGGAAAGAATTCTTACCGAGGCACGGCGTTTTGCCGATGCGGATGCGGGCTCCATCTATATCCGGGAAAAAGATTTACTTCACTTCACCTATACCCAAAATGACACCCTTCAGCAGCGTCTTGCCGAAGGGGAAAAACTTATCTATTCCACATTTCACATACCGATAAATGAGGAAAGCATTGCGGGTTACGTGGCCTCTACCGGCAAACCGCTTAATTTGCCGGATGTATATTCGATCGACCCCAGCCGTCCGTATCATTTCAGCAAGGGATTCGATAAAAAAACACGCTATACCACCCGATCGGTTCTGACGATTCCGCTGGAAAATCATAATAATGATATCATCGGTACTCTTCAAATTATTAATGCCCAAGATGAAGCTAAAAATGTGACGGCCTTTTCTCAAAATGATGAAAAGATGATGCTTCACTTTGCCAGTATCGCAGCGGTTGCGCTGGAACGCGCTCAAATGACCCGCGCTATTTTGCTGCGAATGATTCGGATGGCTGAGATGCGCGATCCTAAAGAAACCGGTGCGCATGTAAACCGTGTCGGCGGTTATGCGGTGGAACTGTATGAAAAATGGGCCAAAAGGCGGAATTTGAATAAGAAGGAGATCGATAAGCACAGGGATGTGCTGCGGATGGCGGCGATGCTTCACGATGTTGGTAAAATTGCGATCTCGGATCTGATCCTTAAAAAGCCCAGCCGTTTTAACGAAGAAGAATATGAAATCATGAAACAGCATACGGTGCTGGGGGCTCAACTGTTTTCAGATCGCCAGTCGGATTTTGACGAGGCCGCGGCCCAGGTTGCTTTAAATCATCATGAACGCTGGGACGGCGGAGGTTATCCAGGCCACGTGGACGCCCAAACCGGTGCGGTGCTAAAAGGTTTTGAAAAATCAGACGGTCGGCCGATCGGGAAAAAAACAGAGGAGATCCCAGTTTACGGGCGAATTGTCGCACTGGCAGATGTGTACGATGCGCTGTCATCCGCACGCGTGTACAAGGAAGCCTGGGATGAATCCGAAGTGCTGACCAAGGTAGAGGAAGAGTCCGGCCGCCATTTTGATCCGGAGCTGGTGGAAATATTTTTTACCAGCCTTGACGTCCTTCGCGCTATACAGCGCAGGTATCAAGAATGAAGGGGTCTCAGGTGTCAGTCGCTTGGTTCAAAGGTTCAGAGGTTAGATAACAGAAGACAGATGACAGAGGTCAGATCCAAATGATTGCGGATTTCAGATTGCGGATTGCGGAATGTTTAGGTAAGCCAGAAACCAGCGATCACGGGCAAGCAGATAGCAGCGAGAGGCCACATGATTAAAATTTAATGATTGCTATATTTTATTATTCACTGGATGATGATATATAATAACTAGAACCTATCTCAAAAATGCGTCTGAGGGCCCATGGCGGTGTTGCGGGACGGCTCAAAATGCTCACATACTACCGTGTATGCTCCGTTTTTGAGCCGCCCCGCGCCTTGCCATGAACCTTGATCCACATTTTTTAGATAGGTTCTAGTACGATGCTTCAATACAATTAACCAATAACGAATAACGCTAATCGGGGTTATCGTTATGATTTAAGGATAAGGATAAAATTACTGTCTATGAAGGTAAAACGTGTAATTGTGCTTTTGTGTTTTTTTCTGGTTTTGGGCGCATGCGCGGCGAAGCCTCCTGTTCCGACCGAACCTCCTTCGGTCGGGGTAGAAGATGATCTTTTTATAGCTGCGGAGGAAATGTTTGCGGCCGAAGACTACCCCGGGGCTCTGGATACGTATCGTAATTATGTGGATCAATATCCGGAGAGGCTTTTGGCACCGGCGGCATTGATGAAAATCGCAAAAATCTATTTAATTTTGGAAGAATATGATGAAGCGCGACGGGCGTATATGCGCCTGATCTCAGAATACCCCAGGAGTTTGTTTAATCCGGATGCCCATGTGGGGATATTGTATTCGTATTATCAAGAGGCAAAATATCGGGAAGTTATTGAACGGGCTTCCGATGTCTTGCGGCATATCGATTCGCAGTATCACATCTTCCAAACTTTTGCACTCGTGGGTGATGCCTATATGGCGCTGGAATCGCCGACAGATGCCTTCAAATATTATTTGGAAGCCCGGCAAAGGGCTACGGAACTTGAACAGGAGTCCATAGCACGAAAAATCAAGGCTTCCATCGCCCGGATGGATTCTGAGAAAATTTTGAGACTGATAGATGAAATTGATGAAGAAGAGCTCCGGGCGTTCTTGATGTTTCAGTTAGGTCTGAACTACGCCATGGAGGAAAAATATGATGATGCTCTGGTTGCCTTGGAAAAATTCTTGGATCGATTCCCCGAGCACGAAAATTCATCCTGGGCTCAAGATTTGCTAAATCAGATCAAACAAAGTGCGCTGTTTAACCGCTATACCATCGGTTGCCTGCTGCCGCTTAGCGGTCCCTATCAGGCCGTCGGTAAACGGGCCTTGAAAGGTGTTGAACTTGCTTTGGATCGATTTAGCACCCTGACCGGTGGCCCTCAAATGAATATCGTTATTAAAGACTCCGGCGCCAATCCGGATCAGACACGCATGGCAATGCGAGAATTGATTAACGAAAAGGTCGCCGCCATAATCGGGCCCATTGTCACTGCTGAGGTCGCTGCAGTCGAGGCCCAGGAAAATAAAATTCCGATCATTACGTTGACCCAGAAAGACAACATTACCTCTATCGGCGATTATGTTTTTAGGAATTTTATTACCCCTGAAATGCAGGTAAAAACGATTGCCGATTTCACCACCGCATCACTTGGTCTGAATCGCTTTGCAATTCTTTATCCGGATGAAACTTACGGCATCACTTTTATGAATCTGTTCTGGGATCGGTTAATCGAAAATGGAGGGAAGGTCGTCGGCCTTGAAGCTTACAACCCGGAGCACACGGATTTCGCTGATCCCATTAAAAAACTTGTCGGGCTGCACTATCCAATTCCTGAGGGTCTAAGGGAAGAGGCTGAATTGAGTGCAGAGGAAGAGGTTGACAACCCGCTGGAAGCGCAAACAGATACGGGCGAATCCTCTGATCAGGAAAGCGGGGATGAAAATCGGATGCAGAAAGATGAAAAGGAAGAAGAGCCGGCAGCAATCGTAGATTTTGATGCGATATTCATACCGGATTCGCCCAAGACGGTCGGTCTGATTATTCCGCAGCTGGCCTTTTATGATATCAGAGATATTTATCTTCTCGGTACGAATCTCTGGCATTCGGATGCCTTGATTCAAATGGCACCTCAATATGTTCAAGGCGCCATTATGCCCGATGGCTTTTTCGCCGAAAGCGCGGCGCCCGCGGTTCAGGATTTTGTCAAAACATTCGAGAATACTTACGAGGAGAAACCCGGATTTATTGAGGCGATTGTCTACGATTCGGCCATGATGCTATTCGGTGTGCTCGCTCAACCCGATCTTCGGTTTAGAAGCGAGCTGAAAAACAAACTTTTGAATCTCGTCGGTTTTTCCGGAATCACCGGGCCTACCTATTTCGATGAAAATGGAGAAGCGCAAAAGCAGCTTTACCTTTTACAGATCAAGGGAAGGCGGTTCGTGGAGTTGGAACAAAATTAAAACGTGTTTAGTTTTTTGTGTTTGGTGTTTAGATAGCTGTTAAATAGATATAGGAATCTGAGAATAAGATATACAAAACACCAAACACCAATGCTAATTGTTCTTAAGGGATCCTTGCCCCGTAGCCTCCAGCGCACTGCGCCACAGCCGGCCTTGCGGATCTATCTGTTTGCGCTGCCCGGCGACCGTCTTCATTGGCACATGCACAAAGTTGTTGTTCCAGTGCCCGATTAACAGGTTTGTTTTGCCGGCCATGCCGGCGTGGACGGCATTGCGGCCCAAAAAATTACAAAATACGCGATCGTTGGCATTGGCCGGCAAGCTCCTGATCATATAACTCGGATCGATATATTTTATGGATATATCGATTCCATTCTTATCGAAATAAGATTTGATGGCCTCTTTAAGATATACCCCGATGTCTTTAAGCTTGATGTTGCCGGAGGCATCGCGTTCGGTGCGCGCATCTTCGAAAAATTTCTGCCCCGCGCCTTCAGCCGCAACAATAACCGCATGACCTCTATCCGCCAATCGCGCTTCCAGAGCGGCCAGCAAACCATTCGGTCCGGCCAGATCGAAATCGACTTCAGGGATTAACACAAAATTGACATCCTGCTGAGCTAGGGCGGCTGTTGCGGCAATAAATCCGGAATGGCGGCCCATCAACTTTAAAAGGCCGATACCGTTGGGATAACCCTCAGCTTCATTATGCGCGCTCATAATTGCTCTGGTGGCGACATCGACGGCTGTATCGAAGCCAAATGAGCGGGATACCATGTAAATGTCATTGTCGATTGTTTTGGGAACACCGACCACGCTGATTTTCAGGTTGCGTGCCAGAATCGCGTCTGCAATCCGAGTTGCGGCCATCAAGGTCCCATCCCCCCCAATCATAAATAATATACCGATATTCATTCGTTCTAAAGAATCGACAATTTCCTCGACATCCTGCGGCCCCCTGGATGATCCCAGAACGGATCCACCTCTTTCGTGGATATTGGCCACATAGTCCGGGCTTAAGTCGATGACCTCGTGGCCGAATTTAGGAATGAATCCCTGCAATCCGTATCGAATGCCGTATATATTCCGTACACCATAACCCCAGTGGAGTTCCAAGACCACCGAACGGATAATATCGTTCAATCCGGGGCACAATCCTCCGCAGGTTACCAGGGCGCAGCGCAGTTTACTGGGGTCAAAAAAAATTTTGCTTCTGGGCCCGGCCAGCTGAAAACATGATGGCACCTGTTCTTCTTTGATCTGCCGGATAAGGCTATGCGCCCTAACATCAAGTACGACGCGTTCCCTATCTGACACAAATGTGATGCGATTAGCCCCCTTGGCCCGATTTTGAACCGGTGAAGGTATTTTGGCAGCACCCAGAATGGGTATTTCTGTAATGACTGACGTTGAATCCATAATCTCCTCAAACTAAAGCATTAAATTAAAAGTGTTGCGGTTTTTAAGTAAATTGTGAAACAAGGTTTCAGGTTTCGGGTGTCAGGGTTAAAAAAAAGGCAGATAGGCTCGAAAGCTATAAAGCTGGGAAGCTGGAAGGCTTGGAAGGGCGAAAAATTCCAGGCTTTCTGGCCTCCTATCCTTCAAGCTATGAGCCATGAGCTATCAGCTACGAGCTATTTTGCCTGACACCTGAACACTGACAGCTGAAACCTTGTTCCTGCATTGTTTGCCATAATATCACAATTGGCTCAATTTTTATAAATTTTTGTTGACAACCCACCCATGCCCCATTATATTCCGGAAACTTTTTTTGCAAACAGTTTAGACTGGTATAAATATTGCTGCCGTTTAACCGCACAATTTTTAATTTTTTTTTACAATTTAGCGCTGGAAGGGGGTGATTCCAATGGTTTGCGCAACAATTAAAAAAGGTATGCAGTGTACTTTTATGACTGCAAAAGGCTGCTCCTACAATGGCGGAATTTGTCATCAGGTCATCGAACAATGCGATGGCTGTGATCGCGGCACCGAGCTTTCATCCGGCTGGTACTGCAGCGCCTGTCCAGATCCTTCCATTAAATGGAAAAATGGAAATTGCAACCTGGCCACCCATATGGCCGTTGAATCTACCAAAGCAAAGGCAAAAATTAACCCGTTGAAAGCATCCAAGCGGAATAACAGATAAACAGATCCTATCCAAGAAAACCCCGTCCCTGCAGAGGGCGGGGTTTTTTTTATCTTGAGTACTTATCAAGGCTCACAATCTGGATGCAGATCGCCAGGAGTTCCATTGCAGCCTGGATGTCTTCCAGTGGCGGAAAAGACGGTGCGATTCGTATATTTCGATCTAAAGGATCCTTTTTATATGGATAAGTTGAACCGGCCGGAGTCAGCTTAACACCGGCATCTGCAGCCATTTTCACCACTGCGGCGGCACAGCCGTCAAGGGTGTCGATGCTTACAAAATAGCCCCCCTGCGGTTTGCTCCATACAGCCCCAGTTTTGCCTCCCAATTCAGCTTCCAGAATGTTTTGGACGGCCGCAAACTTCGGCCTCAAAATCGCAGCATGTTTTTTCATATGGGTTTCGATACCATCCATATTTTTAAAAAATAATACATGGCGCAGCTGATTCAATTTATCCGGGCCAATGGTCTGAAAGGCCATCTGATTTTTTACCCATTCCATATTCGTTTGACTTCCTGCCATAATTGCCAGACCGGCGCCGGCAAAAGATACCTTTGATGTTGATCCGAACATAAAAACGCGTTCCGGGTTACCGGCCTGCTTGCAGGCTGCCAGGATGTCCATTAAGAGGGGCGGTGTGTCCACCAAATCATGAACGGCATAGGCGTTATCCCAGAAGATACGAAAATCACTTGCTTTGGTCTTCATATTGGCCAGGCGCTCGACGACGTCATCGGAGTAGACCGCTCCAGTCGGATTGCTGTGCTTTGGAACGCACCAGATGCCCTTGACCAGTTCGTCGTTAGCAACCCTTTCTTCAATTTGATTCATATCGGGGCCGTCGTCTGACATGTCTACCGCAATCATTTCGATACCGAGGAACTCGCAAATAAAAAAATGTCGGTCGTAACCGGGACTCGGGCATAGAAATCTAACTTTCGGAAGTTGACCCCAGGGGGAGACACCGCCCATCATTCCTTTTACCATGGCGCGTAAAATCGTGTCGTGCATCATATTGAGGCTTGAATTTCCGCCCAGGATCAATTCATCCGGTTCAACACCCATATACTCGGAAAACAACGCCTTTGCGGCCGGAATACCATCGAGTCCGCCATAATTGCGGCAATCCAGCCCTTCTTTTGTCCGGTAGGCGTTGCCAATATCACCTTCCAGCATCCCCAACGACAGATCCAACTGCTCGGGGCACGGTTTTCCCCGGGTCATGTCCAGCGTGATCTGGCGTTTTTGAAATTCGCGATAACGCTCCATCAACTGCGCTTTCGTTTCCCGGCGTTCTTGCTCGCCAAGTTCTTTAAATTCGGTCATTTTACAGGATCCTCTATCTCTTGTATTTTAATGCGTAGCGATTATGACTGATTATTCAGCAGCAGCCTCTATAGCATCGGTTACCTGCCGCATCAACCCTGAAAGGTGGTTAAATGAAAAATTACAAAATTAAACGTTTCTATCATCAAATAGCACAAAGACGATGGTTTCAGGATTCAGGGGTTCAGGGTTTCAAAAATTCTGGCATCGATTCAATGAAGCTCGCCGCTGGATGGCTCTTGGTTTCCGGCAGTCGCATATAAGGCTACCCTACACGCCGGCTTCATCTGTCATCTGTCTTCTGTTGTCTAACCTCTGAAGCAGGTGATTGACACATAGAATGAAAACGTGTTTTTGTAACTTACCGAGGGAACGCAGCACTAGTACTTAACTTCTACCAAAATTAGCCCTTGTGCCGGAGCCGTCGCACCGGCCTGAGAACGATCTTTGCTATCCAGGATGCGTTTAAAATCATGCGGCGTTAGTTTTTTCAGACCTACATCCACCAGAGTCCCGACGATGTTGCGGACCATGTAACGCAAGAAACCATCGGCTTCGATATGAAAAACCAACAACCCGCCTTCATGCTCAACAAGGCCTGCTGAATAGACATGGCGGGTCGAACTCATTCTGGGACTGCCACTGCCCTCAAACGCTTTGAAGTCATGGCGGCCGAGGATGTGTGCAATGGCCGCTCGCATGGCCTCCCGATTCAAGGCTTTGCGAACAAACCATAGATACTGCCGGCCAATTGCAGCAGGTGTCGCTCGGTTTAGAATCCTGTAATGATAAATTTTGCTCTTGGCATCATAACGGGCATGAAAGGATGCGTTCACCTGCTCGCAAGCCTTAACTTTGATATCCTGAGCCAATAAGCTGTTAAGTGCGTTCATCAGCGCTTCCGGTTTCAGCCGGGTGTCGCATTCAAAATTGGCGACCTGGCCTTCGGCATGGACACCGGCATCGGTGCGCCCTGACCCGACAACCGTTACTTTTTTGGCGGTTATTGTTTTCAGGGCTTTTTCAAGTTCCCCCTGAATGCTAGGTTCATCTTTCTGACGCTGCCAGCCATGATATTGGCTGCCGTCGTATTCGATAATCAGTTTAAAGTTTTTGGTCATAGGGATTATGCATAGACCTGCGTTCTATCGGGCTTAGACCAGCAGCGCCACCGTTAATGAGATAACCGACAGCAGCGTTGAAAGTGCGATAGCTGCCGATGCCAGTTGGGTATCACTGCTAAGCTGGGAAGACAGAATGTATAGTGCCGTTGAGGTCGGCAATGTGAAATAAAGCATGCCGACTTTAGACGAAATCTCGGTTGCATTAAAAGCATTTAAAAACAGATAGCCCGTTAGTGGTAGAATGACCAGCTTGAACACGCTGGCAACCAGGGACAATTTAAAATGATTTTTCATACCGCCCAGGGTTAGCGTTCCTCCGATGGAAAACAGGGCTAAAGGCAGGGTAACATATGAGGCCAGGCGAAATGTGTTGTCCATGAATACCGGAAATCCGCCGATAAATTTCCAGTACACGATACCGGTGATGCAGGCGATGATCAATGGATTGGAAATCAGTGCTTTAGCGGTTAATCTCGCGCGCTGGGGTAACGTTACTTTTTCTTCGGAATACCAGGACAAAATGCTGACGGCCAGTATATTGATGATGGGGATAATCAAGCCGATTAAGAAGCTAAACTGGCGGGCACCATCTTCTCCCAAGGCATTGAGCATAACCGCCATTCCGATATAGCTATTAAAGCGATAACAGCTCTGTGAGAAGGAGCCGGCTTGATAGGCGGGCACGCGAAAAAGTTTAATGTATAAAGTGCTTAATATATAAACGCTAACCACAGCGCAGATAACTGCTTTGTAAAGACCGGGATCTCCAATATAATCCGATGCGGCGGCGCCAATTTTCCAGAAAAGTAATACCGGGAAAAAGATATAATATATAAGCTTATCGGCGGTTTTTAAAAAAGCATCATGGGTAAAGCCAAAGCGTTTTAGAAAATGGCCGAATAGTAGCAGTGCAAATACCGGAAAAAGATTATTGAAAACCATCTTTCCTATAACCTGTCACAGGGAAAATTGCTGCACGCGTTTTCACGATCGTCGTTTGTTGAATCGAGAAAGCACTTTATCGGAAATCGCTGGTGCCCCACCTTGCAGCGCAGATACACATAGCGAAAAGAGATGAGACTGTCAACGATGCTTGGTATTACCAATAGTCTCCCAGTAATTTACAAATTTATTTGTCAGTTCCTGTGTTCAGGGTTCAGAGGCTCAGGGTTCTGGCTGCCTTCAAGATTCCCCAATCCGCAATCTGAAATCCGCAATTACTTGGATCTGTCCTCTGACCTCTGTCGTCTGTCTTCTGTTATCCAACCTCTGAACCTTTGAACGTTAAACCTTTGCAGGCTAAAACGGTATTGTATCGTTTGTGGCCGTTCAATATGAAGGTCTTGTTCGCCGGTCTGGCGGTGGTAGTCAACGCAGCCGGATCCGAACCGGTTTGGGTTTCAATAAATTGAATACTAAACAACTAGTCGCCGGTAAGGCCGGTCTCAACATATGCTTCTTTCTGCTCCGTGGTGCCGAATCGGCAAATGGTTTGCGGCGGGCTGTTTTTGATGGAAAATTAGGAGCGTAGTGCTATCATAAACTCCCCGACCCCTCAATTAACCATCCTTTACAAAAATCTGGACTTACTGCCGGCATGACTTATCTGGATGGCTACCCTGGCGCCCTGGGATTTAATCGTTTCGGCAAGCTTGCTGAGCCCGGGTATATATTTATCATCATCGATATGGATATCGCCAATATGATGTTTACCGATGGGCGTGTCGACAATCGAGTCTTCTACAATGACGAGACTCGCTCCACTCCCCGCAATTTCACGGTAAGTTGCAATCATCCTGTCATTGATAAATCCGTCGCTTGCGGAGCCGCTGCTTAACGGCGGCACGACAACTCGATTGGACATCTCCAAATTGCCGATCTTTATGGGTTAGAACAGTTTCTGATATTTCACTTGCCGAATCCTCCCTCAATCGTGACTTTTAAACTTTTCTCTTAGTATGATCCTGGCGTCTACAGCGATAGCGGCATCGGTGTAGGCAAAAACAGGATTCAGGTCGAGCTCTTGTATCTCTTGCTCGTTTTCCATAAAAGCGGAGATTTTCAGCAGCATGTCCTCCAGCTTCGAAACATCCGCAGCCGGTCTTCCTCTGTAGCCTGTCAATACCGGGTAACTCTTAATCTCTCGAATCATTTCCCGGGCATCCCTTTTGGTTAAGGGTACAATCCTGAATGAGACGTCCTGAAGCAGTTCAATCAGAATACCGCCCAGACCAAACATAAGCACAGGACCAAACTGAGCATCCCTGGACATGCCCATAATGACCTCAATGCCGGCAGGACACATCTTCTGCACCGAAACACCGCTGATCACTTTGCCTGGATAGCTTTTCTTGGCGGCAGTCATGATATCATCATAGGCTTCGCCAACCTGGGCCGCTGTCCTTAAACCCACCTTTACGCCCCCGGCATCACTCTTGTGGGTTATCTCTGGCGAAGCTATCTTCAACACCGCAGGCAAACCGAATTTCTCCGCAATTGAGATTGCCTCCTCCCTCGATGCTGCAAGCCTGGTTTGAACAACCGTTATTCCCACATCGGTCAGGAGCTCTTTCGATTCTATTTCGCTCAGCAGGACCCGACCCTCAGTCCTTGCTTTATTTATTATGCTCTGGTCAGTTGGCATCTTCGCTCCCTCAATCGTTGCAACTGATACTGGATTTGAACTCGTTGTATTCTATGTGCTTGCTTGCCGCCTTAATCGCTGTTTCCAAGCTCTTGTAGACAGGCAATCCGGCCTTCTGGCACGCGCTCTGCAGTTGCCGGGTCCACTCAAAAACGATGGCGCTTGTGCCCGGCTTAAAAACGACAATCAACGGCTTTTTAACCTGCTTTGATGCCTCAATCAGACTTTTCTTGGCACCTTCGACCCAATCATCCTTGATATGCTCCAAATATTGCTCCGGATCAAGAAAGGTGATTGTCAGATCGATATTGGGATCGGCGTCCACAAGACCTATCGTCTCAACATAGTGTTCGGAAATCCCAAACTTGCCCAGGCCGACTTCAACCGGATTTCTAACCATCGAACCGCCGCCCGGAGGTGTCAGTTTCCCAAGCTTTTCCCTTGTTTCCGTTGTAAACCCGGGTACGGCCAAGCCTTCTCTTTCACATATATCGGTAGTGGTAACGCCAATACCGCCACCACGCCCGATGATGCCGACCCGCTTTCCCGCGGCAGGCGCCATATGGACGAACGCGACCATTTGTTCGATAGCCTCTTCGAAGCTCTGAACAGCCACGACTTTCGTCTGCCGGAAGAGTGCTTGCCAAACCTGTCTGCTGCCCGCCAATGATCCCGTATGAGATGAGGCAACGCCCGCTCCGCTTTCACTCATACCACCTTTTAGAAACACGACCGGTTTCACTTTATTGCACTCTCTGAGCGTCTGGAAAAAGCGCCGACCGTTTTTACCAATTCCTTCGACGTATACCAGGATGAGCTTTGTCTCTTCATCAGATGCGAAGTAGTCCAGAAAATCCGGTGCGTCAAGGTCCACTGCATTACCGAAACTAACGGCCTTACTGAATCGAAGCCCTCTCGAATTCGCCTCAGAAACAAGTTGCATAAGTCCGGTGCCCGTCTGTGAAAGAAAACCTATCGGGCCGCTTTCCCTGGAAAACCTCCTATTCATAGCCAGCCCGCTTTTCGGGCAGTAAATACCCAGACAATTAGGCCCGATCATGCGTGTCTTGCTGCCATGAATAAGCCTGCCCAACTTCGCCTGCAATTTCATGCCTTCCTCGGTTCCGCTCTCAGCAAAACCTGCGGTATAGACGTGTACGGTTTTAACCCCTTTGTTGATACACTCCTCTAATACCTTCGGAACGATGCGTGCCGACAGGGCAACGATGGCATGGTCAATTTCGGCCGGGACGCTTGAAATCGATGGATAAGCTTTCAGGCCGCATATTTCTTCTGCGGTAGGATTAATGGGATAAATCTTGCCCTCAAAGCCGGTACCCAACAATCTTCCTACCCAGCCTGAATTTCGTTCTTTTTTGCTATCACTGGATGCCCCGATGACTGCAACCGAATTGGGATAAAACATGGCATCCGTTACCCGCTTTTCCGGTGATTGCTTACCAGGCGACTCTGTCATTAAACCTCCATCATTAATTTATTAACGGCCCACTGGCGTAAACCTGTCTGATTATAAACGTCTTTGTTTGGCTTTTTCTTTTCCCTGCGAATCATGACTTCCGGGTATCCGTAAGGCTATCAAGTATCTTGTCCCATACCGCATCAATTTTGTCTCTTAACGCCTTTTCAGACTCACCGGGCCTTCCTTCCGGTACAACATCGTTTCATATCATTATTGTTTGCAGTCAGATCCGCCTTTGCGGCGTCTTTTGGGAAGAGATCATGGTTTTTGGTGTCATCGCACCAGTTAATCATAGTAAGGTATGTATATTTAAATTTATGTATACCCGTCAATAAAAAGTCTCAGGAAAAATCGCTTGCCGAAAGTTTCTCAAAGTTTGTTTGAGCGATTCGCCCCATGAAGTAAAGCTTGTCAAGGCAACTATTGATAGCAGGTTTGCTCGGAATGCTCCTGACAAATTTGTTGGCGATAAAGCCTATGATAGCAACAGTCTTGATCAGCAGCTTATAAAGAGCGTGGCGTTGAGATGGTGGCGCCACACCGTCAAGGGTGTAAAAATTCGCCTACCCAAGACGGCAGAAAGCTGAGACGCTATAGGCATCGATGGAAAGCTGAGCGTTTGTTTGCCTGGCTTCAAAATTTCAGGCGGCGGGTTGTTCGTTACGAATACCATGCACAGAATTTCCTCGCTATGGTTAAACTTGGTTGTATTATCAACCTACTTAAGTTCTTTTAAGATAGGTTCTAGTATGGACAGGCCCCTTCTTTTTATATATGATTGATGGCCGGTTAATGGCGTGTGTTCAAATTGTAAACCATTGCGTTAGTGAGGAAAATATGTGTCAGGGCTTTAAATATGCAGGGGTTGCTTCAGGATTAAAAAGGAATGGTCAAAAAGACCTCGGGCTGATTTATTCAGGTACACCTGCCGGGGTCGCCGGCGTATTTACGCGCAACGAAGTCAAGGCCGCGCCGGTTATATTGGATATGCAACGCATCGTTTCAGGAACCTGTCAGGCAGTTATTGCCAACAGTGGCAATGCCAATTGTTGTACGGGAGAAAAAGGGATGCAGGATGCTATTTCAATGGCGCAATGGACCGCTAAAGCGCTTGATTTACCCGAAGAGCAGGTATTGGTGGCTTCCACCGGTGTTATCGGGGAACCACTTTCCGTTGACAAGATTCAAAAAGCCCTTCCGCATCTTGTCGAAGCCCTTGATTCGGATCGCATATCCGATTTTGCCGAGGCCATCATGACCACCGATACGGTGCCTAAAGTCATCAGCAAAAAAGGAACTCTGGACGGTAAAACCTTTACCGTGACCGGCGTTGCCAAAGGCGCCGGCATGATCCGCCCGGATATGGCCACCATGCTTTGTTTTGTGATGACCGATGCGGCATGCCCTTCAGATATCCTTCAAGAGATGCTGTTGAACTCAATCGAACACACCTTAAACCGCATCACGGTCGACGGCGATACCAGTACCAATGACACTGCGCTATTGATCGCAAATGGCCGATCCGGGGCCGTAATAAGCAGCGAGGCTCAAAGCAGGCAATTTCAACCCATTCTCGATGAGGTCTTGATGTCTCTGGGCAAACAGCTTATCAAGGATGCAGAAGGCGCGACCAAGCTGGTCGAGATCGCGGTCAAAGGGGCTCTATCTGACGCCGATGCGCTTCGGATTGCCGATACCATCGCACATTCTAATTTATTGAAAACCGCGCTATTCGGCGAAGATGCCAACTGGGGAAGAATTCTTGCGGCAGCCGGCAGGGCCGGTGTGCCGATTGAACCCGGCACAATCGATGTCTATTTTGCAGATGTAATGATGGTGAAAAACGGGATGGGGTGCGGAAAAAGAGCAGAGGACGAAGCGACCCAAATTCTCAGGCAACCTGAGTATACCCTGACGATTGATTTGAAAGCCGGCGCGGGAAAGGCTTCGGTATTTACCTGTGATTTTTCGATCGACTATGTCAAGATCAATGCCTCGTACCGCTCCTGAAAATTGCATTAATTGTGAGTTACTAATTTAGATTGATTATGGCTGAGATGCGGTTGCAAAAATATCTTTCTGCTGCCGGTGTATGTTCACGCCGGAAAGGAGAGGCGTTTATCCAAGAAGGTCGCGTAAAGGTTAATGGCAGGACCGCATCCGAGTTGGGCACAAAAGTAGATCCTGCCAGGGATTTCGTCGCGCTTGATGACGCACCCGTTCGGTTAAATAGGGAACTGATCTATATTGCCCTTCACAAACCCAAGGACTATGTCTCAAGCTGTTACCAGAAGGATGAGAAGGTTGTGCTGGATCTATTGGATATTTCCGATCGGGTTTACCCCGTTGGAAGGCTGGATAAGGATTCCACCGGGCTTCTGTTGTTGACCAATGACGGTCATCTGCATTATCGGCTCAGCCATCCATCTTTCGATCACGAGAAAGAATACGAAGTAACGCTGGCAAAACCGCTGCCGCAAGGTGCGATTCGGAAACTGGCCGAAGGTTTGCCGATGATGGATACCAAAACACGACCGGCACGCGTTAAACAGATTGCTTCCAGACGATTCCGGATTGTTTTACAGGAAGGCAAAAACAGACAAATCAGACGGATGGTGCGAAAAGTAGGAAACCGGGTCGTTGAATTAAAACGAATCCGGATCGCAAATATTGAGCTGGCGGGTTTGCCCCGGGGCCGTTGGAGGCATCTGGCTAAAAAGGAAAAAGATGAACTGCTAAGATCGCTGTAGAATACATTCAGCGCATTTTAGAATGGGCTCGATTCCTACTCGACATACACCTTTTGTCCGGGATAAATCGTAGCATTGGACCATAATTGGTTTAAGTAGAGAAAACGTTTCAGGTCCATATTGTGCCGTTTCGCGATCAAAAAGGGACTGTCACCCGGTTTGACTTCATAGGTGCTCAGGCCTTCGGTTTTCGGAGAAGGTTGCTGGCCTTCAAATATGGTCAAGATCTGCCCCTTGTGCAGGTCGGTTCGGGTAAGATGATTGAGATGCTGGATCTTTTTGGTCGTGGTCCCGTATTGTTTGGCGATCGTCCAGAGCGAATCGCCTTTTTTGACCACATGGACGACGCTGCGGCCGTATTTGGGTTTGGGAATATTCTGGGGCTGATATCGATAGCCTCTTTGGGGTATTTTGAGTAACCGGCCGGCAACGATATAATTCGAACGGCGTAAATTATTTGCCCGCATGATCCTCGCAACGCTACTTCGGTATTTTTTAGCAATAATCGAAAGGCTTTCACCCTGACGCACACGATGATAAACATAGGCAGGTGTCGGCGGTGAAGAAACCGGAATTTGATCCATTTGAGCCAGCAGGATTTCACCCTTATTCGCGGGAACTTTGAGCGGATAGCTGTCCACCGGGCTGATTTTATAGCGCAATTCCGGATTCAGTTCACTAAGCGCTTCTTCCTCAACTTCGATTGCCTTTGCCATATCCTTTAAATGCACCTGTTTGGAGATTGTTACCGTTTCATTTTGAAGCGGCATATCGACTTCGGTCAGATTTAAACCGTACATTTCCGGCTGATCCAGAATATGAAGGGTGGCCAAAAATCTGGGAACATAACGCGCGGTTTCGCGTGGTAAGCGTTCGTAAAGGTCCCAGAAGTTATCCAGATAATTGACATTCTGGCGACGAATGACGTTCAGGACCCTTCCTTCTCCGCAATTGTAAGCGGCCAGAACCGTTGTCCAGTCACCGAAAATCGCATGCAGCTCCTTTAAATAATCGATGGCAGCGCGCGTGGATTTCATTGGATCCATGCGCTCATCTATCAACTTATCCCGCTTGAGCCCGAACTTGTAGCCGGTAGAGGGGATAAATTGCCACAGACCTAGAGCTCTCGAACGTGAAAGTGCCTTGACCTTGAACCCGCTTTCGATCAGGGGCAGCCAGGACAGTTCTTCCGGAAGACCGGCTTCTTTTAAGGCCGCCACGATGTGCGGTCGGTATCTTCCCGAACGCTTGTATGCTTCGATGAAAAAATCTCTTTCGCTGCCTTCTGTAAATCGATTGATTTCAGCCTGGACGTGTTTGTTCATTACCCGCGGAATTGCATTGTAGCTTCCGTTGACAACGATATTGCGCGAGGCGTAAATTTCCAGGATGCGCTTTGATATCATAAAACGCAGGTCTTCTTTTTGCTGAATCAATTTGGTGTGATCGGACGTATCGGCACTCAAAATCAAGGCGTACGCCTGGTCTAAAGCTTCCAGCGCATTTTCGAGTTCTCCGTTTTGCCAAAAATCCTGGGACACCTCACACAGGTCAAGAGCTTCATCCAGTAAAGTTTGAGGTTTTTTTGCAAAAGGCGAGTTCTTTTCAGCCGTATTTTCAGCTGCGGACGGTACATTGGGCTCGATCGGTTCAAGCTCAACTTCTTCTGCAACAGGTTCGACGTTGCATAATGGGTCCGCTTGCGCAGTCGGCGCAGTCGGATGTTCGGTAAAATCCGCGTTCTGAAGGGGTTGAATAGGCGCCGTTGTCGCGGATTCGGTGGTTTGAACACGCTCCTCCCGGGGTTGGGACTGGTTCTGAATTAAATGTGCACAGCCGATAAAAAAAAGCCACAGGCAGAAAAGAAGAATGACGCGTAAATTCATCGGTTTAGTTCCCATTATCGATTTTTTTCTATTATATATCATTATTCTTTGGGTTAGTAAAACAATATGCCAAAAAAATCAGCGGTCTTTACTTTTTTAAAAAAGTGATTACAAAAGATACCCAGCGCAATCATAATGGCCCGGAGCGGAAAACGCGGTATAAATAAAGGTTAATTAATTTTATAAATATTTTGATTTGTCAATCCAAATTGAGAGGGTCAACTGAACATTTGTTTTCCGTCCGGTGATGTATTTGAATATCGTCAATTTTTATAAAAACTTAACCCAAAAAGAACTGCCGACCGCAGGACTGATGTTGGATGGGGAGGGGCGTGGGTGGATTGCGACATCCGGATGAATCGCCCTTTTTAAGGGTTTGAAATGAAAATGCTTGAAAACACTAAGGATTGATTATAGAATCCTATTTTACCCTTTTTTTAATCGCTCATATATTTGATGCGTCTCATGTATTCCAAAATCGGTGCGCGCGGTTTCAGATAAAGGGTTAAAAAATATTTGGCCTCTTTTTTAAAATTCTAAGTAATTCTTTAAAAATAGAAGAAAAAAGAAGTTAGATTGCTATATTTTCTAAATATTTTACCATTATCTTTTATATATAGCTTAAACTAATCATAATCCATGTTGATATTTTTCAAAAAGAAAACTAAAAAGACTAGTTTTAAGTACAGAATATTTTCCCGTCTTTTTTTCAAACATTTTTAAAATAAATTTGGAGGGTTAAGTTGTTAGGCCAGCGTAGCTCAGCTGGTAGAGCAACTGATTTGTAATCAGTGGGCCGGGGGTTCGAGTCCCTCCGCTGGCTCCATGACTGATTTTTGAGGTGGAGAGCATAACGCAGCCTGTAAACCCTGTTCGAATACAGTTTTCATTGGAATATGAATCAAGGTGGGGTTCCCGAGTGGTCAAAGGGAACAGACTGTAAATCTGTCGGCGAAGCCTTCGGAGGTTCGAATCCTCCCCCCACCACCAA
>WOR8_10002762_pt1 | contig 33804 bp, 31 predicted proteins | sample DeeMarSeWOR38_10_FD_19890 | JGI IMG/M metagenome (IMG submission 19890) | reverse complement strand
AACCACCAGTACCGAATAGGACTGATGTGATTCATTGATAATGTCTCTGGCAATGCCTGTTTGCATGGGTTGCACATGAGCGGTTATGGTTTCGTTGGCAAACCCCGCATCCACCAGGATGTCGTGTGCTTGCTGCATCAAATCGTTTATCATTTGTTCCTGATGGGCGCGCCAGAGCCCCAGCGCAGGATCTTCGCCAAGCGCTGACGCGCTCGCATGCATATCGCGAATTGCTTCCGGGATGTCACTTATGACATGCAACAGGGCAATATGCGATTGTTTCGCAAACAGCCGGCCGACATAGCGCACGGCGGCCAAGGACGGATCGGAGCCATCGATGGCGATCAGAATTTTTTGCACGGGTCAACCTCTGATGGTTTTAGATTCATATCTTTAACTTTTCCTCAAGCAGAAACCATGCCATTTGACTAGGAGAAAGTATTTTGAGTTATTGCAGCTGGTTTTACGCTTCCGGCTCCTCAACCCCTCGGGTTAATCTCTGAAATTCTCAAAATTGCGAATCCATTTTTTGTAAAATTGCGAAAAATACCTTATAGACGGGATGGGACTAGAACACGCTTTCCGGTGCCGGTGCATCTTTCGGCGGCCTTCACGGTCTGTCCGGGAGGCATGACATTGTCCGGATGCCGGGCCATTTTATTCTGTATTGACCGGACAGGAGAAGATCTTAAAGTGCCGGCGCCGTATGGCCGCTATGCAGACAACCGACCGGCAAGTCGACCCGAATCCCAATAAAAGAGATTGGCAGGTTTTAAACGGATGCTTTTCAGGGGCCAGTTGTTTTTTCCGGCGATATCAGAAAATTCCGACCGTCGCAGGCAGGGCTGCTAATTTGCGATGGAGGATAGAAGGCCTTCATTGGTTGCAATGGTTTTATGACGCATGCGGTTTTTGCCATGCCGCTTTGCCAGGTACATTTGAGAATCAGCGGCTTCAATCATCTCGTCGACACTTGAGGGAAGCACTTCAAAAGTGACCACCCCCGTACTGAATGTGACCGGCCAGTCGTAATGATGAACAAGCTGCTTTAGTTTTGTCTCAATTTTTCCGGCGACCAGTGCCGCTGATTCCGCACCGGTTTCAGATAACAGGATACCAAATTCATCCCCGCCAAAGCGTGCGGTTACATCAATGGCCCGTATTTCGTTCTTTATCGTTCTGGCGACTGAACGCAAAACCCGGTCACCGGTATGATGCCCGAAATGATCATTGATGTGCTTAAAATTGTCTATATCCAGATATAAGACGGAGATGGGGGTTTCATACCGGCGCGCTTTATGCAGCTCCAGATCGGCCAGGTCGAAAAAAGCCCGCCGGTTCGCTATCCCGGTTAAATGGTCGGTCCGGGCAATCTCTTTGTGATCGTCAATTGATATTCTAAGCCGGTTGATAATATCGGTCACAATTAAAAATACAATCAGGCGAAAGGTTTCATTCAAATAGGGAATAATAGAACTGGAAAATGAACTCAGCATCATCAGGTCGGCCGCCAGCCACGAGCCGGTGCTCGCAGCCGACATCAATATCCCGGCCCATCGTCCCACATGCCAGGTTACAAAGGCAATCGGAAACAGGTAAAATAGTGACAGGGCCAGCTCCGGGCCTGTAAGGTATCGTATAACGCCAATGACGCCTACAAGAAACAAGCCGAAAATGACCAAAATGGGTTTTGAGTTTCTGGCAATATGCATGTTTAGGTGGTGCTTAAAGTTTGCAGTTACCCTGCCATAGCTTCATGCCAGGCTTTCAGGCGGCGTATGCCTCTGAAGGCCTGCGCCGGCTGAAACCCGGCTCCGGCAGCTTGCTCCGTCTGGGGCGAGCCTCCACCCGCCTATCTGATTACCCAGACAGTGTGTTGGCGGGCCATGTAGATGACTTTGTTGGTTACCCGGCCGACGAAAAAATCACGCACGCTGGAGCGGCCCTTTCTTCCCATCACAATGGTTCCAAAATTTTCCCCTTTGGCCTTCTCGGCAATAACCCCGGCGCGGGAAGACGCGCCGATGACAATTTGGGTCGAAACTTTGTCCGGCATAAATCCTGAATCCACCAGTTCGGTGCGCGCGACCTTCAACGATAAGGCCATCTCTTTGCCGACGACCCGGCCGAACTCTTTGGGCGAAAATATGTGACGGTATTCCACCCCGGTTTGCCCGTCGCTGCGGATAACGGTAAACAAATTCACCTCATAATCGAGCCCGCCCAACATGGAACCGACGAACTTGACGGCCCGGCCTGCATTCTCTGATCCGTCAAAAGCCAGCAGGATCTTTTTGTTCGGCAGGCGTTTTCCGACCAGTATCAGGGGTAAAAAGGTAATGTTGGTCAGCAGTTTGGTGGCCACGCTGCCGAGAACAATGCGCCGCAGGCCGGTCATTCCCCGTCTTCTGGTCACCACGGCGGCATAACCGTTGCGGGCCTCAGCAATAATATCCCGGGCGACCCCCTTTTTTCTATTTTGCACTTTAACCGTTATGGATTCAGGGGGGGTGCCGGCTTTGACCAGGTACTGTCTGGCCTGTTCCATATACAGTTTGATTTTTTTACGCTGTTCAATTTCCCACGACCGGACCTGTCTGACGGTTGAAGTGCTGCGCGGATCTTTTTCAAGATCCCAATACCCTTCCGGAACCGAGTTGAAGACATGGAATAAAACGATTTCCATGTCGCGAAACGGCTTGACTCTGCCGACATATCTGATCGTGTTCAGGGCCCGGTTTGACCCGTCCACCGGTACCAGTAGTTTCATTTTTTTTGGCTTTTTCATGGGCACGCTCCCTTTGCGGATAGAAACTAATTCAATTTCGCTGTGAATATTTCTCTGTTATTTTCGGTGTGATCCACCACATAAAGCAATCCGGCTTCGGATTTGAGCTCCTGTTTCAGATTTTCAAGTTCAAACCGTTCGATGTTGCGCATCCGGATGTACACATGGCGGTAGCCTTCCGGCACATTGTCATAGGAAGTCAGAATGCTGACCATACGCCCGCCATATTTGCGAATGATGTCTGCCACAGATTTGATGGAGCCGGGTTTGTCTTCCACCTGGAGGCCGAACTGGATCCCCCCGACGCCCACCCCGGTAAGTGCAATCAGGACCCGGAACAGATCCGTCTTGGTGATGGTGCCGACGATTCGATCGTTGCTGTCCACCACGGGCACCCCGGAAATTTTATTCTTCAGGAGAACCTGGGCCGTTTCTTCTGCCGTAAAATCTGGCGGGACCGTAATGACGTTTCGGGTCATGATGTCCTTTACCTTGATCCGGCTCAGGAGGTAAAAAAGCTCATGGATTTCCAGCGTGGTGGCGTCCGAAGCGGAGGCCCGCTTCAGGTCGCGGTCCGTCACGATGCCGACGAGCTTGTCCTTTTTCGTGACCGGCAGCATGCGGATGTCATGCTCCTTGAGCAGCTTGATGGCCTGTTGCATGGAATCATTTTCATCGACCGTGATAATATCTTTACTCATCCAATTGGCGACTAACATGGCAATTTCTCCTTAACAGTTATCCCCTGCCGATTCACCCTCCTCGCATTACCGGTGTTCAGCAAGTCCATTACAATTGCAGTTACGATGCGATCCTCGTTGGGGTTTAGGGTTTTATTTACCGCGGCAATCAGGTCGTACAAGGTTGTCTGAATGATCGGGCGGTCTTCGGATACGGATTGAACGCCGTTATGGTGTTGAGCCTCCTGCAGCATGTCCCTGCCTCCTTTTGACTTATCCATTCACGATCGGGTCGGTTGATCAGCTCCACAGCCCATGGCCCCGTTTTTCAGCCATTAGATGAGCATAAAGCATGCCAGTTAATACAAGAGTTATCTTCACGAATAATTACGGAGGGTTATATATTTATAGCCGGCAACGGACGCTGGTTTGGCGAGAAAAAGTAGAAAAATTGCGAAAATAGCGCAGCAGGCATTTTCGACCGGATATGGGCCTCAGCGCTTCGGCCAAAAATGGTCATGGAAGTCGACGCTCACGCGCGCGGTGCTTGATTGTTTCATGGAATCGACCAGACGGGTTTTGAGCGTTAGCGTGCATCGGGCTACCATTCGATCACTTCCGCGGCAGGCACTAAAGCACTGCGCCCTGCAGCCAGGCGGGCGACCGGGATGCGGTAGGGCGAACAGCTGACATAGTCGAGCCCGGCCTGATTGAAAAAGTCGATGCTATCCGGATCGCCGCCATGTTCACCACAAATACCGATTTCCAGATCCGGCCGGGTGCTGCGGCCTTTCTCGACCGCCATGGTGATCATCTGGCCGACCCCGTCGATATCCAGGGATTGAAACGGATTTTTTTTCAGAATTCCCCGGTTGACATATTCAACCAGAAATTTGCGTTCGGCATCGTCGCGGCTGATACCGAAGGTCATCTGGGTCAGGTCGTTGGTTCCAAAGCTGAAAAACTGAGCTGTTTCGGCTAACTCATCAGCCGTCAACGCCGCCCGGGGAATTTCGATCATCGTGCCGAACTTGTAGCTTATCGACACCCCCTTTTCTTGCATGACCTTGGCGGCAATATCTGCCAATACGGGTCGAGTCATCGTCAGTTCCTTGAAATGGCCGGTGAGCGGTATCATGATTTCAGGATGAACCGCGATGCCATCTTCGGCTGCCTCACAGGCGGCCTCAAATATGGCCTGAACCTGCATGTGGTTGAATTCAGGCCGCATCAGCCCCAGCCGACAGCCGCGCAGACCCAGCATTGGATTCATTTCTTCCATGTCGCCTAAAACGGCAAGCAGCTCTTTCTTCTTCTGGTACCCATCAGAGGTGTCGCCGACAGCTTCCAGGCGGGTGACTTCAACCAGCAATTCTTCCCTGGACGGCAGGAACTCATGCAGGGGCGGGTCCAGCAGTCGGATGATAACCGGCAGACCGTCCATGGCCCTGAAAATGTCGTAAAAATCCTTTCGCTGAAGCGGCAACAGGATATTGTCGAGAATGGATCGGCAGTGTTCTCTATCTGCCAGGATGGCTTCCTGAAATTTCGCCGTGCGCGCGCCCATGAACATGTGCTCCGTCCGGCAAAGTCCGATTCCCCTCGCACCATATTGACGTGCCAGTAAAGCTTGCTGCGGTGTGTCGGCATTGGCCCATACTTCCAGCCGACTGAAGGCGTCGGCCCACTGGAGAACGGTTTTCAAATCACGCTGCTCATCAAAATCCGGAACGATCATCGGAATTTGGCCTGCAAACACCTGGCCGGTGGTCCCGTCCAGGGAGATGATGTCCCCCTCCCTGACAGTTTTGTCGCCGACCGTAAACTGGTGCCTGTTAAGATCGATTTTAATTTCCTCACAGCCGGCCACGCAAGGTTTTCCGAACTGACGGGCGACCACGGCGGCATGGCTGGTGGCCCCGCCGTGCTTGGTTAAGACGCCTTTGGCCGCAATCATGCCGTGCAAATCATCCGGGGTTGTTTCCGGTCTGACCAGAATGACGGCCATCCCGTTGTTTTTGAGCTTGGCCTCGGCGGTATCTGCGTCAAAGCAAACCGCTCCCACAGCCGCACCCGGCGAGGCGTTCAAACCGCTGGTCAATAAAATGGCCGCATTTTTCCCGACCATGTCGAAACGCGGGTGCAGCAAGCGGTCGATTTGGCTGGGTTCGATTCTCGAGACCGCTTCTTCTCGGGTAATCAAGCCTTCATTGACCATGTCGACGGCAATTTTCAAAGCCGCCTCGGCGGTCCGCTTCCCGGAACGGGTCTGCAGCATCCACAGTCTGCCGTTTTCCACCGTGAACTCCAGATCCTGCATGTCGCGGTAGTGCTTTTCGAGTTTGGCAGCAATCGCCACAAAGGCTTGCCAAACATCCGGCATGTCGGTTTCAAGCTGATGTATTTCAGACGGTGTGCGCGCCCCGGAGACAACGTCTTCGCCCTGGGCATTGATCAGATATTCACCGTACAACCCGGGCTCACCGGTAGCCGGATTGCGGGTAAAGGCGACGCCCGAGCCGGAAGTTCGCCCCAGGTTGCCGAATACCATGGAAACGACATTGACCGCCGTTCCAAGATCATGCGGCAGGCCGGTTGCATTGCGGTAATCGACTGCCCGCTTGTTGTTCCAGGATTTAAAAACCGCTTGTATGGCCGACTCAAGCTGCTGCCAGGGATCCTGGGGAAATTTCGCATCGGTTTCCTGTTCGATCAGCCTTTTGAATTCTGAGACGGCCCGTTGCCAGCCGGCCGGTGAAATATCGGCATCGGTTAAAACGCTTTCGGCAGCCATCTCCCTGGCGATTACGTCTTCAAACCGGAGGCTGTCGATATCAAGAACAACGCGGCCGTACATCTGAATCAGACGGCGATAGGCATCCCAGGCAAACCGTTCGCCGGCTGCTGCTGCCAGTGTCTCGACCGATTCGTCGTTCAATCCCAGATTTAAAATGGTGTCCATCATGCCGGGCATGGAGAACTTGGCCCCGGATCGCACGGAAACGAGCAGGGGACCCTTATGGTCACCAAATTCACGCCCCAACCGGGTCCCATTGTAAGCTATGGCGGCCTTGATTTGCTCCCAGAGACCCTCCGGGAAGGCACAGTTGTTGCCGAGATAGGCCAGGCAGGCCTCGGTGGTGATGGTAAAGCCGGGCGGCACGGGCAAACCCAGGTTGGTCATCTCAGCCAGATCGGCCCCTTTGCCGCCCAGGATATCCCGCATGTTGGCATTGCCTTGCTCGAAATGATACACCCATTTTTTTGGCATGATCTCTCCCATAAATCCGCAATATTGATCCTTTTGGCCTGTTTAGGGACATGGTTCGAATCGGTATATTTTGAAAAATTTCAAACTAGATTTCGAAAATTCTCGAAACCGGCGGGGTGGGCGCATGGCACCGGGTCTATGAAACACTGATGGCCTTCAGTAACTCTTCACTTTCAAATTTAAGATAATCCTCTAAATCCTTGGTGGTGTAATTTAAAAGTCTTTTAATTCTCAGCAATGCGCCTGTCGACGGTTGCGTCCAGTCCTGAGCGGTTTCGATGGCGGTCTGCTCCAGTTTATCATGGGGCACAACCTGATCGACAATGCCAATCTCAAAGGCCTCGGAGGCGCTGATCGCCTTCCTTGACATCAGCAATTGTTTTGCTTTGCCGTACCCCAGCAGACGGCAGAGGAAAAAGGCGGCGCCTCCCTTTGGCAGTATGCCCAGCTTGAAGTACGGCTTTTGAAACGTTGTGTGATCTGAAACAATCCGGTGATCACAGGCCAGGCCGATATTTAAAAATAGCGGTATAATCTCGCCACAGTCGGCATAAATAACAAGCTTATCCAGACTGACAATGGTTTGAATCAGCTGATCGAAAATGTTGCACATTCGATGAATCGATGTACGGTCGGCTTCATTGCGAATCGTCTGGCGGCAAAAATGGATATACTGTTCAGATCCAATTTTTTCCCGGCAGTTGATGATTACCAAAACTTTAATGGCACTGCTTTTTGAAATGTGCTCAAATACATCCAACCAGCGATTGCTTTCGGCCGGCTCGATCAATTCCAGCAGAAAATCCTTGCCGAGCCTTATAACCGCAATATTCTCGCAGGCAGGGGGCGTATAAAATCCTGGCCTATCTTCTAAAGCGATCGCAAATCCCATATTCACCTCATTCAAAGTTTGGTTGCCCGTTTTCAAGCGGGAAATTTTGCCTTGAAGGCACATGCAACAACTTCGGCCGCGGCCTGGGGTCCGGTAAAAAAATCTAAATTGATAATCACATCGAACTCATACGGCGAGGCGTCTTTTTTCCCGAAGGCCTTTTTGAAAAAGGCTCGCTGCTCCTGATCGATCTTGGGCAGTATGTTGGCGGCTTCATCTTGCTCTATATTCAACAGTCGCGACAGACGCTCGATGCGGTATTTTTCCGAGCAGATCGCTCTTACCGCCAAAACTCGATTTCTGGGCAGAATAAGATGGGCGCCTCTGCCGACAAACACGGTCGACCCCATGGTGGCAAATGCATAGGCGGCCCGGATCAAATTTTTAACGTAATCGCTGAGGATGAATGATTTCTCACCCAACAGCATTGCTCCCAGTTCGGAGATTTTCCCCGGGTAGCGCTCATCAAAAAATGCAACGGTTTTTTCCCTCAAGTCCTTATCTTTGGCCATGTACTCCAGGAGCTCTCGATCCACGACCCGAAAATGGATCTTTTCGGCCAATAAATCCGCGATTTCCAGTGCCCCCGAACCGATTTTTCGTGAAAAGCAAATTGCAGGGGGTATCTCTGCCGGCTCACTCCTTTTGCCCCGCAGCTTGATGCGTTTGTGTTCCCAGTCCCTGATCAGTTGATCGGCCAGTTCAGCCGCATCCGGTCGTGGCATGGCACGCATGCCCGGTACATATTCACCCCTTGTTTTGCTGTGAGTCATTCTGGACCTCCTTTTTTGCAAGGAAATGGTGCAAAGCTATCTGCCAGCACCGTGTTGGCTTCTGAAATCGCGCATCCTAAGCAGATGTGCAAGGGAAGCCATCAGGCTTTCGGAAGTGAACGGTTTCTCTATAAATCCCTGTATGTTCAATTTCCTGGCTTCGGAAATCACGCTATGGGTCCGATAGGCAGTGATCAGGATCTTCATGGCACCCGCATGGTCTTCCCGGATGCGCCTGAACAGCTCCAGACCATCGAGCCCCGGCAATTTGTAGTCCACTATAATCAGGTCATAGGTCTGATGTTTGAGCTCCGCGAGGCCTTCTTCACCCGTCTCCAGAACCACCACGCGGCAGCCTTCGGCTTCGAAGTATATCCTCAAGGAGTCGCGAATCCACTCGTCATCATCGATGATCAAAATTTTCATGTTTCTAAGCTTGCTAAATACATCCATCTTTCGTCAGCTTTTTTTATAGATTCAATTGGCGCTAAGTATGAATCCATCCGGCTTTGCAGTCGGGTGTCGGTAGCTGTAAATACATGATTCAGTATCTCAATAATTATGAAGGATGATTAGTCTGCCAACTCCCAGTTGGCCTCAAACGTGTTATCGTGCAGCGTATAAGCGTATCCGAGCATCTTGCCGATCCCGGGCGATCCACCCGCCTTAATACGCCAATAAGTGAGATAAATTGCCGGTAGTAAGCGCGGTTGGCCTGTCTCAGGATCATCCGATGTATTTTGCCAGACCTCCTTTTTTTCGATTACCCGCCAAAGGGTCGAAAATTTTTTGCTACGGACGGTCTGCCCTACCCTGGGCAGGTGCTTACGGTTGATGACATCGTCGTGAGTTTCATGCATTTTAAAGCCCCCTTTCTTCCCACCGGTTTGATACAATTTGATTAGCATATTATATGCCATTCCATGAGGCTATAGATAAGTCACATAAAAACAAGCTGTTAACCCATTCAGCGTGTTTAATGGGTTTTACCTTGCAATCTGATTTCGGAAAATTGCGAACAAAAGGTTCGCAATTTTCCGAATCGTTCACTGACGGGAAAGCCTGAGGGCATCGACGATGACACCGCACCGCTAAACTCAAGCTAAAGGGAGAATAGCGGCTCCACAGGGCTTGCGACCCTTGCGATAAAAGGGGATGCGTAGGCCTGATGTTGTTGGTGTTGTGGGTTGACTTTTTTCTTGTCCGGAGTTGTCAATGGCCGATGCAGCAGCATTTCATACAGATCCATGTAAGTTTGGCTCGTGGTGCGATAACCCAATGGCGGTATGCTTTGCTCCTTTGGCGCAGGTCGCTTTTTTGTTGTTCGGCGCGCTGGTCGAAATGCTCACAAGCATGCAGCATTTTCCCGTTTATTCCGGGCCGGGCGGATGGGTGCGCCAAAGCGAGGCGGCTGGAGGCGCATCCGGCACTGTACTTCTGAACCAGGGCCTGTCTCATAATTGAATCATCAGTGTGATCGGGGCCATGTGCAGTTGTGGGCCATTGTCCCGAACGGTCAATGGTGACATGGCTGGCAGACAGGATCCCGCTTAAAAGAAGATCCAATCGGTTGGTGTCGCGAGTTTGCTCGTAACTTCCCGGATACCATTCATAAAACAGATTTTGCCAGAAACCGGCCGCATCAATTCCGATGTCCTCGATATGGGACAGTGTGCTTCTGGCGGAATCAATTTTTAGAACTGTAAACAGACACGGAATCGCCAGCGTTTTGGCAGCGGCCGGGATCAAACCCGTCATCCAGTCATAACAGTGAATTAAGTCCGGCCGAACCCGCGGAATGATCTGGTTGATGACCTCACGTTGAAAGGCAAGAGATACTTTTATGTTTTCCCATTCAGAATGTCGCTCGATGAGATTGGCATAGTAAAATACTCTATCTTTCGCGAGATAAAGATGATCGATTGGCAACTCGAAATCCGGGCGGGCCTGTGCGTTGCGGGCCAAAATTGCGAGTAATCTGCGGTAATCCGGTTGGGCAACGTAAACATCGACATTAGCATGAAATAGATTGCTGATGAATGCTGTCGGAAAATCGCCGAAGCCATATGCACCGGCGCCAATGGCGGTTTTCCGGCGGCCTCCCGGTTGGGGTATAAAGGCCGCCTCGGGGGTAATAAAAAGAATACGGGGGCGGGCTGCATAACTGGACATTGGCGTATCCGCGATCTCAAGGCCTGGCAATGGATCGGCTCAAGGTATTCTATACTTTCGTGTCCGTCGCACCATTTTCAGCGCCGTGGTTATAGATGAAATCTCTCAACTTCAAAAACTGGTGACGGTTTAACTGTTGAAATTGCAGGCGAACCAGCCTCATTTCTATGGGATCCCCGGGGACATCTCCGGGTATGGCCACATCGGATATGGTTTTGTACGGCATACCCGCCAGGTAGAATCCACGCTCTGCGAATAAGATATCCAGCACGGCTGCCTGACTTGATGGCGATCTGCTGCTGATATAATGAAACATAAGTCCGCCCATACTGATGTTGTCGATTTTACCCAGCTTGGACAGCCTGGCATTGTAAACCGCGCAGCCAATGCCGCCCATACTTTTGCCACTAATCTTCAACGGTTCGGTCGAGACAGGCCTGATCATCGCGAAGGCAATTCCATTCAGTTGAAACCGTCGATGGCAGCGATGTCCAATCCTCGTTTGCCCAACAGAGGCGCATACATCCCTGTTTAATAAATCATCGATTCGCCCGGGGGCACGCATGTCTTCAAGCAATCTGACCGCGTCAGCTATCTGAGGTGAATGGCCTGGGCTGATAACATCTATATTATTCATGTTGGACTCCCCGAACGTTAGGACCCGTGCGCGCGCGGGTTCTTCACAGCAGATTGTCCCGCTCGCGAACATGCCGACCGCATTTGTGATCGCTAATAAGTCGGTTCAAGATATTTAATCCCAACCGAATATTTGGCGGCTTCGAAGCCGGACACTTCATGGCACCATTGAACTTGACCCAGGGTTATTGAGCGTAATCCCTCGCAGCAGCCTGCTCCGGAAGCATCGGCGTGGATTTTCTTCAGGCGGATGCAAACCGTGCTGCCGGGTTTGAGAAGGAAACTGGTGCAAAAGCACATGCCGCCCGACCCCAGATTCTGTGTTTGCGCAAAATAGGAGGGTTCTTTGTTGAAGTATGAAAACATAACGTCGGCTTTAAGGCGGTGACGATCGCACGTTCTTTTCTCAGGATTTGCTTTCATCGCCCCTCCTTTGGTGGCATATCTGTGCCGACCTTCTCCATGTTTTCTTAAAATATTTTAAGATCCTCATAATTCATAATGACCGGCCCGACCCATCACGGCCCAGGCGTTTTTCCCTGCTCTGCCAAATGAACGGCCGCTTTCCGATTTCGTCGAGGCGACTGGCAAATCCTTCTTCGCTTGGGCTGGTTCGCCGGTTGATACTCGCAGGTGTAATCGGGCAGCGTTCTATTTTCCTAAGCATATTGCGTGCCATTTAAGGATGATGAATTAAAGTTCCGTGATTTCAAAATATTATCGCATCGACGATCGAATCAGGATCAGGTGCTGGCCTCGCAAAATAGAAAAATTTCGAAGCCAAATTTGGAATTGTTCTACTTTCGGTTGTCAGCCGTACATTCCGCCTGAATAAAAATAAATAACTATCTAAATTGAGGCTTCGGGGAGTTTGCGCGGGTTTGCTGGCGATTATTCATGCAGCGGTCTGCTTAACTTTTTATATATTTGCTGACATTTTGCCCTGCCGTTTGATGCCGGTGCAACCGGCTTTACCAAGGAATTTATCGGGGCCAAGCGCCTTCTGGCGGTTCAGCAGCCGGACGACACCCGCCCGGTTGTCGGTGAAAATGAAATGATCCAAGATTTGTCAGGACGTTTCCCTCGGCCTCGATCGGCACCCCCTGCCGTCATCGGACCCGGACCCTGCGGTCAGCTTCTATCGCTTGCGGGCATATTTCTCCCTTGCTTTTTGGAAGCACTGCAAGGCTGAAGCGAATTTTGCCGGCCGCCGCGTTCAAAAAGCAGCTCATCTGATCGCTGACTGAACAGGGCTATTTCACCTTCCGGGATCTGATGATCAACAGCGGCCGATCGATTTGATGCAGGAGACCGGCGGCCACACTGCCATAAAATACCCGGGACAATCCACTGTGACCATGACTCGACATGGCAACCAGATTAATCTTTTCCTCATCGGCGATCTTGACAATGGCATCCGCCACTTGACCGGAGACGACGACACGTGTCCGGGTTTCAATTTGTTTTGCCTGTAATCCGGCCTTGATGCTGTTGAGGTAAGATTCAGCCAGCTTTTTTTCCGAGTCCAGCTGGTCGGGTAAAGGGGTAATCACCCCCGCGGTTAGAATGTCGCCGGCAGGTGGAATAATCTGAAGCAGCGTAACGGTGGCCTGATAATGCGCAGCCAACTCCTCCACATGCGGCAATATCTTCTCGGCTCTATTGGAGCCATCCAGGGGGACTAAAATTTTTTGATACATCGCTCACACCCCCTTCCTGAAAAGGATTAGACGTTGCGATTGGGAATTTGACCGCCGGTATCGGCCCTTAATTTTAACCGGGTACCTGCAAGTTGACACGCCGAACATCCTGCTGAGCGGACACCAGCCAATGCGTGCCGTCAATATCAGAAGGCTGCCGATGAATGCCAAAAGTCTACCCCGGAATATCCCGGCGGCGATAAATACGCCCCCTGTGCAATCCTTACCAGACTTTCTTTTTTGCCGACATTAGCGTCCATTGTTTATTTGCCCCCAAACCAAATCGCGACCGCCATCTGACCGACAGCCGGCCATACCGGACAAATCATCAGGGCCTTTCTCTGAGGGCCTGCCCTCCCCGGATGGTTGCTAAAATAAGGGAATGTGCAGCTCGTCCAGATATTTCTGATGTTTCCTGATGAAATCTGCTACATAATAGGGGACATGCTGGTCTAACAGATATGTTTTAAAATCCTGCTCGATTTTTCTATCGGAAACCGGCCAGCTCTCGGCGGCTTTGCAGAAGACCTCATATTCACTTGTTCCGCTAATTCTGGCCGCCTTATAAATATAACCTGGCATCGATATGGGTTGGCCATTGAAGCGTCGTTTCCACCGGTGATACAGCCTCGATAACCATTCGTCGGCCACGGTTTGCGCGGATAATGATCCGATTTTTTTTATAAACCGGCTTAGCATGTTCACGTCTCCCTGAAGGATATAGAAGCGCAGCATTATGCATTGCTTATCCACAGCAGCTGTAAGGTATCCGTGGTGGTTGTTTTTCCGCTGGCGTTAAAAGGGGGCCACGCGCGTCTACTGGACTTTTTAGCATAAAGCATGCCACCCGGTGATGATATGTGGATAGCTTTAAAATTCAATTTTTTACAGCCCTGCTATCAGGCTGGAATGTTGAAACGAATTGATAAAATTGAAAATGTTCGAAGCTTAATTCGCAAAATTTCGAAATGCCTTAATTCAACAAAGCGACCGGATCAGACACCACAACCACGGGACAATGGGCACGGCTGCTGACGCGTTCCACCGCGCTGCCCACATACCACTTTCCATTTTTCTCCTTGGTATGCGATCCCATCACAATCAGATCAGCCGCTATTGTTTGGGCATATCCTAAAATCTCCAAATGGGGAAAAGCCCCTCCCGTTACATTCGACCGAAAATCGATTCCAGCCGGTATCGTCTGACACAGGGCTTTAAGTTTTTGCGCCGCAATTCGACGATCCCGTTGATAGTCTGCTTGTGAATATTCAGCAGAAGGCGGTATCGGCAACATGTGAAATAAAAAGAGATTGGAGTGGCCTTCCCGCGCAAGTTTAATGGCAAATCTTAGCGCATATGAACAAGATCGTGAAAAATCGACCCCGACGACGACTGTTTTGAATTCTAATTTTTCGTCCGTCATCATCCGATTTACAATCATTACCGGGCAAGGCTCGCGCATGACAACCCCTTCGATGGTGCTGCCGATAGCTCTTTTGGGGCCCTGATCACCGGCCTGTTTATCCTTTTCGTCATGGGGTCCCAGCACAATTAAGCCCGGTCTTTTTTTTTGGGCCCACTTTATGATTTCCTCCCAGGCCGTGCCGATGGCAATTTGAATGTCATGTTGACGGCAGGATTTACATCTGTCGCTCCACTTGGAGGCTAAATCCTTTTTGATCAGCGCGGTGTGATCTGCAGCACCTGCCATTGTTTGATCGGTTCTGTCATCTTCCCCAAGCAGCGGTAACGTTGCAGATGGATCTGCCCGCACGTGCAGAATATATATTTCTCCGTAACTTTGTTCGGCAATCCTTATGGCGGTCTGAATCGCCGGGTCGCATCTTGGCCGCAGGTCGGTCGCCGCCAATACGTTGTTAAACATCTTTGCTCCTCATTGAATCGCGCGGCTTTCCATCGCGGCGGTTGCCTGGTGCGCAAGCATGACATAATCGTGGGAAAGAATTTGCTGTAAGCATTCTGGCAACGAAATTTCCGTGTTGATACCGATATGCATTTCGGCCGGTACATCGGTAAACGGTTCGAATCTTTTTCTGATCTGTCCTAAATGGTGCCGTCTTGCATCTGAAACCGAGGGGGATGCGCCACGGATGGAAAGACGATGCGCGATGGTTTTGTCTGACGCCGTGCATTCCACAAAAACAATGTTGGCGTCCAAATCCCTTGCCAGGCGAAGGGCTTCATCCCGTTGATGACATCGGGCGAAGGTGGCATCCAGAATGATCGAATCGCCCTTTTTTATCTCTTCCTGGGCCATCATCAAAAGCTTTCCGTAAACCAGAGCAGTGGATTGCTCTGAATAGATGCCTTCCGCAAACGGGACAACGTGATGACTATCAGGCGGCAGGCCGAACAGCTGCTTGCGCACGACATCGGAATGCAATATCCTGACGCCAAGAATTCTTGACAGCGCTCCGGCAAGGCTGGTTTTGCCGGCCGCCGGCAGACCGCAGACCACCCAGATGCCGGGGCGTGTGAATTGTACCGCATACCGGTAGGCAAGATCCAAATACCGCCGGGTTTGCGCGAGTAATTTTTTTCGGCGACCGGTCGCCGCTCTGCAGGCCTGAAGGTAAAAACAATTTACCTTGGCCCTGATGCAGGCGCGATAGCACTTGTAAAAATCCAGTAGAAGAAGCAACTCTTCGTCTTTGGTGTCAAGCAGGTAGTTTGATAAAAGCTCCTGGGCGACAAGGGGGTAATCTTCGTAGTCCAGGTCCATGGTTAAAAATGCCAGGTCGGAAGTTATATCCGAGTAGCGGAAGCGGTCATTAAATTCGATGCAGTCGATAATCTGTATTCCGTCAGCAAAATAAATGTGTTCGGTGCGAAGATCCCCGTGACAGTCGCGAATTTTTTTCTGCTTAACCCGACGATCAAATAAGGGTTTGTGTCTCATCAAAAAGGATCGGGTGGCGGCTTTTATGATCTGAAACATATGCAGGTCGATAAAATCGCCCACAAATGGTTCGGTTTGACGAAAATTTTCTTCGACATTGGTTTTAATCGTCGACCACCCGCCGATGCTGTCAATAGCGCCATCGGTGGATGCGCTCTGGTGGAACTGGGCCAGCACCCGCGCCAGCTTGGCGACGGCATTGCGGTCCAGGTTGCCACGGCGCAACAACTGCAGCATCGCAAGCTTGTCAGGAAGCTGCCGCATCTTAACGGCGTATTCAACCGGCTTGCCGGCACCGGCCAGGTGATAGCGGTCACCGTCGAACGTGATTGGAACCACCCCCAGATAGACGCCTGCGGACGCACGCCTGTTCAGGATTACTTCCCGCCGGCAATAGTACTTTCGTCTGGCAAGAGAGGTGAAATCGAGAAATTCCAGGTTAACGGCCTTTTTAACCTTGTAAGCATAGCTGCCGGTCAGGGCTACGATGGAGATATGGGTTTGATGCAGTTTTAAAGCCTTGACGGCATGGGGATAAAAATCTGGTCTTGCCAGCGCCGCTAAAATTTTTTCTTGGTGGTGGTCTAACATGTCGGGTTTGGTTCGCCGCCGGATGTCTATCGACCCCTAGCGCAGTTTGACATCACGCCAGGGTATGAAGCCCCCCAGAAAAGAAAAAAATCGCCAGCAGTCAACACGGGAAAATCGTTAATCGTTTCCGTTTCGGCGGGTAATCAGGATGGGGCAATGGACCCTCTGCACGACGAGACCGGCAGCGACGCTTCCATAGATAGATCTCGACAGGCCGACAAATCCATGGGTGGCCATGGCGATCAGATCGGCTTTTTCTTCTTCGGCGATATCCATAATCGATTTTATGACGGGACCATACCCGATCTTATAGTGCGCCTCGATACCGCTTTCCCGCAGATTCTCCACGAGATTCAACAGATAGGACTTGACGCGCTTCTTTCTCTTTTTCAGATGTTTTTTATAGGCATTTGTATCGATCACTTCATCACGGCCCAGCATCAACGGCGCTTCTTCGACCTGCAGAAGCGTCACTTTGGCCTGATCCATACGGGCCAAATCTTGCACATGGTTCAAGATGGACTCGGCCATCTCGGACCCGTCCAATGGGACTAAAATGCTGTGATACATTGCGGATTCCCCCTTAATAATTAATGCATCGAATGGATACCCTATCCCCCAATAGCCGGTGTTGTTGGCAACAAAAAAACTGTGAGAGATTATGGAATCACCTCCCACAGTCTTGCGTGAGCATAAAATATGCCAAAATCTATAATTTTAATTAACCATATTGATATCAGGCTGTTAAGTCCACATACAGCGACTGACAGAATTTGCCGCAAACCCAGAAATAGAAATTTTTCGAAACGGTTCTCTCAATTCTTCAAACCGCTTCCGCCGGCCCTTAATTAATGAGGCTGTAGAAGGCCTCCCTTTTTTGATGTGACAGATTTATGCTGCCATCGGTTACCAGGTTCCACAAACAGTCGGCCACCTGGACTTCATCCTCCTTCAATGACACCGCCAGCTCTTGCAGTCGCAGGGGCCGCCTCTCACCTTCCAGCAACCGCAGGAGGCGCTGCTGCAAAAACTCTTCTTCAATAACGGCACTGAAATCCCGGTCATAGTCCAGCGCGTGGCGCTGTTCACCCCGATAAGACGCCTCCCAGGGCCGCCTCAGACTCGCAGACAGCAAGTGCCGAACCCGGGTGTTGTACTTAATCAATTCGTAAATGGACGCTAGCTTTTCCAGGTTGGCCGGGTTGCGTTCAATCAATCCGAGTCCGGCGATTATCTGTGTAAAACTCTCCACCGTCTTCACGAACTCCGCCGGCTTATTTAGATCTGCATGGGCCAGGGCAATTCGCTGTCGGTTAAATCCAGCCAGTGTTAAAAGTTTCTTCATTACATTCACCCGGCTCCAGGCATGGTCCACGCCAAATGAATGGTGGCACTCTCCTGGGATGCAACCTACCAGGATAAGGCCAGGAGCACCTTCTAAAAACGCCCGGGCCATAACGCAGGGATCTATCTGGCCCACACAGGGCACTCCTAAAATGTGGACCCTGGCGTCATATGTAAGCCCCAGTTTACCTGCATTATCGGCCGCCGGCAATCCGCCCCATACGCACCCGATTGCCACGACCTCACCTTGTGCCATCTGACGGGATAAGGCTGCCACCCTGGCTTCGCGCTGATCGTTACTGTTATTTTGCAGTACCAACGCATGGTACGGGCAGGCGGCCGCACAGGTCCCTCCGCCCGTGCAGATCATTGGATCCACCACCCGCGGCAGGCCACCACCAGGGCCATCTTCCACCCCGATACCGCCGCAGTCACATAATTCCTGGCATTGGCCGCAGCCCACGCATTTATCAGGATCTACCACGCAAATCACCCGGGGAACATACAGCTTGCCCTCAGCCGCTTTTTTAATCATCTGGTAAGTTTTTAACCCGGCGGTCTGTCCTTGATTGAGGGCCTCGTGAAGATCGCAGGGGTATCTGGCGCTTCCGGCAAGATAAGTTTCCTCGCGCCCTATCATCTCCGGTCGCACCTTGGCATGATGCCCGGTGATAAAACGGCCTTCACTGTGGATCAGGCCGAGTATTTTGGCAACCCGCAAAGACTCGCCGCCCAGAACGCGTACCGGCGACATGACCACATAATCCCAGTCGAGTTCGTGCTCAACGTGATCGGCAAGATTACAAAACGTTATAAAGCCAGCCTGAATCGTGGGGCGTACAGCATTATCATATGGAATCCACAAAATCCCCAGCTTTCTATTCAAGGCCCGGTCTGCAGCCGAAAGTGGAATGGTCAGTTTCTGGTTATACAAAATGACCACCTGGGACTTAGAGGCGTGCTCCCGGATATAGCGGGCCATATTCCAGGCGGCTACGGCAGATAGCTGGGCAAAATCCGGCTGCTCGATCTCATAATCGTTGAGCCAGAAAACAGTACGCCCCGGGGGGATGCCATTTTGATAGAACCGCTCTTCCAGCTCAGGCTGAATCATTACCTGCTGTCCATCGTGGCCGAATTCCGGTCCGGGTGGGGTCATCTCCGCATCCAGACAGGCGATGACAGCCGCTGCCCTGTATTTGCGAGGCAATTCCCGCCAATCGGCTTCAAATGTCAGGGTGTAGTCACCGGTCACACCTGAAAGGCCTGCCAATTTAACAAATGGAAGCACGGTGGCCAGCGGACTTTCCACAGCCTCTCTAATTATCCCCTCGAGCCGGTTATAATATTGCCGCTCACCCGGGTAAGTATGATGGATCTTGCGCAGGACCTTTTCCGGTTCAATGGTGTTTGTTGCCAGGAAAAATTCGATGTTGTGGCGTGATAATTCCCGTGCCGCTGCAAATGCCGCGATGCCATCCCCGATGACCATCACGGGACCGTCGATTTTGGCGAGAATCTGTGGCGACGGCGCCAGTACCCGCATTTCGGCAATCGATGCTTTCAGCAGTTTGGCAGCTTTTACGGCATTTTCCGGCGGCGAGAGCGCTGATACGGCCGCCACATGCCCCCTGAGGTTCACCATATCGATTTGCCCTTTGTGCAGATCGAGAAGATGCAGCTCCTTTTCGAATTTCTTGAGCATCAATCGACCTTCACACCCGGCAATGATGATCCGGTTTAATCCTTTCCTAACCACCATCTGGTTGATGTGTTCCAGTCCGGGTTTAAGGCAGGGAAAGGGACAGATTTCACTATGAACCACATTCGCCTGCTTGTGAATATCTTTTTGCAGAGCGTCCAGATCTATCAGCGGTGCAATGTGGTCGCCGCAGCGGCACAGAAAAACGCCGATGTTTGCTTGTGCGTCCATAATCTGCCTCCTTGTTTTAGGCCGTCAACTGCGTCAGTTGCATAACAGGCTCACCACGCACAGAATCAAAAATGGCCTGCATGGCACCGGTTGGACAAACGCTGACACAGCAGCCGCAGGCCACACAGATATCGGTGGGCCGCAAAAACGGTGAGCTTACTTTTTTATGCACGCCACGGTCTACGGTGGAAATAGCTGAAAGCCCGACCACTTCTTCACACACCCGCGAACATAACCCGCAGACCATACATGTCTGGTCCGGATCATGAATCGGAAATCGTGTCGATACGACACCGTATCTTGCCGCCAGCTCCTTGATCTCCTGACTGGCAGGGCAGGCCGCCAGCAGCATTTCGAAAATCCAGCGCCGGATGTTCTGAACACGCTCTGTCTCGGTGTAGACGTTGATACCTTGTTGTACCGGATAAATACAGGAGGCTACGAGCCTGGACCAGCTGCCTTCTCTGAGCTCTACCATGCAGAGCCGGCAGGCTCCGCTGGGCGCAACCGACTCATGATAACACAGCGCGGGTATGTCGAGCCCATAATGCCGGGCCGTTTCCAATATTGTCCAACCCTGGCCGGCCCTTACCTTGCGATCGTTGATGTTAAATTCAATCATGGTAAATGTGTCCTTCCGATTGTTTGGGCCCGGTTCTCAATTGACCTTGATTGCGCCCACTTTACACGTTTCCATACAGATCCCGCAGCGAATGCACTGGTTCGGATCGATCACATGGACTGTCTTTTTCTCACCGGTTATGCAGTTGTTCGGGCATTGCCTGGCACAGCTCCTGCACCCGGTGCACAGCTCTGGATCAATGACATAGGTGATCAAATCCTTGCAGACACCGGCAGGGCATTTTTGGTCCCGGACATGGGCAATATACTCTGTTTTGAAATACCGGATGGTTGTCAAAACCGGATTGGGGGCGCTGGAACCCAGCGCGCACAAGGAACCATCCTGAACCGCTTGGGCCAGACTGATGAGATCTTCGATGTCATTTTCGGTCCCCAGTCCGCGAGAAAAATTATCCAGGATCTCCCGCATCCGTGTGAGTCCCAGACGGCACGGTAGGCATTTGCCGCAGGACTCTTCTTCAAGAAAACGCAGAAAATAGCGACCGACATCCACCACGCAATCCCTTTCGTCCATGACAATCATGGCACCGGAACCCATCATGGAGCCTGCCTGGGTGAGTGAGTCAAAATCCACCGCTGTGTTCCTGAGTTCGTAAGGGATGCATCCCCCCGACGGGCCACCTGTTTGGACCGCTTTAAAGGGTGAGCCGCCCGGCACGCCGCCGCCGATTTCCTCAACGATTTTGGACACCGGCACTCCCATGGGAACTTCCACCAATCCCACGTTATTTACCTTTCCTACGAGGGAAAAGACCTTGGTGCCGGTACTGTGGGGAACCCCCAGCCCGCTGTACCAGCCCGCCCCTTTACTGATAATCTGAGGGATATTGGCCCAGGTTTCGACATTGTTCAGAACGGTGGGCCGACCCCATAATCCCTCTTCAACCGAGCGCACGTATTTGGGGCGAGGGTTTCCGGGTTTGCCTTCGATGGACGTAAAAAGGGCGGTGGACTCGCCACACACGAAGGCGCCGGCGCCACGGTTGATCCTGACATCAAAGGAGAACCCTGAGTTCAATATGTTTTCACCCAGAAGCCCCAGCTCGCGAGCCTGGAACATGGCAATTTCAAGATGTTTGATGGCCAGTGGATATTCGGCCCGAACATAGAGAAATCCCTGTTCGGCGCCCAGGGCATAGGCGCCGATGATCAGCCCCTCCAGAACTGCGTGGGGATCGCCCTCCATAATGGTGCGATCCATGAATGCCCCGGGATCGCCTTCGTCACCGTTGACCACGACATAAACTGGCCGTCCCTTTTTGGCAACCGCATTTAAAGCACTGCGCCATTTGCGGCCCGTGGGGAATCCCGCCCCGCCGCGGCCCCTCAGGCCCGATTGTTCAACCTCCGCCACCACCTGTTCGGGGGTCATTGTGCTCAGGGCTTTGGCCAGGGCCTGATATCCCCCGGCCGCAATAGTGTCGGTGATCTCTGACGGATCGATTTTCCCGATATTGTGCAGTACAATCCGCTCCTGTAGTTTATAAAAGGGGATTTCCTGCTCCGTGAAAACCGTCTCACCGGTCTCAGGAAGCTTGTAAAGCAACCGCTTTATGGGCTCGCCCTTCACGATGGTGCGTTCAACGATCTCTTCTCCATCGTCGGGTTGCACCTGCTGGTAGAACAAGCCCTGGGGGCGTATCAGCACCAGCGGTCCCCGGGAGCAAAATCCCTGGCAGCCGGTGGTCTTAATACCGGGGATGACCCCGGCTTGAATACCGGCTTTCGCCAGCGCCGCCTTAATGGCATCGGTCACCTTAGGACTGCCGTTGGCCATACACCCGGATCCATGGCACACAACAATCTCCGGCCGGTTTGGGTCGCGGGTCTCCAGAATCTGTTTCTGAAGGGCCGTGAGATCGCCGGCAGACTTCAGCCGCCAATCCATTACTTCTAGCGCCGCGTTTGGATTAGACATATCCTTGCTCCCTGGTATCAATGGTTAATTCATGATCTATTGTTTTCAGACATCTCTGCAGCTTTTTGGCGGTCATGTTGGGCTGAGGCTCATCATCCACCACCACGACGGGTGCAAGCGCACAGGCGCCGACACAGTTCACCGTATTGATTGTGTAGCGCTGGTCTTCCGTCGTTCCCCCGGCCTCCACGCCCAGACGGCGTTCGAGTTCTTCCACCAGACGTTGGCTGCCTTTCAGATGGCAAGCAGTTCCCGAACATACGCGAATTTCATGCTCTCCCCTGGGATCGAGGCGAAATGATTGGTAAAAAGTGGCCACCGAGTATCCCTGGGTCAGCGGGACGCCGGCCCGATCACACGCCAGTTGCATCGATTCCTTGGAGATATATCCATAAGCACCCTGGATATCCTGGAGCATGAAGATCAGGTATTCGGGTTGCCCTGGATAACGGTCCATAATCCCATCTAACGCTTCTCCGTAATGACTCATAAATACACTCCTTTTATCGCGCTAAGTTTTCACACCGACATCTGGCAGTCATGCGCTCTGTTTAGCAACCCGCTTCAGCAATTCCCGTGCCACGAGTATAACCATCTGAAATTGAAACTATTTTTGATAATAGAATCGATTGGTGAGATACAGTTGGTGGGAATTGGGGGATTTGAAACAAAAGGGTGTTTCAATTATTCGGAGACTTAAGGGCGCCATGGTTTTGCTTGTTGTAAACCAGCTCCTGGCCAAATACGTGAGAATTCGATCGTCACAATCTGATACCGCGTAATCCGGAACCATTAACCCGTCATTGAGCGCTATTGGATTGATGAGGGTTTATATCAAACCATGCTTCTTCATGTATCTCCACATGGACGTCCGACTGATTCCCAGCAAAGCGGCCGCCTCCTGGCGCCTGCCGTCACAACGTTCCAGGGCTCGCCGGATAATCGCACGGTCGATGACCGGCCTGGATCGGCCCGGAATTCGACGGCTGCCTATCCAATCCTCGCTGGATTGATGTTCTTCATCAAACTTCGGCAGGTAATGGGCAAAAATTACCGGGCCTTTTACGAAAACAAACGCATACTCGAGGCACCGTTCAAGCTCCCGCACATTGCCGGGCCAATGATAACGGGTCAGCCTTTTTACCGCTTTGGGGTCCACGGACCGGACATTTTTATTGTATTTAGAGTTGAATTTTTGGATGAAGTGATCGATAAGCAGCGGGATATCTTCGGATCTTTCCCGCAGCGGGGGCAATAGCAGCGGGACGGTCTGCAAGCGGTAGTACAAATCCTCTCGAAACCGACCTTCTTTGCGGGCCTTCTTCAGATCCTGATTGGTGGCACTGATAATCCTGGCTTGCAGTGGAATGGGGGTCGTGCCGCCCACACGTTCGAAGACCTTATGCTCAATTACGCGAAGCAGTTTGACCTGTAGACTCGGTTTCAATTCACCGATTTCATCCAGAAACAAGGTCCCCCCTCGGGCCATCTCAAAGCGCCCGGCTTTTTCGCGATCAGCGCCGGTGAAGGCCCCTTTTTCATGGCCAAAAAGCTCTGATTCCAGAAGGGATTCCGCAAAGGAAGAACAATTGACCGCCGTGAAAGGTCCTTTGCGGTGATGCGAAAGCCGGTGGATGGCCAGGGCCATAAGCTCTTTGCCGGTACCGCTTTCACCGCTGATCAGCACATTCGCTTCACTTGTCGCCACATCTGCCAGGCGGTTCATTATGGTATGCATGGCAGTGCTTTTGCCAATGATGCCGGTAAATTTTTGATCCCATAAATCGGTGGAAATATATTCGGCCCCTTCGATCCGTACCGAACGAAAGGTCTCAACCGCTCCGAGGACGGTGCCGTGATCGTTTCGCATGACATTGACATTAACCAGCAGGAGCTGTCGGTCACCGCTGGCATTAAAGGTAGTGACCTCCTGGTCCATTCTGGTTTCCCCCGTCTCCAATGCGTATCCCAGGGGACAGTTTTTGCGGCAACGGTTGGATCGAAACACTTCCCAGCAGTGCCTGCCCAACACGTCATGCCGATTGAACCCGGATATTTTCTCGGCAGATTGGTTAAACGACGTGATCCGAAACTCGCGATCAACGGCGAAAACGCCCTCCGGAAGCGTTTCAAATAGTGTCAGGTAATCAAAGCGTATCATATTCATAAACGTGTAAGTAGATCGATAACGGACATATGACCGGGATTGAATCCGGGCCTAATATTTAAATGGCAATGCAATCATCGGGCCATATTTCAAGCCTCCAGGCAATAAGAGGTAATTTTAGAGCAGAATTCGTCGGTGAACCAGAGGGGAAAGTGAAAGAATGGAATTGAACCGCTTTGTCGGCGTCCCTGGATCTCACCATCATTTCTCAATATTCCCAGTTAAGTTAAGCCGGCTTTCCCGGGCGTATCATGGCATGGCCACGAGCACCGTCGACTGAAACATGTGAAACACCTGAAACGATAATGAAACGTTACCAATTCCCTTTGAAATTGGTGCCGTTATTAGACGATTTTTCTCATTGACCGCATCCTTGTCCGTTTGGCCAACAGCATTGGGTTAATAACTTCTCATATAGAACGTCTGGCCCTGGTACTTGGTTTCGATCAATTTACCTTGCGCAATTAAGTGCTGCACGGCAGACCAGTCGGCGGCCGCCTTTTTCAGCAACGCCTTGACTGCACTGCACCGCATCGGATGCACTGCGGTAATGCTGAGCAGGTCCTTTTCGACGCGACCGCTGAAGGCAAAGGCATTGCCTTCGTAGCCGATTAAATATTCGACGTCGCCGATCCTGTCGTCAAAGAGTTGAAAAGCCCTATTGATAACTTGCGGCAAAGGCGGCCGGACCCAGGTTTCCGCAGGCGGTCGGGTCGGTATGGATAGATACACCTTGGCCGGCTTAAGCCTGGTTAAAAAATCAGCCATCGCCTTGAGCTCGTCCATTTCCGGGCGAGGACGATCAACCAGCATGGTTTCGACAACGAGTTCACCCGGGAAAATTTCTGAAAAGGCCAACATGCCCGTTAGAATTCGATCGAGCGCCAATCCCTGATGGGGTCTGTTAATCTTGCGCCAGCCGGTTTTACAAATTGAATCAAATTTTAGGGAGACCCAATCAGCCTTGATTAAATCATGTTGCACATCCTGGCGATCAATCAGTGAACCATTGGTGATGACGGCGATTTTGAACCCCAGGGCTTTCAGCTGATCAATTTCGCGACCGAGATTTATATCCAGGGTTGGTTCGCCGTCCGGCACAAATGTCAGATAGTCAACTGACGCCGCCCTCTTTCGGATCTGCTGGACTTGTTCGCGGACACTGGCAACGATTTCCCGGGTTTCATAAAATGGACGACGCTCCACCATTAGCCGGTTTGTTTTACCGACCTGGCAATACACACAGGCATAGGAGCAAACTTTGGGCGGAATGTTGTTAATCCCCAAACTTCGTCCCAACCTTCGGGAAGGTACCGGTCCAAAAGCGATCATATGGCTCGGTGTTCCTTGTACTAGTTTGACAAATTTGCTTCTTTGGCAGCCGTCAGGATCCCTGCCAGCATGCTTTTGCGAGTTGAAAGAGACAGGGGTGCACCTTGACTGCGAGTTCCGACCAAATCCAACTTTTTTGAAGACACAATATCATCGAAAATTGTATCCGACTCGAGTTTACGGTTGTGCCTTCTATAATCGTTGCTTGATATACTTCCGATACCGTCAGCATTCCATTGATCAAAGTACAGGCCGAAATGTTGCCTTAAATAATCGGGGTCCTGATGTCGGGCCCAATCATATCCAATTTTATAACCGTCCGTTTGCGCGATCGCATCATCATAACGAACGGCCTCAACCTCCTTTCCGAAGCCCCACTCAAACAGCAGGTTTTCCAACTTTTTTTCCCATCGGTGGACGCCTTCCGTTTTCAAAATGTAATGCGCTATTTCACCGGCAATGGTATGAATGATTTTATGATCCGGCTCCCTGAGGATTTTTGTATTCAGATATACCAGATTGCGAACCGGTGCACCGAACTCGTAACGCAATACCAACGCGTTAAAAACCTCATCGTCGGTCAAGATTTGGAAACTCATATCATTTAAAACCGTTTCGCGGGTCTTTTCCGGCAACCGTTCGATCACCATGTTCACATAAGGATGAAAGCGTAAATCACATAATTTAAACCGTTCTAACCGGGTGCTCATGATTCCCCCTTTTGGTAGGTGCGAATGATACGGATGACCTTATCAGCTCGCCTTTCTGGCCCTTCGACGCCCGCGCAGATCCTTCTCCAGTGTGGTAATTACCGGTTCTAATTCATGGTGGTTCAGTTTTGTGTCCATGCACCTACCCCTGGCATTTGTACAACCATGTCTCTATTCTCATCGAGGTAGTGGCTGATGGCCGCATACCCCCGAATATTCTCCGATGAGAAAGGCAACAGCGCGATTTCTTGATGGCTAAATATATCTTTGACTTCAACCGGGACGATGTTGGATTGGGATTTGTTGACGAGCACGGATTATATATTGGTTCCGATATCATTTAACTTGTTTTTGATACGGAGGGCCTCTGCAAGCGATAATTGATCGTTATTCAATACCAGGCTAATTTGCGCAGCATCAGATTTGAAGCGATCCCGCCGATGTCCATAGATCTGGATCATGGCCCCCAGTTTTGCCCTGACCTTGTCCTGCGCGATGGTCTGGCGGCTGATGTATCGGCCGTATAACTGGTACATGATGATGTACCCGGCAAATGCCAACACCATAATCGCTAAAGCATCCAAAACGTCATTCCTCCTTTGTGTCAGTTTTTGATGCAATGAGGCATCTTCAATAGGGACAACGATTTTTGCGGATGGCCACCCCTAGGGCAACCCATGCCGCCGGCAATGACCTCAGGGTAGCGGAATTCCGTGTGTATCGGTGTCCGGTTGTGCCACCAAACATTTTCAAAAAACCTACTGCACCTCAGATCTACTAGGCGCTTTCCAGCTCCCGGCGGGCGGCCATATCCACCAGAATCCTTTCTCTGGCCCTGTCGATACCGAGCGCCTGGCGCTTTTTATCGATGTGGGCAATCATCTTGTGGGCATGCCGGATGGGGTCGATTTCCAGATCCCACATGCCGCCGTACAGCTTTTCAAACTCCTCGAAGATATATTTCTGAAATACCGGTGCCCCGCTGACGGGCAGCGTGACACCGAAGACCGTGTAAACCCCCGAAGCCACAAAATAATGACCGATGCTGATGGCTTTTTCACTCATCCATTCCGGGGCGCTGCCGGCCGCCGGCAGATCACTGATGTCATCGCCCAGGCCACCGGCTCTCACCACCTCGGCGGCTGCCAGGAGAATCCGGCTGTTGTCCACACATGAACCCAGATGCAGCACGGGCGGGATGCCGACCGTTTCACACACTTCGGCCAGTCCCGGGCCACAGAATACCTTGGCGGACTCCGGGGTCAGCAGGCCTTCCATGGCGCAGGCTATCGCGTTGCACCCGGTGGTAAGAACGATCACATCGTTTTTGATCAGTTCCTTGACGATCTGGATATGACTTTCGTTGTGTTTCGTCCGGACGTTGTTGCAGCCCACCACACCGCCGATTCCCCTGATCCGGCCGTTGATAATGTTGTCATTCAGGGTGAAGTAGGATCCGCGAAAGGTGCCGCCAAGATGATATTCGATGGATTCCACACCGAATCCGGCCACAATCGGGGATTTCTGCCTGGGAATCATCACTTCGGATTTTCGATTTTCAAAGTTGTCGATAGCCAATGTTACTATTTTCTCAGCGTCCTCCAGGGCATGATGCTCATCAAATTCAATGTGAAGGACGTTATCCTGTTCCATCCTGGCGATGGGGTGGGTGGTGATCAATTTGGTGTGAAAGCATTTGGCAACATTGGCCAGGTTCTGAAAGATGCACTGGATGTCGACCACCATGGCGTCACAGGCCCCGGTGATGATGGCAAGCTCCTGCTGGAGAAATGTGCCGCACAATGGGATCCCATGCCGCTGCAGGATTTCATTGGCCGTGCAGCAAATGCCGGACAGCTGGATCCCTTTAGCCCCCTTGGATTCGGCATACGCTTCCATCTTCCTGGTCTGGGCGACCGCCACGATCATCTCGGAAAGCACTGGTTCATGGCCGTGGATTACGATGTTGACCATGTCTTCTTTCATCACACCAAGGTTGGCTTCCGAGGCCAGGGGGTAAGGGGTGCCGAACAGAATATCCTGCAGTTCGGTGGCCAGCATGGATCCGCCCCAGCCATCGGCAATGGCAGCGCGGGTGCCCTGTTTCATCAGGTTTTTATAATCCTGGTCAACCCCGATATGGGTCCGGTGCATAATTTCAACGATCTCCCGGTCGATATTGCGCGGCACCACACCGTGTTTTTTCCAGAGACCATAGCGGGATGCCGGGGCCCGTTTTGCAAACAGAAGCTCCCCTTCGGCCTTGCCCCACTCATTGAGCGCCTTTTCGCCGACCTCGACCGCGATCTCATCGATGTCCCGGTCGAGCTGCTCTCCATCAACTTCCACGGTTGTATCGACTCTCAGGTGCTGAGCCACTTCGATGAGCTTGCGCGCATCTTTGACCTTGTAGGCATCGGTTTCTTTTCTGGCCGCCGACATAAACACCTCGGCCACCGAACGTCCATGATCGGAATGGGCGGCGGCCCCGCCGGCAATCATGCGGATAAAATTGCGAGCTGCAATGGTATTGGGCGTTGCCCCGCAAATGCCTTTGCGGGTATCTTCACCTTCGATACCGCCTTTTGGCAGGGGCAGCCGACAGGGGCCCATGCCGCAGTTTTTGCAGCAAATGCCCTGGGTGCCAATGTTGCAGGGTTTCAGAGTAAGGGCCCGGTCAAATGCCGTTTCAATGCCAAGCTCGTGGGAACGTTGAATCATCTGCTGGCTGGCGGGGTCGATGGTTGCGGCTACGGGATCAGCCATTTTCTTTGGTTTGGCCTCCTGGTCTGCAATTTCTTCTGTCATTTTGTCCTCCAGCAATCGTGAGTGATGTGGGTATATGCGTGGCGCAGTTTTCCACGGGCGCCGTTGTTAAACATGCCGTCAACAGCTGTGCTCAAAACATAATTTTTTTTGTCAATCTCCGGAGCCAGGCTATCTGCTATCCACAGGGCAAAGCATGATTTATGCCACCAGGTGGAAATTCTAATTTATGATTCTATTACAGCTGGTTAAGCTAACTTATAGGAGGGGTAGACGGTCTTGATTTAATTAAAAATCTCGCAAAATTTCGAAATCACGATTCGCAAAATTTCGAAATCTGGCTGCCGTCTGCCGGTTGCAAGGCTTGGAAAATAAAGCCGGGGCAGCGCGTTGCTGGGGTCTCAATGCCTTCCGGGGTCCTTGAGGATTTTGGGTCCACTTTTTGCTTGCAAAGGCTCTGGGAGGTTAAGTATTGTACGTTGGAGGCTTATCCGGCTGCGAGACCGATGGATACGTGCGTAACCAAAAGCATCCTATTGTCGACTGCTAAGGGCTTGATCAAAATTTGCGTCCTGGCCGGCCCGGAAGATATTCGCAACTGCACCTTCGACAGCCAGCTGACACCCCGCTCGCCGAATACATCGCTTTTGACCGGTCACAGACTGTTGGAGAAATTTGTCGGGCAACCCGATGCCCGCATCGTTGCGGCCCAGGCCGAACATAACCACGTCATCGGATACGGTATCTTGGCTTACCCCGAACCGAATGAGCGCTGGGCGGATTTGGGGCCGAAAGTCATGATGGAGGTGAAAGCCATAGACGTTGCCCGAAGCTGGCGATCATACAGGATTGCGTCGGCCATTTTAAAACGGATAATTCGGACACCACTGATCGAAGAAAAAATTATCTATATGGTCGGGTATTCATGGACCTGGGATTTGGTCGGGACCGCCAACACCGCGCAACAATATCGCCAGGTGCTCATCAGGCTCTTTGAGCCCCAGGGGTTTTCACAATACCAGACCAACGAGCCCAACGTTTGCCTGAAAGCTGAAAATTTATTCATGTGCCGGGTGGGCAAACATGTTCCCCGGGTGGTGCGCGATCGGTTCAAATGGCTAAGATTTGGGTTATCGCCCTGGTCATGGTAACCTGAACCCCGGTCAGGCGCCCGGGTATTGTTTCGGGGCAAATCAGATCTGCAGCGGCCAATTCCGACCGGTCGGTTTCCCCCCGCGTTGTGCTTAACGGTTTTCTGCCGGGATTTTGGCAGTGAGCACCCCCAAGCGGAAACCGATTGGCGCCCAGACGGATGTGATGTGCGACCGCGCCAGTTTATCTTATTCATTCGAGCCGCGCCGGCAAACTCTGTGAGTCACTCCCCGTCGAAGCAGAGATAATCCCAGGTGTCTGTGCGCTACCCAAACACTTTTAATATTCACTGGCCCGTCATAGCCTACTAAAATTTTCATGGCGACCTCCTGAATTGCCTCCGGCGTGATGGCTTTAAACATCGTTGCCGGCCACCCCCCCCTTGTCTTTGGGTAAGGGGATAACGAATACCGGCTTTCTTGTCCGGCGCAGAACCCTCTTGGCAGTACTGCCAAGAAAGGTATTGGCAATGAAGCCTTTGCTGTGGGTCCCCATCACAATCGCATCGCAGTTGAATTCTTCTGCCTTGCTCAGAATCACTTCCGCCGGAAAACCCTCACATATTTCCGTGCTTATCACTTTCGCCGCCAATTCGGGCCGATCTTTGAGCTCGTTGTCGCGAATTGCTCCGATACGTTGATGAATAAGGTTCTCGGCCGCGGCTTTGTGTTCAACAAATATCTGGTTATAGCGCTTTTCATCCAGGTAGAGACCCAGCATGGTGCGGCTGGCCGGGTCCACGTTCTCAAAAACATGCAAAATGATGAGGTCGGCATCATGCTTAATGGCCGTGTTGATGGCATAGCGCAGGGCATAGACCGAATTCGGCGAAAGATCCGTGGCGTATAAAATTTTGTTTATTTCCGGAATCATGGGCTTCCTCCTTTGCGTTTATTTTGTTATCATTTAAATCGCGCGGTCCTGTATTCTGATTTTGAAAAGATTCTGCTGTCGCGACCTAAAGATCGTGAAATGTTATATCGGTCTCTCCTTTCGGCAAGGGGATGATAAAAACCGGTTTGCGTGTCCGGCGCAGCACCCTTTTGGTGGTGCTGCCTAAAAATGCATGACGGATAAGACCTTTGCCGTGGGTTCCCATGACGATCGCATCGCAGTTTAACTCATCGGCTTTGTTCAAGATCTCCTCGGCTGGAAAGCCTTCGCATACCTCCACGGATTCAATCCGATCGGTCAATTTGCTGTCACCGCCCAATTCTTTGTCGCAGAACATTTCCAACCGCCTGTGAATTCGAGCGATGGTGTCAGCGGCGCGATCATTGAAAATCTTTCTGCGTAAATCCGCATGAAGATACAGATCCAGCACACGCCGGTTGGTTGTCGAAACCAGTTCAAAGACATGTATAATGATGATGCCGGCATCATGCTTTAAAGCCGAGTTAACGGCATACCGGAAAGCATAAGCGGCGTTATCTGAGAGATCGGTTGCATAGAGAATTTTTTTAATGTCAGGAATCATCGCTTTATCTCTTTTGGTAGGGTTTCTTCCAGGCACTGCGTTGAAGCTCCTGATAATTTTTCAGGGCTCTATAGAATGCGCCCACTGCAAGCTCCGCGCAGTGGTAATTTTCTTCCGGCAGTGTTTCCAGGAACTCGATTACATCATCTGGCGTGATTCCCCAGGCCTTATCAACGGGCTTTCTCTCTGCAAGATATGACACGGTGTTGGCGCATGCATGGGTACTGATACAGCCGTCTGTCTCGAAAGACACCGATTGAATCAGGCCGTTTTTAACGCTCAGGTAAATTTCAACGGTATCCCCGCAATCTCCGGTGCGGCTGCCATACCCATCCGGATTCGGCAATTGAGCGCGCCGGTCATAGCCAAATGCCATTGTGAGGTAATTGAGAGCGTGATCACGCCAAAAATCGAATTTTCTCTCGGTCATCGTGGTTCCTGCTATGAATTGATACATGGTTCATTTTCATTACAGCATAGATCATGCCAGAACCCTCTATGGGCGATAAGTGCTATGGTTCAAGCAGGTTATATCTATGCCAATTGATAAGTCATCTGCTGAGACCCCCTTAAGTTGAAGAATTTCAAAAGCGTTTTAGAAAATTTTCGAACAACGAGCCGCTGAACCTAAAAAAAATCGCGCTGCAGATAAATTCAGCGCCTTCATAACCCATGACTCTCCCCGGCAGGACCCCGAACCCATCGATTCCCGGCGCTTATGGCGGTGCTTGGTAATTTAGATCATATGATCATAATATCTATTGACATCATATTTTATCATAGATATATTATGATCAAATGATCATAATTAGAGGTTCGATCCATGCCGCGCCCCAAAAAACCGAGATTTGTTTCAGGGTATCCGACGCCGACAGCCTTCCGGCCCGAAGGCATCCAGTTAAACGGTGAGGTCTTTCTGTCAGTTGAGGAATTCGAAGCCATCCGGCTGAGCGATTTTGAAGGTTTGGATCAGGCCTCCGCCGCCAATCTGGTAGACGTATCCCGCCAGACCTATGGCAGAATTTTGGCCCATGCCCGCCGCATGGTTTCCGAGGCGCTGGTAACCGGCAAGGCTCTGAGAATAGAAGGGGGCAACTATGAATTACGCGGAAGGCGACGGCAGCACCGGAGAGGCGGCAGAAGGGGTCCCGGCGCAAGAGGCCGGAGGGCATAATCGATCGGTATCAAGCGGGAAATCTGGCTTTTCGATTTCAAATCATAGAAGGCGGCTTACGGACCTGACAGGAGAAAACAGGTGCGGGATTTTGGAAACGCAGAAAAAAGATAGCCAATCATTTGCTAATTAGCACCAACGAAAGGGGGTGATATTATGCCCGGATTTGATAGAACTGGGCCCATGGGTGCCGGTCCTATGACAGGTGGCGCCAAAGGGCGTTGTAATCCCGCCAACGCCGGAGCGATGCCCGCTTATACAGCAGATTTCGGCTATGGACGTGGTCGGGGGCCATGGCGCGGCAGCAGGGGCGGCATCGGCCCGGGTTGGGGTCGCGGTCGTGGGTTCGGCAGGGGGTACAGGGGATATTCACCTGCTGGTAACCCGGCTGATCCCCAAGACGCCGCCAGTGAAATGGACATGCTAAAGGCTGACGCCGATGGCATTCAAAAATCCCTGGAGACAATCAACAAACGCCTAGATGAGCTCAGTGAGAAACATGCCGAAGGGTCGTAAACCGCATGCCGCCCGGGAAGGCGGCATGATACCTTAGGAGCCAGGGGGCAGCATGGAACGGCCCCTTCATTTTTTGCTCGGTGACGGCCTCTAAATCTAAAATATCAGGTCGATTTAGAGCCGACCTGCTGAAGGGCCGGGTGCCGTCCCCCTGCGCACAGGTTCATTCACCGAGCAGTTTTTTTTTGCGGTAGCGAAAGGTGTGATGGTTGATGTTTAAAAGCTTGGCGGCCTTGCTTTCATTGCCTTT
>WOR8_10002146_pt1 | contig 34065 bp, 37 predicted proteins | sample DeeMarSeWOR38_10_FD_19890 | JGI IMG/M metagenome (IMG submission 19890) | reverse complement strand
GCACCCTAATTTATAAAATCAGATGCGAATCCCGCCCTGCGGGGCAACGCAGCCATTGAGCCTTAGATGGGGTTTTGAAACCACTTCTAATCAATTTCAGAAATGCATCCGGCGGTCGGCTCAGATGTCATTGCCCGGCTCAGGCTTTACCCAGGTATACGCCATCATAATCCAACGATGTGAAAGGCTTCCCATCTCTGGAAATGCCGGCCCCGATCACTTGGCCGATAAACAGGGTATGATTACCGGGCCGGTAATGGGTTCTTAGCTCACATTCAAGATAGGCCAGGCAGTCACTCAGGATCGGGCAGCCGGTTAAGCCGGTCGTCCAATCGAGTGCGGAAAATTTATGATCGACATCCGGTGTCTTAAAACGCGCCAGGAAATCTGTCTGATCGTCGGACAATACGTGCAGTGCAAAACAGCCACCTTGCTCAATCAGGTGATGGGAATATCGGCTGGGATGAACAGCGACCATTATGAGCGGCGGGTCATAGGAAACCTGCGATACCCAGGAGGCAATCATGCCGTTGACCGCTTCGCCCGCTTGCGATGTCAGGACATAGATACCGTATGTCATTTTGGCAAAAGCTTCCACCCATTTTTTATCCATTGTCCGGGATCGTCCTTTCTGAGATTCAACCGTTTTTTGATAACCGCATTTCGTTTAATTGTACATGAATAAACTTCAAGCGCCTAAAAATCAACCACTGAAAAAACAGGCGTGCAGAGCCGGTTGACTTTAATGGCAAATTTCTTTAACGTGAAACGACACTGTTGCCGATAATGAAATGCCTGCCCAGAGGTGATCATTATGCCAACAAACCTGCCGCCAGAATATTATGAGGCTGAAAAGCGTTTTCGTTCAAGCAAAACACCTGCGGAAAAACTCGCCTGTCTTGATGAAATGATCAGCATCGTCCCGAAGCACAAGGGAACCGATAAATTGCGCGCCGATTTGCGCAAACGACTGTCAAAATTAAAATCAGCCGCCCGGGCTAAAAAAAGTCTGGGTCGACACGAATCCGCCTATCACATCAATAAGGAAGGCGCCGGGCAGGTGGTCGTCGTCGGAATGACCAACGTCGGCAAATCTGCTCTGGTTGCCAGGGTAACCAACGCTTCGCCTGAAGTCGCTGATTTCCCTTACACGACGTGGAAACCGACCCCCGGCATGATGCCGGTTGAAAATATTCAGATCCAGCTGATCGATACACCGCCGCTGAGCAAGGAATACGTCGATCCGGAAATGATGGATCTCATAAGACGCTGTGACCTGGTTCTTTTAATGGTGGATCTGCAAACCGATCCCTGGCAGCAGATCGAGGACTCGCTGGTATTGCTCGAAGCGCAGCGCATTGTCCCCTTGCGCCTGAAAGACCGCTACAGGGACCAGCGAGGCATCCGTTCGTTGCCGTTTTTGATTTTGGCCAATAAAAACGATGATCCGCAAACCGATGAAAATTTGGAAATTTTCCGGGAACTGCTGGCTGACAATTGGCCGATGGTGTCGGCTTCGGTTAAAACAGGACGCAACCTGGATCAGCTCAAGGCCGCGCTGGTAGAGCGACTGAACATCATCCGGGTATACACGAAGTCTCCCGGTAGAAAACCGGATTTAAAGGCCCCATTTGTGCTTCAAAAAGGCAGCACCATGGCTGATTTTGCGGGCAAAGTGCACCAGGATTTCGCACACAAATTGAAATCAGCCAAGGTATGGGGCCCGGCCGTGTTTGACGGTCAGATGGTTCAGCGCGATTATGTCCTGCAGGAGGGCGACATCGTCGAACTGCAGATTTAAATAATGATGACCGGTGCTCCAGCCGATATCAATTCAGCCTGGCGGTTTTGGGCGGCTGCGCACTAAATCCATTGCAAAGCACATCAACATCAGCTAAGACTGTATAGAAATTTTAAAGAATGGGGCCGAATTGTTTTACGGCTGTTGAAACCCGAAGGAGCCCGTTATGACCGTTAAAATTGTTATCAAACGCATCGTGCCCAAAAACAAAGAATCTTCTCTGCTGCCGCTCATCAAAGCATTAAGGATTGCCACCACCAAGCAGGACGGCTATATTTCGGGCGAAACATTGCAGCGCATTGACAAGCCCGGTGAGACCGTCGTGGTCAGCACCTGGGAATCTGCTGAAGATTGGAACCGCTGGGTAAGGAATCCCGAACGTATTCAGCTGCAGGAACAAATTGATACCCTGCTCGGAAAAGAAACCGAGTACACGATGTTCAGTCATATTTAGCGTTGGCGTTCGGCAAGGTTGATCCGCGCAAGTACGAGGCTTCTCCCGCCCAAGAGGATAACCGGGCCCAAGGCAGCTGCCCATTGCACAAGCCGCCAAAGGCGTAAAATAATCGAGACCACGCAGCGGGCCTTTCAAACCGTTTAGAGACCAAAGCCCTGCCGTTGATAAAGGGGACGGTTTTTATTCCTCAATTGCCATCGACATATCCAAGCGCACGGCAATCAGACGCACAAAATACATGTGCTGCAAGGTGTCAATTAAAGTATACGCTGACTTATATATTTTTCTACATATGTAGTTCGAGGCATGGTTCTGCGATTGATATAAGTATTTGTATTAAAAACATAAAAAATAAAATCTAACCCTCTGAGCACGGTTTTTGCACGGATTTAGCATTGCAGAAGTTTGCCGGCATTATCGCATACTTTTGAAGCAAGAAATCCCCGTTGCCCAAGAGGAGATCACATGGATAAATATGATGTTATCGGTCTGGCGATTGCCATAATTGCCGTATCCATAGTTTTGCTGCACTAAGTGACAGGTGGCGGCGGTGTACCGGTAGCCCGGATACTTGATGCACCGCACAGGGGATTTCGTGGCTGTAACTTGCTAGCGCTGTGCTTCGGGACAGCAGACATATCGCCGGTTTCAACAACCGCCTCCCCATTCTTGCCAGAAGGCACCCGTGTCTCAAATTTAACTGCATTTTTTCAAATTCTGGTTGCCGTCTGTTTCCAAATGAAGCATTAATGCTTAAGTTTAAATTGTTTCAAGTTTCTCACAACCCCGGAGAATGGAAAACAGCTGGTATGGAAGAAAAAACGAATTTTCGATCAACTGCCTTTGACCAGGCCTGTCAGACCATTTTGGAGTCTTTCCCCGAAGCGATCGGCGTGGCTTTCAAATTTTTAGATTGCGGTTGTTCGCTGCTGTGCGGCGTTTCACCTCAGGGAAATCCAATCGGAAAGCTGGTGCATGTTTACGGCCAACCGCAAAAAAAAGGTAAAAAGCCGCCAATTTGTTTTCGGTGTAAAAGAGACGGGGGCCTTAACCGTGTTATCTGGCAGGGAATTCACTGGCCAGGTGATGAAAGTGAACTGCCGGATAAAGAATTGAGGCTGACAATCGGAAGAAATGTATTCGGTTCCGATTATATCGAGACCAACACCTGAAGGCGACGGCATTCAAAACCGCCTGCGCATCAGGCGCTTATGGGCCGGTATAAACCCTCATAATACCATATCCTGGAAAACGGCGCACCGGCCGGCAGGAGCGCTTTTTCCAACCCGGCGACATTGATGTCGATGTCAGGCTGATCGTAGGCCGCATCCCAGGGTTCGATCAGTATGGCCCCACGATCCAGCGGAATCATCCGCGGGAAAATAGGCTTTCCCCATTTCCGCTGAAGCATTTCTGCTTTCAAATCCGCGAGTGAATCAAAAGTCAACAATTGATGCAAGGTTACCAGGGTCGGCGGGCTCAAAGGAATCTGACCGCTGAGATTGCCGCTGAGGCCTTCTTTAGGGTTGACCCATAGCCCATGAGTGGTTTCAAGCTGATCCGGCCGGCAGTGCTGGTCGGAGGGCATGCATGCCAGCCAGAAGCGGGTATCGTAACGGCGCTTCATCTGCACAGGGGTGATCCAATGGCTCCAGGGCGATAAAGCGGACAGCAACAGTGTCCAACCTCGAGATTCTGCCAGGTTGGCGAACCAATCCGGCGGAAGGTCCTTGCGGTCGCGCAAGCGCAGCGCATATTCTATATCCGTACGGCTCTGATTGACGCGCTTGGCAAAAAATACGCCGGCCTCCTCCAGCGTCTCACGGATTGCCGCTACGCCATATGCCACAATTTGTTCCGCAGACAGTCTTCCGCCGCCCAGACGATTGTAAAGATTTTGGCCGCCCAAATCTACCTGATGCTGCCAGAAGCCGTATTGCCAATCTTGCGGATCCAGAATGCCGCCCGGAAACACATAATGGCCGGCCATAAATCCGCTTCCGGCATGCCGTTTCAACAAATAGACCTGTAACTCCGACCGATGCTGACGGGCCAGGATCACCGTGGCGGCCGGCACCGGCTCTGGTGGGGATGCAGACTTATGTGGCATGATGATGAATAAAAAAAATCAATAGTTTAAAATATTGCCCATATTTTTAGTTTGAAACGCTCACCTTTAGGCCAGTCGCTTTTCGGCTTCCCAACCGATAACAGCGGCTTGCTTGATGACCGGTCTCACCGGATCATGCATGGCCGCGCATTTGAATCCCAACATCGCTCTTTCCACGCTGCCTCTTTATTGACAACCGTTGAAATTCAAGCAAAGTATAATCATCGGCTTTAGCTGTCAAGGTCAATGCATACGCATTTGTTATTCGTTATCTGGACGTGGGGCTGAGCGTATCCTACTTGCTGCCGGCCAGAAGCCAGTGACCAGAAGCCGGCGGCCATGAGCCAGAAACCAGCATACAGCAACACTTGATCTGATGCCATTATTAACCGCTGGATTGTAATTATTTTGAACCCGGCACTGGTCAATGCGGGATATCGGTCTTAATTTAAGTCCCGATCCGATGTGGATCGCCACGCTATGATACGCCCGAGGCGCCTGCGTATGGTGTTGAAAAATGCACAAATCAAAAGCGATGCTTGAGCGCCATAGGAGGAAAGCATGAAAACATTCATTCCGTCCACTGCAATTGCACGTGCCGCATCACGGGATGTGCTTGAAGATCTCATTGCAAAGCTCGACAGATGATGAAATTTGCGCTGATGAATGAAATCGAAGATTTAACCCGCCAGGTTTTGCATAATTGTGACATCTCCGATGCGCAGCACGCCGGATTATATTCAACCTGCGGCCTGGCATTGCGATTGCGAGATCTGTATAAATGGGAGCACCGCTTAAATCCCTGGGAAGAAAAAGACACCTCTGAAATTCTGGATTGGATTGGTGAAAAAGAAGCGCTCTGGGAAAAACTGGCAGATGCGAAACAAACCGACATTGCAATCCAGGGTAACGTCTATGATCTGTATGACACCTCCGCCATCAATGCGATTCTTGAGCCCCGGGGCCTTTTTTACGGAGCCGGATATGCGTTTAGCTTAAAACCGTCATTTTTTCTGGCCGAAATCGAAGATAAGCGCCACAACAACGGATATGCTGTTTACTCGCTCGGGCGTGAACTGGCCCGGGACCTGTTGACACTGCCGGCACTTACCCAGGACAGGCAAATCCTGTTGCGAACCGATTCGGCCCGGATGTACCTGTGGGACCAAATGGTCTACATAAAAAAGTCGGGTCGCCCGGCATTGCGGTATGCTTTAGAACACTGCGGGCTGAAAAAGCTCGACGCCGGGGAGATGCAACAACATCTGCCCGCCATTCTGGCCGCCCAAAAAGATAACTATATCTATCATGAAATCGGGGAGCTCAGCGATGCCACCTTTGACCCTAAAATCTGGCGCGAACTGATTGCTGTCTTCCCGCACTCCCCTGTAGAGTTGCTTGCCAGAGCGCTTAAAGATCTGCTGGCGGATACCCACCCGAGCGGAACGCTCCATCATTTGATTGCAAATCGAAAATTTGCCGGCCTGGGATTTTACGCTGCATTTTTAGATGGAATGCTAAAAGAATTGTTTCCCCAGCTGCGCGAAGCCTTTATTGACTTTACCAAAACCGGCAATTGGCGTATAATTAAGGCTGTGACGCTTGAAGGCCATCAGCACGCAAAAAAAGTTGCAGCCGAGATGATTGATCTGTATCAAACGGGAAAAAATAGAAACCAGCTGCAATGGACCAAAGAACAAATTGAAAGGCGTCTGTTGAAACAGCGCTAATGAAAGGACTTTCCGGGGGCAGAGAATCAGGGAGATGGTATGCATTATGATGCTGAATTCTGCCGGCAGATGCGCATAAGCGATAGTGAAAAAGACGATTGCCTGACGCTGGTTAGCGATATCATTTATCTGGCGACCAGCGCCCGTAATTATGGCCTGCTGTCGCTGGGAAAGGCAGCCGAAGAAAGCGAATCATTTCTGCTACGCAAAGGACTGGAGCTGGCACTGGACGGCGTTATAAGCACAACCGCCAGAACGATATTAGAGCTTTACATTTTTAGCGCCGATTATACGGGCAAAGCTCTGCTGGAACGCTGTATCATCCTGGAAGGCGTCATCGGAATCATGGAGGGCGCGCACCCCAAGCTTTTAAAAGAGCTTCTGCTGTCTTTTCTGGGTGAAAGCGGCCATGATGTCTACAAAAAAGAGTTCGATATCGAGGAAATCGAAAAGTTGGAAGCCTACCTGAAAGACGTTGAAAAAAAACCGGCGGCATCAGATTCAGCCTCCAAACTGGGCAAGCTTTTGGGGCCGCTCAATAATGCGGCCCTTAAGCAATTTTTGCAAACCATTAATATCGATGAGCTGGCAAAGGTCATTGCTGATTTGCCCGGCGAGGTCCAGATTCGGCTTTTTAACAGTTTGCCCAAAAGAGGCGCATTTTTGGTGGTGGATGCAATTGAACAGCAAGGTGCACTTGAAGCGCAAGAAATCGAGGAGGCCCACGAAAAAGTCGTTGCGATTATCAACGAACTGCATACCCAGGCGTATCTCTAATGAAATATTACGTATATTTTGATGCCTACGGACACCCCCGCAAAACCATCAGCGCCGCAGAGCTGGCCGAAACCTACCAGAACGATCCCGATCTCTTTTTGCAATCCATGTGCCGTCGAACGACCGCTGGTAATACAGCCCCTATCAGCGGTCATGTGGGAACCCTTAGCTTCAACAGCGACAAAGAGCTGGCCGACTATCTTGATTCCCTGGGTGAGGAAATCGACGGTTTTTATGAGGCTAAAGCGGATAGCCGCCCATACAACTTTTAGAAACGATCTCAGAAATGCATCTCAAGCTCAATGGCTGCGTTGAAAACCGACTCAAAATGCTCGAATACTAACGTGTATGCTCCACTTTTGAATCGGTTTTCGCCTTGCCATTGAGCGTGATCTACTATTTCTGAAATCGTTTCCAAAGGTTTCAGTTTTATTAGCCTACTGGCCTGCAAAAACCTTCTGGAGCAGATCGGTCACCCGGGCGGCCGGCTGGGTGCGGATCTGTCTCTCCTGCTCGGCCAGCATCTTAAACAGCCCTTTCAAGGCCCCATCGGTGACATATTGGTCCAAATCAAAACTGGTGCTTTTGCCGAACGGCAAGCTCGTGATTTCGCTGTTTAGATCCTGGTATGATCGCGTAACCCCCACCTCGCCCATGGCATCTTTGACAATAGGCTTAAAAACCTCTTGGAGCCGCGTTGAGGTTTTATCCTGAAAATAAAGTGTTGCCTCATTGTCGCGCCCGTTTAGGATTTTTTGGGCATCATCAAAGTTCATGTCAGAGATTGCATCCCAGAAAATGGATTTGGCTTCAGGTGCAGCCCGCTCTGCGGCTCGATTCATGCTAAGCTCAAATGCATCTACTTTTTCGCCATAGCCGGCTGTTCTGAGCAATTTTTCGACTTTCTGAACGGACTCCGGCAGCGGAATCTTAATCGCCGGATTCTTATAAAATCCATCCGGCTGGGATACGAGTCCCACCGCTTTTTCAGTTCCCACCTGCAGTGCTTCCTTGAGGCCCGCGGTGATTTCATCATTGCTGAGCCCGCCGGCAGATCCACCCAAGGCTTTCTGGGCCTCTTTGGCCATGTCACTGAGACTGGCAGCAAGGCCGGAATGCACAATGACCACCAGCAAGGTGATCATGACCAGACTGCCCGTATATTTGTGTATTTTCATAGGGGCCTCCTTATTTTTCTGTATTCGCCGGGCTATACAGTTGACGGGTATCCCTGCCCGGATCCGATCGCCCGGGCATGACCGCGTCAGGGTGTTCTGTCCTCGGTTTTGGCCTCCGAGCTCTGGGTATCCGATGTTTTGTTCATTTGGGTCATTGCCCGGATTTCATTCAAACGTAATTTGAGCGTACTGATTTCATCGGCATTTGCCGCAACCGTTGATGTGAGCTTCTGATTTTCAGCCAGCAGATCTTGATTCCGGTTGTCAACGTCTTGCAGGGCGGCATTTTTCTTCTCAAGTTCGGCTTTTTCATCAGCGCAGGCCTGAACCTGCATTTCTAATTCACGAATTTTATCCGCCAGTCGATTTTTTTCGCTGCCGGCGGATTCAAATTCAGCCTTTTCATTTTCCAAGCGGGATCTGATTTCGGTCAAAGATGCGATCTGGGTCTTCAGTTGCTCATTTTCACCGGCCAAGTCCTGTGCCTGGTCCAGTTTGTCGCGTAGCGTCGAATTTTCCTGCTCGACGGTGTTTTTGGCCTGAATCAGGGATTGGATTCGATCGGTTAACTCAAGATTTTTTTCGGTTGCGGATTTATCGGAGCTAAGCGCCGTCTGCAGGGCCGCATTTTCCTCCTGCAGTGCTGCCAATCGCATCTCGAGACCTTTGGTGCGCTCATCGTCCGCCTCTTCTGCCGGTGCTTTCGAGGGAGTTGCTTCAACCGGTGCTTCCGAAGGCGTCGCCTCAGCCGCTGTTTCCGATTCGCCGGCAGCCACCGCTGGCTGTGTTTTGGCTGCCAGCTGAGTTTCAAGCTCGCTTTGACGTTTTTCTAAACCGGCAACATATTGAGCCGCCTCTTTAAGAAGTGTCGGAAAATCACGCTTTTCGCCGTCTGACACACCCCAAATGTAATAGCCGGCAACAACACCGCCGCAAAATAAGATGAGCACCACAATGCCGATGAAGATGAATTTACTTTTGGATGTCATAATGCCCTCCCCCCGAAAAAGTAGAGTGTTTATACCATATGTTTCCGAAATTAATGATTTGTGGTTTCATATGAATCCGAACTCCAATGGTTCAGCTTTTTGAATGATTCATGAGCAATATGGGTGCCACCATCCCGGCCAGGGACGCTAAGCAGCCAGCATCTTCCTTAACGAATAGGAATCATACATAATATATGTTTTGATACTGAACGCCGCCCGGCCTTTAATTCCCGGATAAGGGGGCAATTCCCCCAGCGCGGTGCGGGTTATAACGCACATTTGTTTCATGGCTACCGATAGCTGAATGGGTCCGAAACCGCAACACCCCCCCGCCCGCTGGCTATTTTGATGTCAGATGCGGTGGTGTTTGCCGGGCATAAAATCTTAGCTGCCAAAAATTGATAATCATCTCAGATTATTCTATATTAACGGGCTTGTCGTGATTAACTTTGATTATTTAGCTGAAAAAAGAATTGTCAAGAAGATCTCCTGTGATAGAATGCATCAAATATGGATTATTGCCATTGGCGATTTATAGCGGTTGTTAACAAAACATTCCGATTGCGTAACGTTTTTTTGCCACTACACTTATACCGCCATCACTTTTTAGGAGCATTATTTTGTCAGGCGGTACAAACCACAAGACACCGACACCTCATTATGGACAAAAAGCGCAGTGAGATTGTCATTCCAAAGGAAAAGGCTGTGTTCTGGCTGGATAAAAACGGGCGCTGGCACAATGTGCACGGGGAATTTGAACATAAAAAAATCATCAATTATTTTCACTCCGCCATTAGAAAAGACAAACAGGGCTATTACCTTTTTCAGGAACGGGGGAAGTTTCGGGAAGAGGTCTATTTTCATTACGAAGACACCGCACTGTTCGCAATAGATTTGGTCAACGATCCGGACGTTACCCTGATTCTCAATACACGTGAGCGCATCAGGTTAAAACCCAAAAGCCTGTTCATTCAGGGTGACAGCCTTTATATGAAGTCGGGCACAGACATCATCAAGTTTACCGCAAGGGGACTGCTGAAAATTTCGGACCTGTTAGTGTTTGAAAATGAAAATTATTTTATCAAGGTAAACAATAGAAAATACAGAATAGTTGAAAAATAGCAATATCTTCTTTTTTTAAATTTTCAAATCGTAATCATCCCACCTGCCTGCCAACCATTCTGTCGCGGAGTCGCATGCTAATGCGAAGATAAAAGCTTTCCAAGCAAAGGCTGCACCTGCCCCATTGCCGCCGAAAATGACTTAGCCATACCCCAGGTTGACAGACAGGAAAGCCATTCCTATTTGAATCTTCATCTTTCGGTTGTAATTTTCCAGAAAAAGGAGGTTCCGGCAATGAAACAGACAGCTTATATTTCGAACCGCAATGATGGCTTTTACGGGTTCTCGGTTGTTATGGTGGCTTTTATCTGGAGCATCATTATGGTGCATCCCTTATACGGTGCAGAAGAATCAAAGGCAGCCAAGATCGACGCTCATGTCAATGAAGCGCTGCAGCGCTTTTACGAACAGGTCGAAGACGCCAAAGAGGTTGCCAAACGCGCCAAGGGTTGGGAAGCCGGTGTCGACGGCAATGTGGCTCTATTTAACGTCGGTGGCGGTCAAAAATCGCTTTCGGCCATGAACGAAAATCCGATCCTGGCGTTTGTCTTCGACGTCAAGGGGCTGATTGCCGACATGTCCATCAAGGGCGCTAAATTCAACATACTGGACCTGTCAAAATAAATGAAATTGTTCCGGGGCGCCAGCGCGACATAACCTTTTAATAAGAATAACAGATTAACCGGCAAACGGGCTAACGGGTTACGGGCTCAACATATTTGGATGGGTTTTTAGTTGCAGGGCGGAGCTGTAACCAACAACTGAAAAATGGCTGTATACTGTTTTTCAACGGCCCACTTGGATGCGGTTTTACCCTGGTTATCCACTGCGCCAACATCGGCACAGCTGGCCAGAAGCGCGCGCACCACTTTTTCATGACCCCGCCGGGCGGCCAGGATAAGGGCGGTGTTATTGTCTTTATCTTTCGCATTGACATCGGCGCCGGATGCGATCAATTGCTGGACAATTTCAGAAAATCCGCCGGCAGCCGCCATCATCAGGGCGGTTTTCCCGTTACGATCCTTGAGGTTGACATCTGCCGGCGTAGCCTGCAGATCCTGAATGACGCCTTGATGGCCATTTAAAGCCGCAAACATGATGGCACTGGCACCGGAGTTGTTCTGCATCCCGATGCGTGCACCGTTTTGCAGCATCAGCCTGGCGATTTCACGGAAGCCAAATTGGGCTGCCATCATCAGCGAAGTCCAGCCGGCATTTTCCTGAGCATTAACATCAGCGCCCCTTTCGATTAATTCCCGCACAATTTCTTCATGGCCTTCATAGGTCGCTTTCATTAAGGGCGTCCAGCCGTCTGGATCCTTGGCCTCCACCGGGACACCCTGGTCCAGGAGATTTTTTACAATATCCATTTCGCCCAGTTCCGCAGCGCTGATAAGCTGTTCCGATAGCTTCCCGGCCCAGACCCGGTCGTCGGTAACAATAAAAAAACCGCATACGGCTATCAGGATCGAAAACAGGGCGCTAAGGCGTGACATCATCATATCTCCCCGCAGTCGGCCAAAATTTGACGGAAACCGCTTGCCACATTAACGGTCTGATGTGTTGCGATTCTCTTCAGGACAACAGTCCTGGATTTCCTTTTCTAATTTCTGAGAGTAATCCTCGAGTTTAGATTTGGCTGTTTCAAGCTCTTCAATAATGTGCAAGCGTTCAAATTCCCGGGCTTCCACTTTAACGAGCATCATACCAAAAGATTCGGCTAATTCTGACAGAATACTCGGATATCTGCCCTTTTTCGAGAGCTCAAATAAACGATCTGCATCCGCTTTGACATATTTGCCGGATGCAATTTTTTTACAGCAGGTATTCAGCATGTCAAACAAATCAAGGTAATAACGTTCAAAATCCATTTTTGATTTTCCTTTCATGCTCAACGCCACCGCAAGGGCGCCACCTGTTTCAGGATTCAAAAAGCGAACGAAACGCTGCTCTGTTATTCAATATAGCCTCTTTTCAGATGACACGCAATAATCAACACCGGAATGATAACCGGTTCAAATTTATTCATTTTCTCATCTACTTGTTTGCAAAAGCCTGCGAGGGAATTATATTGGATATGATTCAAGTGGGTTACGATTAGGGCATCCACTATTCTGATTTTTGGGAAGATCTTAAATAAAGATAATAGCGCTTGCAATTAAGACCGTTATGGGCTCAAATAAAAGCAAACATTAAGCCCGCATCCGCCTCGCCCGGAGCGGCAGGGGGGCTCGGCCATGAACAAAAACTGCTTATACCAAACTTATTTATGGGTTCTTCTGGTCGTTTTGAGTGGACCGGCCATCGCTGCGCAGACACCCGACAATATCCTTAAAGCCATCGTCAAGATCAAAGCCAACATCCCCAAGGATGCCGCCACGGCTCAATCCCTGGGAACCGAGCGCGAGGGAAACGGCGTTATCATTGATAAAAGGGGGCACATCCTCACGATCGGCTATCTGATTCTTGAGGCTGAATCCATCGAGGTTACAAAAGCGGATGGCGATCAGATTAAAGCCAATTTTGTGGCTTATGACTATCAAACCGGCTTTGGCATCATCCGAGCTATAGAGCCGCTGTTGATTGACCCGATTCGATTGGGCCAGTCATTCCGGCTGAAAACCGGCGACCCTGTTTTGATTGCCGGTTACGGCGGCACTGAAGCTGTCCTTGGCTCACGCGTTGTCTCACGCAAAGAATTTACGGGCTACTGGGAATATCTTCTCGAAGATGCTATCTACACGAGCCCGCCCTACCCCAATTACGGCGGTGCGGCCCTGATCGACCGCGATGGACAGCTGCTGGGAATCGGATCTATTCTCACCCGAATCGATGTTGATGGCCTGGGTGTCATTCCCTGCAACATGTCGGTTCCGATCGATCTTCTCAAGCCGATTCTGACGGATCTGATTGAGACAGGCCATTCTTCAGCGCCCCCACAACCCTGGCTGGGTGTCCATGCTGATGAAGCACACGGGCGCGTTTTCATCATTCGCGTAACACCGGAAGGGCCGGCTGCTAAAGCCGGTATAAATGCCGGTGACGTTGTTGTAGCCGTCAACCAGAAGCCGGTTAAGGGGCTGGCACAGTTTTTTCGTCAGATCTGGGCATCAGGGCCAGCTGGTGTAAAGGTCACATTGAGCATTCTGCAGGAAACGCAGGTGCGTGAGATCAGCCTCCAGACCGCCGACCGCCATCGTTTTTTAAATTTATCCCGCCAGCGTTGACCGGACGCGTCGGATACAACAGGATTAAATTTTTGAATTTTGGTTTAAACTTATTCAAAGGGCAAGGCCACATGAGACAAGAAAGCGGAGCGCTTGTCAGGGGCATTTTCCTGGCTCACCTCATTTTATTTTTGCATCTGCTATTTGTTGTCGGTCTCGGAATCGTTATTATTTTTTTCCGCGGGTTATCCCAGTATATGCTCTGGATTTTTCTGGGGGTAGCGGTAACTTTTATTGCCTCCGCATACTTCTGCTACCGATTCATCAAAACCAGAGGTAAACAGACGCTCAAAGATATTGAGGAAACCGCTATTTTTAAAAACAGAAGTGTTGAAGTTCGTTTTTTGGGAGGTATCGCATCATTGAAACTGGGTCAGCCCGCAAATTCGGCGGCAATTGAAAATACGGCTACAGAGACCTTCGATCCGCGACACCAGCTGGAAGACCCGGATACTGTCAGGGTTCGGGAACTCGACCGGCTTGCCCATATGCTTGAGAAGGATCTCATTACCCGCGACGAGTTTGTCTTGGCCAAAAAGAAATTACTCAAGCTATGATAGGGCATTGAATGGGGTTGCCATGGTTACGGTGGTATTTTGCCCGTTAAAAGGAGATCATAGGAATTATGCGTCAGGGCCGCCGCAAGATTGGGCGTAAAAACGAATCGAATGGCTTCAGATATGTTGACTATTTGTCTGAAAGGGGATACCCTCAATACATTCGGATGGATTTATGCCGGCATTTTTTTTGAGGATAAAGGGATGCGCAAATTAATTTATCTGCCCGCTATTGTGGCCGTTTTTCTGGTCGGCAGCAGCGCCGCTGCTGCTGAACTTAAGGATGGTTTCTTTGGGATTGAATGGAAAGCAAACCTGGCCGAGCTCAGCGGGTTTGAAAAGGTTGGTGAACATTTAAATGTTATTTACTTTGCGAATCCCGAACGCGTTTTTAGCATTGATGATGTCAAGATACCGGATGTGCTTTACGGTTCCTATTCGAATCAATTTTTTGCCGTTTACATCAACATACAAACCATCGAGGTTTTCAGCAGTCTCCGCAGGGGTTTTAACAGTAAATTCGGTGTGCCCAGAATCTCAATGGGCAGTCCTGAGCAACAAACCACATATCAATGGAAGTCCAAAAAAACAAAAATCAAGCTGAAAACCTATGAGAACGAAAACAATATGAAGCTGGCCTTATATTACAGCCCTTTATCCATACAGGTGAACGAAGCCCAGCAAGAAGCCTTTGCTGAAAACTTTAAAAACCCCGTCTTTCCGCTCGACGAAGGCCGAATGCAGAAAGCCATTGATTTCATGCATGAGGAGCGTTCGTTTATCGGTCCCCGTTAAGGCCATTCACTCTAAGGCCCTTTTCCCTCCTGTGACGCCTATCAGCGATAACCCGAATCCAAGCTTTTATTTAAACGGTTTTCGAGCGCGGTTACCCGCCTTGTCAGCTCTCGGTCCGCGCCGGATCGTTTTATTCGTTCAATCCGTTTGATTAAATCGACCATCAGATCACTGTGTTGCGCATGCGCCTCGAGCACCAGATTGGCGGTATCGCGCCAGGATCCAACCCTGTAAAAGATGACACCATCGATTGATTCTCGGGGATATTTGGCGGCCAGTTGCCTGCTGATACCGGTGGCCGTCTCGGCCGGCAAAGCCAGGATATGTTTGCGGTCATCCGGGTCCATAACACCCAACAGAACTACATCTGATTTAGCGTGACTTGAGGCCCACAGCGGCAAGCTCAGGCCGAGCACGCCGGCCATCAAAACCACAAACCCGATAACAGCCAGGTTGAAAATGGATTCTTTTTTCATCAGTTGATCCTCTCTTGAGGGAGTGTCGTAATTTCAGCAAGCACAATATAAACGTCTTTTGGCCGCTCGTCATCTCTAAAATTAATTATCTGGATTTTGCGCGCAATCGCGCATGTTACCGATACCGTCGCACGCGCAGCTGTCTGAGTTGACACACCGGCTCCATTTTCATATGGTTGGAATTCCAAACAGCGGGAGACGCGACCATTCATGGAAAAACACAGTGATGTTCTGATTATCGGCGGCGGGGTTATCGGTCTGGCCTGCGCCTATTATCTCGCAAAAGCCGGCCAAAAGGTAAGACTTCTGGAACAGGATCAAATCGGGGCCGGTGCTTCTTACGGCAACTGCGGTTTGATTTTTTCCAGCCATCTGATTCCCCTGTGCGCTCCCGGTGCCATCCGGCATGAAATTCAGCGCTGGCTGCAGGGATGCTCTCCCCTGTATATTGAGCCGGCTCCGGATATGAATCGGTTCAGGTGGCTTCTGAACTTCGCCCGCAAGTGCAACCACACCCATCTGAACCACGCCATCAAAGCCAGAGAACAAATCTTAACCCATTCCAGAACGCTGTATGCAAAACTGTTCCAGGAAGAACAGATAGAATGTGATTGGGAAGAAAGAGGCGTTCTGATGATATTTAAAACCCGTTCTGCAATGCAAAAATATGGTAAAAACAACGCCCTTTTAAAACCTTATGGTCAGCACGCGGTTTCAGTGAGCGCTGATGAGCTGTATCGACTGGAACCGGCGTTGCGCAGAGGCTTGTATGGTGCCTGGTACCATAAGACGGATGGTCATTTGCGACCGGATAAACTGCTGCTCGCCTGGAAGCGCGTTCTGACGGCACAGGGCATTATCGTCGAAGAGAATAGCCGACTGAAATATTTGATCACCGCTGACAGGCAGATTCGAGGAGCTCGAACAGCGGGTGGCAATTATACGGCAGGCGCATACGTGCTGGCGACCGGTGCCTGGACCCCGCAGTTGACCCGGCAATTAAATCTAGACCTGCCGGTTCAGCCCGGCAAAGGCTACAGCCTGACCATGCCCCGGCCGGAAACCTGCCCCCAAATGCCCTGCTATTTTTATGAAAGAAGCGTTGTGGCGACACCCTGGAAAAGCGGTTTTCGCCTGGGCGGCACCATGGAATTTTCAGGATTGAATTCCAATATCGTAGCCCGGCGGATTCAAAATCTGATTTCTGCCGCCGCAGAATACTTGAAAGCACCTTTAGGCAATCCGGTAATGGAAGAATGGGTCGGTATGCGCCCCATGGTATATGATGACCTGCCGATCATCGATCGCGCTCCAAACCATCCCAATCTGGTGGTGGCGACCGGCCACGGAATGTCGGGTATTTCCATGGCAACCAGCACCGGTAAGCTGGTGGCTGAAATGGTTAGCGGACACAAACCGCATATCGATCCGACCGCCTTTGGTATCCGGCGATTTAAAGGCTAACTTGGAATAGGGATAGGGATAGGCAGCCATGCAATACGGTGCAATGAATTTTCCGATCAAGCCGGTTGGTGACGAGCTGATCGAAATCGGTGCTCTGGGATTTGATTATCTGGAATTGACGATGGACCCGCCCCAGGCGCATTACACGACCTTGCAGCAGCAGATGCAAATGATTGTCAAGGACCTTCATTCCCGCGGCATGTCCATCATTTGCCATTTGCCAACCTTTGTATCCACTGCCGACCTGACCGACAGCATCCGGCAGGCATCCCTGCAAGAGATGTTTCACTCTCTTGAAGTTGCCGCCGAGCTGGGGGCCCGGAAGGTTGTCCTGCATCCCGGGCACATCGGGGGGCTGGGAGTGTACGTCATGGAAACCGCGCTGGCCCATGCGAATAACAGTCTGGCGGCCATCATCGAATATGCGCAAAAACTGGGGCTTTGTGTGTGCCTGGAGAACATGTTTCCTCGCTGTCGGGCCTTTGTCGAGCCGGACGATTTTGTTGACATCCTGAAGCGTTTCCCGGACCTCAAGCTGACGCTGGATACCGGTCACGCCAACATCGGTACCAGAGGTGGCCGGCGCATACTGCAATTTATCAAAAAATTCGGCCACCGTATCGGCCATCTGCACATCAGTGATAATTTGGGGGAACGCGACGATCATATCCCGCTGGGCAGCGGCATCATCGATTTTGAAAAAATTGCGCGGGCCATCAAGCGCAGCGGATATGACGACACCGCCACGCTGGAAATATTTTCACAAGACCGCCAGGCACTGGTGCAAAGCCGGCAGCGGTTTGATGAGCTTCTAAAAGGCAGCTGAGGCGGATATTCAACAAAGGCTCAGTATTCACGTAATAGCATTTTTTGCTCCTGGCTTCTGGCAGGAAGCATTGAATCAATTGCCAGCAGCCAGTAGCTGAATTCTGATTACGAAAGGTAAAAAAGGGACAGCTGAAAATGGCATTAATGATCATCGCACCCGGCACCGGCGTAACTTCCTGGATCAAGCACCTTGGCCGGTTGGAACCGGGAATTGACATCCGCGTCTGGCCGGATACCGGCGACGTCGATGATATTGAATTTGCACTCAGCTGGCAACACCCGCCCGGCGCGTTTAAAAAATATAAACATCTGAAATGCATTGCGTCTTTAGGGGCCGGCGTCGACCATCTCCTGGCCGATCCGGATCTGCCCGCTGGTGTGCCCATCACGCGGGTGGTGGAACATTCCATGGCCCTATCGATGAGCGAATATGTGGTTTTAGCGGTTCTGAACCACTGCCGCCAGTTTGATAACTACCGGAACGATCAATCTCAAAAGAAATGGCAGCCCCGCATCCCGCTGCTGGCAGCTGATATGCGTGTCGGTATTATGGGTCTGGGCCAGCTGGGCAGGGATGCCGCCGGCAAATTGAGCGCCCTGGGTTTTGCGGTTAGCGGTTGGAGTAAAACACCCAAAACCATCGAAGGCGTCGACTGCTTTGCCGGAGCGGAGGCTCTGGATGATTTTTTATCCCAGACCCGCATCCTGATCTGCATGCTGCCGTTGACGCCGCAAACAAAAGGTATTTTAAACCGGCAAACCTTCAATGGACTGCCCGCCGGCGCTTACGTGATCAATGTGGCCCGGGGAGCGCATCTGGTTGAAGACGATCTGCTAACAGCCCTGGATTCCGAGCAGCTGTCCGGCGCCTGTCTGGACGTCTTCGAAACCGAGCCCCTGCCAGCCGATCACCCCTTCTGGGACCATCCCAATATAAAAGTGACGCCTCACATCTCCAGCATCACTTTTTCCAGAGCCGTGGCACCCCAGATCATCGACAACTACCGGCGCAGCCAGACCGGCCAACCCCTGCTGAATGTCGTTGATCCGAAACGAGGCTATTAATCCGCAAGCCTCAGATCAAAATGTTTGTTCAACTTAGCAATCGATTCGATTGATTCGTGACATCAGATTTGCAAATTCAGCAGGAGAGATTTGTTCCCAGGGTTCTGAGGGCCTGAATTGAATTGACGATTTGGCATTTTGCGCAAAAAACTTGCCGGATTGAAGCTCGGGTTTTTTGAGCCGGTATACAAACTCGTCCCCCAGGTCAAGGATCAGGTCCAGATCGTCGCTGTCTTCGAGCAGCTCCACCAGCAAGGTGTTTTGAATCCGTCCGCTGCCTTTCAGGTGGCGCCGGCCACCGGCGGTGGAGAAAATTTCGATCACCGCGTTTTCAATGGCAACCGCCCGCTCATCAGGTGCAATCAAAAACGCCTGATCGACAATATATTCGCCTTCGGCAAATGGTATCCAGTTGGTCATCATCTTCTTCTTTCTGTGTTCTTTACAGTAGGTGCGAGATTTATACCGCTTGTCATAAATACGTTCCGAGTCAACGACCCCCCCGCACAGCGGGTGGCTTGGATTTTAGCGCCAGAGGCGCTAAAAGACAGGGGCACGCAGGGCCCCGATCGTTGCGGGTGAAACCGGGTGCAAAGCACCCGGTTTGGAAAACCCAATAAAAGGATGGCGGCATAAGCGCTTGTAGCAAAAAAACCTTCCGCAAACAGAACGTTTTTTTGACAATCGCTATAACAGCCGATTGTTTTCAAAATGGGCTACTGGCCGCTTGCTGGTGCCGGCTGGCTTTTTGCTGAGGGTCACCAGGCAGCGAGCCTGCGACGAGCTCAGTCGAGCCGAAGATAGAAGCAAAAGAGGCTGATACCCGCTTGTGCTGCGTAGCACCGCTCCAGAGCGGGGCGCGGCGAAGGCCAGGCACCTAAAACAAATCCGCGTGAGGGATAGCTTGTAATTCTTTATATAAGGACGTATCCACCCGGTTTCAAGCGCAGATCTGCTTTAAAAAGTGAGACAAACCACCACCATTTCATTACAAGCCATCTCAAAAGCAAAAGCGCAGCATACGTGCAGTATGTGAGCATTTTAAGGAGGCTTCTAACGCAGTTATTGAGTGTAAGATGCATTTTTGAGATAGCTTGTAGAAGCTATTCCTGAAGCGCTTGCTATCCAGTGCCGGCCTCTGATATGCATCTGCCAATCGATCATCTATATCTTCGGCCGCAATGGCCGTCATCGCCATTATCTGTGACCTGGCCATAAAAGAGAAAATACAGGTTTTATGATGCGGCTGTGGTTTGCCGGCTGCTGTTGTAAAATCCGTATTCGGGCCCCAGCAGGGATAAAAAAGCGATTGACATCTCATATTTGAATTCTATGTTACCTCTTACGACTTTTGAAATCGCCATTTTTTTTAAATCGAACGGATATCAACAGCATGCAGACGAATATCGAAGGAGATATCAATGACCTCAGAATTAAATGAAGCGCAACTGCTAACCATTGTAAAAAATACGGTTGAACAGCACGGCTGCCGGCTGGTTGAAATTGATCTGGAAAATAAGATACTTCATCTGGAAGGCTCTGAAACTGCCAAGGTCAAATGCGCCCAGGCGCTGGCCAAAGTGCTGGATTGACATAACCCGGGGGATCGCCCGATCAAATCAAAAGGCTCAGTTGCTGTGAACAAATCGCCTCTGCGGCAAAAACCCGACCGGCAGCACCCGCCAGGACGCAAGGAAGGTTTTTTCCGGATTTTCAAGTTTTTGACCCGATTCTTGCTTTGGCCTTTTTTTCGCCTCGAAGCTCACGGCATACAGAATTTGCCCGCAGACAGTGCCTTTATTCTGTTGGTCAAACACCAGCGCTGGGAAGACATCCCACTGCTGGGATTGGCCACGCCCCGACCGCTTTATTACATCGCCAAATACGAGCTTTTCAGAAATGCCCTCGGCAATAGGTTCTTCTCCGCTCTGGGCGGCATTCCCCTCAACCGGCAAAGACCATTAGAAAGCCGGCGGTTTTTGCAGGCCAGCATTGCCTTTCTTCGAAAGGGTGAGGGCATCGTGATTTTCCCGGAAGGTACCTATTACCGTGATAAAATGGGACCCGGTCAGATCGGGATGGTCAAATTCGTTCTGTCGCGCCTGGCGTTACCCGTTATACCGGTCGGTATCTCTTATACGGCCGGAAGCCGGCGAACCGGTGTTCGCATAAATTTCGGCAAAGCACACCATGCGGGCCCGGCTTTAGCTGCCGAAGCAGTCGTTGGCCGCATGATGGGTGAGATTGCAAAACTGTCAGGGATGCGACCGACTTCAGTTAAATGACTCCCAAAAAATCGAATATTTTCAAGTCAGCCTTTACCCTTTCGATATTCGCGAGTTGAGCATTTCTGCCAATGCTATGAATTTAAATTATTATTTATGGAGTCATTTCATTTACTTAAGATTGCTTCAATTGACTTCATTTCTATTTAGTAAATAAATTAAAAAAATGGTTGCCTCACTTCCCAAAGTCCGGTAATGAAGGTTTAGCGGACAAAGGCCAGTTTTACCCCCTTTTCGTACTTTCCCTCCAGTTAGTAGGATCGTCAAAAAACGGAAGTTAAAATTCAAAGGCTGAACGGCAGCCAGGTGGTGAAAAAATGGACGCGATAGTGAATCCGTTGCGCGAAGCAGTCCCGGCAATTAAGTACTTTCACGACAATTGGGGGACACGCTCCGGCATAGATCGCCGAAAAAAAAATGGATTTTATCTGGGCCCGGAAAGAAGAGTACGCACAGAACGCCGCAGTGGATTTGATCGTCGCAGGCTCTCTTTTATCCAGAGAAGAGCGGTGATGGACTTAAGGGAGGCTTACAGAGATTTATCCTGATAACGATTTAACCTTATGAACGCGGATAAGCAGGGTATAGATGTACCCTGTTTTTTTTTGACTTATTTTTACTCCATTTTATTTTATTTTACTTTATTTGACATATTTTTACGATCGTCAAACAACCGTCAACGACTACCGACACGGCGGTTGGCTTGGATTTTAGCGTCATAGTCGGCAAATGACAGGGGCGCGAAGTGCTCCAGTCGTCGCAGGTCAAACCGCTTATAAAGCACCCGGTTTAGAAAACCCAATTCACCCAATCGAACCAATTCTTTCTTTTAGTCGCATCAAATTTCAAATAAACCCGCGCCAACCTGAAGGCAACATCTTGATGCTTGAAAGCAACCGAATTCACAGCTATAATAGCAGCCGAATTCAGGCGCCTGTCGGCAATAATCGTCAATGCGGAGTTTGATTGCACCATGGCCGAAATTAAACCTTTCAGAGCCTGGCGGTATCGCCCATCATTGCTGGAAAATATAGGGGAGCTCACCTCGCCGCTGTTTGATGTGGCTTCTGAAAAGCAACGCGAGGCGCTCTACGGCAATTCGTTCAACAGCATCCATCTGTCCATCCCGCGGGGGGACCAACCGGCTAAAAACGCGGCAACTACTTTTGCGGAATGGAAACGTAGAAAAGTTATCATCCGGGATGAAGTGCCCGGCATCTACGTCTATTATCAATATTTTTCATTACCGTCCGATCCCAAACCATATTGCCGCAAGGGGTTTATCTGCAAGATCAGGGTCTATGACTGGCAGGAAAACATTATTTTACGGCACGAAAATGTGATGAATGGTGCCGTCGATGGACAACTCGATTTGCTGGCGGAAACCCGGCTGAATGCCAGCCCGACCCACGGTCTCTATACCGATGCATTATTTGGGCTGGAGCCCTATATGGATGCCTGCATCCAACGCCCGATCTGCAAAACAGAGGATTACCAGGGCGTCATCGATGTCATGGGGATTATCCATGATGAGACCATCATTGCTAAATTCGTAGAGCGCCTAAAAGACGAGCAGATCATTCTGGCGGATGGCCATCATCGCTACGCCGGTTCGTTAGCGTATATGAAGCAGCAAATGGCCGACAACCCGACCCATACAGGCAATGAGGGCTACAATTATCACCTGATGTGGTTAACCAATACCGAGGCAAATGATCTCCGCATCCTGCCCACTCATCGCCTGATAAAAGGCATACCAAATTTTGCTGAACCCGCCATAATGAAAAAATTCGAAAGGAAATTTATCATTAAACCGGTGGCGGATCCGGGCGATCTTCATGAGTTCATTCTGGGCAAACCCTGGACATTCGGTCTTATCTTTGAGGAAAATGCCTATGCCGTCCGATTAAAGCCCGATGCCTTCCCGGAATTGAAATGGAATTTCCCGGAGCAGATAAAGCAACTGGATCTGACGGTGGCACATTACTTTATCATCGAGGAGATCCTGGGAATTCCAGGCAAAGAGCAAACGAGATCCGATAAAATTGAATATGAAAGAAACTTTACCAAGTGGTGAAGCGCGCCTGCGGCTGCGGCTGCACCATGCCCCCCAAATCCACCTTCTTTTACCCGAAGGCTGTCTGCGGATTCCTCTTTTGTTCAATATAAAATTGTTTTCAAAGCCCCATCTAATGCCTGATGGCTGCGTTATAAGCCGCCTCAAAATGCTCGCGTACTACCGTGTACACTCCGCTTTTAAGACGGCTAAAGCCTTGCCCTCAGGCATGATCTGGCACTTTGAAAACAATTTTAATCATTTCCAATTTTATAAATTGCATCTTACCGTCGTTTTGAAACCGGTTCAGTTTTTCAAATGGGTCATTGCAGGAGGTCCAATTTGCAAAGCGGGCATGTTATCTTCTGAAAGGCGAAATGCGGATGTGTTGCACCGAAACCACACCGTGTCCCGATATTTGGGATGATCAGCAACCATGCCTTCGGGTTGAGCACAGCGCGGGTTGAATCCCAAATATCAGGCCACCGGCAACTTGACAATGATAGCGCCTGAAAGAAAATGATATGACCGGCATCAATTGGGTTGGGTGATAACCGATTCTATCCGCTCCAGGGCCCAGTCGATCTCTTCGCGGGTGATCACCAGCGGCGGGGCAAAACGAATCGTGTTTTCATGGGTCTCTTTGCACAGCAGGCCGTGAGCCATCAACTGCTCGCAGTACTTGCGGGCACCGCCGGCATCAGCGGTCATTTCAACGGCCAGCATAAGCCCCCTGCCCCGCACCTGTTTGATATGAGGCGCCTTGATCTTGGAAAGATTCGATAAAAAATAATCCCCCATCCTGGCAGCATTTTCAATCATGCCCTCTTCGACTAAAACCTTGAGCGCCGTTCGCGCTATGGCGCAGGCCAGCGGGTTACCGCCAAAAGTGCTGCCATGCTCACCAGGACGCAAAACATCCATGACCTCCTTGTTGGAAAGCACCGCTGAAATAGGGTAAAAACCGCCGGAAAGCGCTTTGCCGATCAGGGTCAGGTCGGCCTCAATCCCCTCATGTTCTTCAGCCAGCAACTTGCCGGTACGCCCCAGGCCGGTCTGGATTTCATCCAGAACCATGACGACATTGTTTTGAGTGCAGATGGATCTGGCCTGGCGCAGATAGCCGTCAGGCGGGATGATCACTCCGGCCTCACCCTGAATGGGCTCAACCAGAAAAGCAACGGTGTTCGGTGTGATGGCGGCTTCGAGGGCATCACTATCACCGTACGGAATAATCTTAAATCCGGGGGTAAAAGGACCAAAATTTTCACGAGATGTTTTGTCCGTACTGAAACCAACGATGGTGATGGTGCGACCGTGAAAATTATTTTCACATACGATGATTTCAGCCTTGTTTTCAGCAACCCCTTTGACCTGATAGCCCCATTTGCGGACAGCCTTGATAACGGTTTCAACTGCCTCGGCGCCACTGTTCATGGGCAATACTTTATGGGAATTGGTCAAATCACAGAGCTCTTTATACAGCAGGCCCAGTTGATCATTGCGAAACGCTCTGGAAGTCAGGGTTAATACCTGTGCCTGCTCGATCATGGTGCCCATAATTTTCGGATGGCAGTGGCCCTGATTAACCGCTGAATAGGCCGACAGGCAATCCATATATTTGTTACCCTCAACATCCCAAATCCATATGCCTTCGCCGCGCTGTAACACCACATCCAGTGGCTTGTAGTTATGGGCTCCGAATTCATCTTCCAGGTTAATGTAATCTTGCGCTTTCATGATGTGTCCTCCCGAGCAAGGCGGTGAAAAGACGAGCAGTTGTCCCCAATTGGGCTGTATTATTTCATACTCGAAAGGGTGGGTCAATACAATGAGATTTCTGATGATCACTTTTTAAAGAAGGCTGCCGGCATCACAACTGCCTGTATGGGCCGCTGTGGCACGGAGCTGCCCCGCCCGAGAACGGTCCTAATAAAATACGATAGAACGTTGTCCGGACGGCGATGTCGCCAGAGGTATTTGGATGGGAAGTCTTTATCAGCCGATTTCGCGCGGGGGGCAGTTGCGGCCGGGATTTAAAAAATTCTGTTGAAGTCATAACTGGCAATTTCAATGCCGCCGGCAAATGACGACTCACATCACAAAAAATAATTAATAATTACATTATATTACCGAATAGCGAAACGATGGCGACCATCAATCGGGCACCGGACTCTTTTTTCTACCCCGATCGGCTACAATGGTTGAAAATTTATAGGCAGTGTTTTATAATAACATCATTGCGTCATAGAACAGGGACGGGCAAATTGAGACGCCCTGTAAATCTCAGAGTTTGTTTTTTTATGTTAATTTTAAAAGAAGGGACTCTTCGGGGTCTTTTTTTTTACCCAAATTTAAAGGAGATCATTAAATGAATTTTTTCCAGAACCGGCCGGTTTTTACAACAGTGTTGGCAATGACGGTTATGCTGGTGTCAACTCTGGCTCTGGCAGAAGAGAAAAAAGAACCCGCCGGCAAAGCAGCTGTTGTCAATGGTGTTGCCATCAGCAAGGATGATTTTGATCGTGAGATGGATTTTTACATTAAGCGGGCAAACCAGCGCGGGCAACAGGTACCTGAAGCCCAGATGGGGCTGATGAAAAACCAGGTGCTGGACAGCCTGATCGACCGCGAATTACTCTTTCAGGAAACCAAGAAAAAAGGCATCAATATTGACCCCAAGGATGTTGCCGATGAACTTCAAAAAATCAAGCAACGCTATGCCAAACCAGGCGAATTTGAACAACTGTTGAACGACATGGGACTTACCGAATCAGACGTCCAGAATCAAATTGAACGCGGCCTGGCCATTCAGCAACTGATCGACAACGAAGTGAGGTCAAAAGTTACGATTGGCGATGAAGAAGTAAAATCGTATTATGATGCCAACCCGCAGCTCTTCGAACAACCCGAGCAGGTCAAGGCCAGTCATATTTTAGTTAAAGTGGATGCCAATGCGCCTCAGGAGGAGAAAGATAAGGCCCGCAAAAAAATCGAATCGGTTCAGGAAAAAGCCAAAAAGGGAGAAGATTTTGCGACCCTGGCAAAAACCTATTCGGAGGGGCCCAGCGGTCCGAACGGTGGTGACCTGGGCTATTTCAGGCGCGGTCAAATGGTCAAACCCTTTGAAGATGCGGCTTTTAATCTGAATCCCAATGAGACCAGTGACATTGTCGAAACCCAATTCGGGTATCACCTGATCAAGGTTGTTGATAAAAAGCCCGCTCAAAAAATGACTTATGCCGACGTCAAAGAGCGGCTTTCCGAGCACCTCAAAAAGCAGAAGACGGATTCTGAAGCCGGCGCCTACATTCAGAGTCTTAGAGGCAGCGCCAAAATCGAAAAATTTTTATAAGCATCCCGCTGAACAAAAAGGAGGGGCAAGATGACAATAAAAATTTCATGGTTCAGTCATGCCTGCTTTTTGATCGAAACGGATCAAAGCCGTTTGCTGATCGATCCTTTTCTGAGCGACAACCCGCTGGCATCCGGCACGGCCGATGAGATTCAAACCGACTACATCCTGGTATCGCACGGTCATGGCGATCATCTGGGAGACACCATTAACATCGCCAGACGCACCAACGCCACCGTCATCTCCAATTATGAAATCCAGACCTGGCTGGCCGGCCAGGGGGTCGAAAATACCCATCCGCAGCACATCGGCGGCGGTTTCGATTACCCCTGGGGTAGAGTCAAGCTAACCATCGCCCAGCACGGATCGGCGCTGCCGGATGGCTCCTACGGCGGCAACCCCTGCGGATTTTTATTTTATATTGAAGGCAAAAAAATCTACCACGCCTGTGATACCGGCCTTTTTTATGATATGAAGCTCATCGGAGAAGAAGGCATCGACCTGGCCATTTTGCCGATCGGCGACAACTTTACGATGGGTCCTGATGATGCCCTCCGCGCTGTCAAACTGATCGAACCGCGACAGGTGGTACCGATTCATTATGACACCTTTGATGTCATCAAACAGGATCCTCACGCCTGGGCCGAACGGGTTATGCAAGAAACCGCTGCCAAGGTAACCGTGATGAACCCCGGGGATTCGATCGAGCTTTAATTCAGGCCAAATGAAAACATTACCCGGGCATTTCCGGTCATTTATGTGCCGGAAACAGCCCGGGGGTGGCTGTCCGATTGAAAAGGGGGACTTATGGATCGTCGATTAGAAGCAAAGATTCAAAAAGAAATCCGCAGGCGTGCCTTTCAGCGCGCAGATGAAGTGCATTGGGAAAGACAGCTTAACGTAAAAACGCAGCACACACTTGCTGCTTTACAGGAAGTGACGGGATTGCAGCGACCTGAATTGGAATCGATCGCCGATGCCGTCAAGCTTTCGATTCAGGGCCCGGCTGACAATTTTTTTACCATCAAGCATCAAATTCTGATCTCAGTCGGATTATTCGGATCAATCCTAATTCTGTCTGGATTGATGGCCCTTATTTGACCGGTATCAGATCCAGTTGAGGGCCTTGGCTGTGTAATCATCCGGCATCGTCAGCATCAACCAGCGCCTTTGCAGGTGCACATCTGCAAAACTGATAAACGGAATATTTTCGGAAAGCCCTGCAAACCGTTCCATCCAGTCCTCAGCCCCTTCATTGGCCCCATCAATGTCAATAAGAATGCCGTCCATATCGGACAGCGCTGCCATATCCGTCATCTCCGGAAACCGACTTTTATTCCACCACAACACCTGGCGTTCCATGACACCCTGAAATATCGGCCTGGCATCCCGGGAAATCAGGGTAAACAGAACAGCCCGGTTGCCGGCCGCAGGAAAAAGGTAGCGCAAATCCTGATCCAGAAAATGCGGGCGCTGCAGCTCGACGGCCGACAGAATGGAACGGCTGCGCGGCACCCTGCCGGGTTCCAGAAATACAATTTCAAGGGGCGTAAATGGATTGGCCGCCGTTAAAATCGACAGCGCCGATTTAATGAATTTTTCATCTGAAAGCGTTGGATGGATAAAAATCTGATAGGGCTGTGTCAGTCGTTTTGCCAACGCCGCCAGTTCTGGAAGCGGCCTTTCGGCATACAACTGCACCTTGGCAATATAGGACGCATCGGCAATCTTGACGCCTATATCTCTTGGATAGGCCGGCAACGGCTCCGGGCTGGATTTCCAGGAAACATCCAGATCCGGCATGGGATATAAAACCACGTCAAAACGCACTTCAGCATGATCAAACGCCAGCAAGAGATCTTCCGATGAAAAAGTGGTACTTTCGATCAGCGTATACGGCGGTGTTTTTTCATAACGCAACCCCAGCTCGGTGCTGTTTAAACGAAAATCGGTTCCCGGCAGGATCAGTAGCGGGAATACCTGGATATCATCCGCCAGCTCGTGTTCAGCCACGAATTCGAGCGAATGGCTGACGCCCTGCAGGTCATCCCCCGGTAACCCCACTATTAAATCAATGGCCGCTATGATACCGTTTTGCTTTAGCAGCTTTGCACCCTTCGCAAATCGCTTCAGACGGGTGGGTCGGTTCATGATCCGGAGTGCGCGGGGGTTGGTGCTTTGCAGACCGATCTCAAACCAGGAAAATCCTGCTGCCGCAAACAGATCGGCCAATTCGGCATCAATGCTTTCGGCCCGGATTTCACTGATGATTTCAAGCCGCCGGTCTGAATTCAGTTTGTTGATTTTTTTTAACAGATCTTTAAGCCCGGGATGGGCATCCAGCGAGGGATCCAGCAGATACAACTCTTTGACACGATGATCAAGCGCCCATTGGACCCCTTGCAACAAATGGGTCTCATCGACAAATGACAAGCCCTGGTGGGATTTATTGTAGTAACAGTATCCGCAACGGTAGGGGCAGCCCCGCTGGGTTTCCAGAAGCATGACATTTTCAATTTCAGGCTCCAGCAAATTCTGCAAATAGGGGCTCGAACTATTTTTGAAGAGTGCCCCGAACGGTTCCATGGCGCTTTTTTTTTGCCAGCGCGCGGTCTCCTCGAGAAGTTTAAGGAAAGTAGCCTCACCTTCACCATAAACATAAAAATCGACCGCATCGGAAATCATCGCCCGGTTGTCCGGTGTGATTTCAGGGCCGCCAAAGGCAATGCGGGGCGCATAGCGCTCCTTTAGCTGATGGGCAACATAAAGCGATCGTTCCAGATTCCAGCAATACACCGTAAAACCGACGATTTCCGCCTCGCGCTGCAGCAGTATTTCCAGGAGAGCTGCATCGCCAAGATACGCCGCAATGCTTTCGGGCAGGATATCCACCTGAGCTCCGGGCACATGCCGGGCGGCCTGTTTGAGACAGGCTGCGCCCAGGGGGATATTGCCGGTCTGAACACCGTAGTTCAGGCGCGGCACCGGAAGTTGAACTAACAAAGCGTGGGTCATAGATTCATTGTCTAATAATCGAGCCAGGATTAGCGGAATCTGAGGAGAACCGCTGCGGCGATGGACAGACGAACGGGCATCTGCCGGGGAATGTGTGGCGCGAGCGCCGCATTGACGGCTCTGAGCGAGTCGTTGATACAATCCAGATCGATGACCGCATCCGGCGGAATGGCCGGCCGATTTTTAAAGTTGCGCCGGCAATAGCCGACGGACGGACGCCCATTGTAGATCGTTTGCAACGGCAAGCCATGCGTCCGGCAGATAATCGGCCGAAACGGATACAAACCACAGGCCCGGTCTTCGAGCAAAGGGCAATCCCAGATCGTGTTGGCAGCCGCCCGTTGCCGGATGATGGTAGCCGTTTTTGCGGGCAGTTCCCGGATGGCCAGCCAAATGGATAGGGCTTCGATGGGAAATATTGACAGGTTGCGGCAGCCGCAATCGCAGCCTTTGTGGCAGGCGATGTCAGCAGGATATCTGCAGCGCACAACGCCTAACAGGCGATCCACCCGCGCCACCAGATCGCGATAGGCGCTCAGGCAGTCATGGATTGGGGCGTCCATATCAATTTGTTTTTTATGAGCCGGGAACTATCACCGAGCGGTTAAGGTTCAGATGCGACCGCGTCTGGTTTTTCCGACCGACAAAGGCCCTTATATCCGGAGACCCCAAAAACAGGCTGATACCGTTTTGAGGCTCATTTTCCTCAAACTGAGGAAAGAAAAATTAGATCCCTCAGCCCGACGGCTTGCAGGCCGTTGAATTAAAACCACCAGAGCCGGATGGAATGCCCTGGGCTCTGATACAACCTGCCGACATCAGTTTCTCAACGTCCCCGCATTCGCATTCGGGGCATTTGGGTTCCGGATCCGTGGAGGACAGCATCAGGGCTTCAAAACAATGACAGCAGGCCCTGCATTGGTATTCGTAAATCGGCATTTAGGGCTCCTTCAATCAAATTTTTCATATAATAGGCTTAACTGCTCAAATGTCAAGCATCGTTGGAAAGGATACTGGAGGGGATATTAAAAGCACGAAATATATTTTATTTTCGTGTTTTCGTGGTAAATTTTTAAACGTCAACTTCAGATCGATGGACTAGGACACCACAAAAAAGATTAAATACAGCTCCCACACAATAACAGTGGTAAAGGCGCCGATAATATAGGAAAAGAGATTCTCGGCATGCGTAATCGATCTTTTGCGCACAGCGTTTCTTAAAAGCAGCAGAATAACAACGCCGAAACAGGTAAGAAAATATTTTGCCCCCATGAACACAACCGGGCCGTATCGGAGAAAATAGGACATGATCGGATTCATTTCGGTTGAACCTCTGCCGATCAAATGCAGTGTCAGCAGGGCGTCTAAAACGCTGAGCAGCAGTATGGCAACAATGGCTGCAAAAAGATGTGAACTGTAACGATCGAAATAGAAAGTATGGTGCAAATCTTCCTTGCGGCGAACGTTGGCCCGCCTGCCGGAAAATAGCAGGTATTTCAATTTCGGATACCGATGGATGCGCCGGTCCTGACCGGATCGTTTTTCAGTGTGATTGGATGGTGAATCCAATATGTCTGTGCGCCGCAGCAAGCTGGCCATCTTTACCCCCTGGTAGCCACATCCGCAATTGCGATGAAATTTGATAAAATTCTCACTGATTTTCATGCGAAATCAAGCAGAATTCAAGTAACGATAATATCGGTAAAACCGGCCAAACACTTTAGCCCGCTTTATAGCTGTAAATTCAAATTAATCGGCAGCTTGGACAACAAGATGGCTACCGTTAAAACCGGTGCGCTGCTTTGACAGCGGTACGGTTTTATTATAGTATGAGAGCCGTTTGAACTCGCGCCTGGCGTTTTTACCACCTGTCATATGAATATTCCGAAAAAGGAACAAAAAAATGCTGGAAATTCGCTTTCACGGTCGCGGCGGCCAGGGCACGGTGGTGGCCTCGATTCTGCTGGCCAAGGCCTTTTTCAGTGCCGGCTATGATGTGCAAACCTTTCCGTTGTTCGGAGTTGAAAGACGGGGTGCACCGGTTGAAGCCTATTTAAGACTGGATAAAAAGAGAATTCTGACCCGCAACAACATGTACACACCGGACCATGTGGTTGTTCAGGACGCTAAATTGCTTCAGAATGTGGATGTCACCAAAGGACTTAAGCCGGGTGGTTGGATCCTGTTAAATACCGCGGGACCGCCCTTGAAAAAAGAGGCTTATCAGGGCTTTCGCCTCGCTTGGGTTGATGCAACCCAGATCGCTATCGACTGCGACCTGGGAACCCGAACGCATCCCATTATCAACACCGCCATGATCGGCGCATTTGCCAAAATGATGGACAAACCGCCCCTGGACATGATTTCAGAAGCGATTAAAGCCGAAATTGCCACCAAACCTGCCCATAATATTCGGGCAGCCCAAAAAGCCTATGAGCAGGTTACGTTGATGCAAGACGCGAACGATTTAAGGCCTGATTAAACGAGGGATCGGGGCGTTTTTCTTAAATTTTTAGCGGAAAAACACCCCGACGCCTCAATTGAAACAACAGGGCGACGATGACAGATTACAAACATCCGGATAACAAAATTCCTTTATTTCTGCCCCACTCCTCGGCCTCGACAGAGCTTAACAAGACCGGCTCCTGGCGCTATGTGCATCCGTTGTATGATGAAAAAACCGCACCGTGCAGCGCAGCCTGCCCCCTGGGGGAGGATATTGCGCGCATTGAGCTACTGGTATCACAGAATTTAATCACAGAAGCCTGGCAAACAATTCTCATCGAAAATCCCTTTCCGGCAATTTGCGGGTATGTCTGTTTTCACCCGTGTGAAAATGCCTGCAATCGTGCCCACCTGGATGCGCCGATTGCCATCCATCATCTGGAGCGCTTTGTCGGCGACACACTGGCGGGTGAATCTCAGCCTGCGGCGGTTAAGCCATTGGCGGCCAACGGTAAAAAAGTGGCCATTGCCGGCGGGGGGCCGGCGGGCCTGGGGGCGGCTTACTTTTTAACCCTGCTGGGATATGGTTGCGATATATTTGAAGCTTCGGCCGCGCCCGGCGGTATTCTCCGCTGGGGTATACCGGCCTATCGGTTGCCTCAAGAAGTGTTGGAAAAGGAAATCGATCGTATTAAAAAGGTGGGGGTCAGAATTCATTGCCGCACGGCAGTATCCTCTGCAATGCTGGAGAGCTTCAAAACCCGATACGATGCGCTTTTCATCGCCTGCGGGTACGGGCGGGCAATTGATCTTAAAATTGAGGGTGCACACAGGGCCATGGATGGGCTGCAGTTTTTGAACCGTTTGCGGTCGGACGAAAATGTTTCCCTGACAGGCACAGCAGCCGTTATCGGCGGCGGCAACACCGCAATTGATGTGGCGCGCTCTCTGGCGCGATTAGGCCTTGAACCGATCATCGTCTACCGCCGGCGCAGACAGGATATGCCTGCCTTTGATCCCGAGGTGGAAATGGCCATAGAAGAAGGCGTCACCCTAAAGACGCTTCTGGCACCCGTGGAGATAACAGAGACTACCGGCACCCCGACAAACCCAAATTCAGTATTGTCCATTCGCCTGCAAAAAATGAAGGTCAGCACCACCGATATTAAGGGCTGCGCCCGTGTTGTACCGGACGGAGATACCTTCGAAAGATTGCAGGTCGATCATGTTTTTACCGCCATCGGTGCTGAGCCGGCCGAAACCTGGCAGCAGGTGCCGCGCGATGATCGTGCGCCGATACGGCTGAGCCATTGCGAACTGATTGCGGCAGATGTGCCCATGATATACGGCGGAGACCTCACAAATCGCGTCAAGAGCGTGAGCGACGCCATTGCTTCCGGCAAGCAGGCGGCCATTGCGCTCGATAGCTACCTTAAGTCCGGCGGTGACACCGTAAAGGAAGCCGTGGCCAACTGCCGGGTGGGCCCCGGACCCGCTGTCTCCATGGCCATATATCTTGGCCAGACGCGCAAAGGGCGCAATCCGCATATCGTTTCCGCCGATGAGATCAACCTCCATTACTTTAAAACCGCGGCACGGCTTAAGGCACCGATCGCCTCGGTCGAAGATCGGGTTCAGTCCTTTTTACCCGTTGCGGCAACGCTTTCGCAAAAGACGGTATTGGCGGAAGCCCGGCGGTGTTATAACTGCGGCGTCTGCAATGCATGCGACTATTGTCGGCTGTATTGCCCCGACATGTCGGTGGTCATCGAAAATGAGCAGCGCACAATCAACATGGATTATTGTAAAGGGTGCGGATTGTGCGTGTCGGAATGTCCCCGCAATGCCATGGCGTTGAAGGAGGAAGGGGTATGAAACAGGTCACTGAAGGCAGTCAGGCAGTTTCAGAGGCTGTGCGTCTGGCAAAGGTTCAGGTGGTCGCGGCCTACCCGATTACACCGCAAACCCATATTGTTGAGATGATATCCGAATACTGCGCCAATGGAACCCTGAATGCCCGTTTTATCTGTGTGGAAAGCGAGCACTCGGCCATGGCTGCCGTCATCGGTGCGGCCAGCAGCGGTGTTCGCGTTTTCACCGCCACCTCTTCACACGGTCTGGCCTATATGCACGAGCTGTTGCACTGGGCATCGGCTGCGCGTCTGCCCATCGTCATGGCGGAGGTCAACCGCGCGCTGGGGCCCGGCTGGAACATCTGGCTGGATCAAACCGACAGTCTCAGCCAGCGGGATACCGGCTGGATCCAGCTGTATTGCGAGGACAGCCAGGATGTCCTCGACACAACCCTGCAGGCCTATCGTCTGGCCGAAACG
>WOR8_10001009_pt1 | contig 34136 bp, 24 predicted proteins | sample DeeMarSeWOR38_10_FD_19890 | JGI IMG/M metagenome (IMG submission 19890) | reverse complement strand
TGCCATGTTTCAGCTTTTCTGTAAATATCTTTAGACCTTAATTTAGTAACCAGACCATCAAGGCCTTGCAATAACACTTTTCAGCAACTGTGACGCCCCACGCTTACAGTAAGTTCGTACATTTTGATAGGATTAATTATGAAATAATGAAGGAAAGATCAATATAAAGTGTCTGAGGAGTATGATTGCATAAATCGCCAGCTAATAGAACAAATTTTGGCTTGCCTAAAATTATATAAATCGTGCCTGATGTTAAAATCTGGAAGGACTGAAAATTTGTTGGATGTGCTGATGCAACATAAAACTTTGGGATTTTGTAGATAGAGTTTAAATCCGCTGAAATTTTACCAAACCAAAACTTGGACTAACAAGACGGAATTTCAACCAATGATAAACAGGGCAGATCGAAAGGAGAACCAAGAGGCAGGCCGAATATCAGTCAGACTTTTGAGGGATCAGCAGGGTGGATTTGAGGGAGTTGCGTCTATCCCAGCGTCTACTAAACAGGGAAAATAAAACGGATTCAACCAGAATCCGTTCTAAGTGCCTGAAATCATTGGTCGGGGCGGGGTGATTTGAACACCCGACTTCCTGCTCCCAAAGCAGGCGCGCTACCAGGCTGCGCCACGCCCCGAAATAGGATCGTTAGAATGGAATTTGATTATTTTTTGGTAGATCTGCGCAATCGTGAAGGCAGATCATCCCATGAGTAAATTAATTCGAATATCAAATGTCAAAATCTGAAATTCACGTGCAAAAGGCTCGTGATCGGTTTTCACCTTTTTAGGATCAACTCTAAACTTAAATAATTATCATGCTTTAGGTATTCGCACAAGGCTATTTCGCGTAAGTCACAAACATATCACATTTTGTCGTCGATGGGTTTAGTGAATCGTGTCGAATCAATGATCGGTAGTTTATTGCGGTTCGTTTGTTAAAAAATTCTCTACGCCCTTGCTAATTTTCTGGGCAAGATCGATTAAAAATTTTACGTCGCGGAGTGCTTTTTCATCGGACGGATTGGTTAAATACCCGACCTCTAACAGAATGGCCGGCATGTTGGCTCCTTTCAGTACGGCCAATGGCGCTCCTTGGATCCTGCATTTTTTTATCGCTTCCAGCTTGCTTATACGAGCCATTATAGCCTCAGCAAGACGCCGACTGTTGTGGACATGGGCATTTTGAACCTCGTCCCAAAGAACAGCCGCCTGGCGGTCCATATCCGTAGTAAATTGATTTTCTATATTATTTTCATGTTTTTCACCAAAATTCTGATAATAGAAAATTAGTGTGCCCGATGTGCTGTGAACGAAACTGCCACCGCAGTGCAGGCTGATAAACAGATCCGCATTCAGCTGGTTGGCCAAAGCTGTACGTTTTGAAAGATCTACCCCGTAGTCGTCCGTACGTGTCAAAACCACCTTAACGTCTTTAGTGAGTTCATCGGCGATGAGTTGGGCCAGTTTGAGAGCGATTGTTTTTTCTGATGTTCCATCCGAACTTCTGGCACCGGCATCGTTTCCCCCGTGACCGGGGTCCAACACAATTACGGGTTTAAATGCGTCAAATAATGGTTCCTTTGCGTCAGTTAATGCACGACCGGTGATAATCACCAGGATCGCAAAAATGACACCTAAGGTGCGGTGTAGACCTCGATTAGTTGATGTTTCTGGATTTGGTGTGTTCATCCGGTGCGCCTGACATCCGCTCAATTTTACTTGACAGCTATTGGGTTTGACATTATCTGTATTGTTCCATATACTGATATCTAACGAAATCAGGTATAAAGTCAAGCGAGTAGGTTTAATTAGCCACAGACCCACACGCACAAGCAGAGACAATTTTATAGGGTCTAATTCCACACAGCTTGCTGCGATATGATAGACATTATTCCTATAGTTCGATACCCCGTCAGCTCTGCTGTGGGGAGCCTTCATTCAGGTTTTCGAAATATTGGTAAAACTTTCGACGTTAGTTGTTCGAATTGTTTCATACTGTAGGATGCGAGAGTGGCGGAATTGGTAGACGCACTGGACTTAGGATCCAGCTCTGGTAACAGAGTGGGAGTTCAAGTCTCCCCTCTCGCACCATTTTGATTTTTCCATTACATTCTTGCGGTGAGTTGGGTAATATCTGGCATTTGGAGTAAAAGAAGGGTTTGTCATGCACGTTACTGTTGAAGATGTAAGCAGCGTTAAAAAGACATTACACATCGAAGTTCCTGAAGATGATGTCGTTCGTGAGCTGAACAGGGCTTACCAGGAGCTGAAAAAACGAGCCAAAGTTAAAGGTTTTCGGCCGGGGAAAATACCGCGGTCTGTGTTGGAGCGCCTCTTTAAAAAGGACGTTCATGCGGATGTGTCATCCAAGTTGATTCAAAGTTCATTCATCGAGGCCTTGAAGGAAACCGATCTAAAGGTCATCGGAAATCCAAAATTAGATCCGCCAGAGCTTGATGCAACCGGACCTTACATGTACGATGCCACGGTCGAGATATCGCCGGAAATCGGCGAAATCGACTATAAAGGTTTGGTGCTTAGACGAACTAATTACACCGTATCCGACGAAGAAGTGGAAGCGCAACTAAAGATGCTTCAGAAAAATATGGCGGATTATCTGAAAATAGAAGAGATTCGCCCGATTCGTAAAGACGACTATGCTTTGATCGACTATGAGGGATTCCGTGAAGGCCAGCCATTTCCGGAAACGGCTAAGACTCAGAATTTTAAAATGAAAATTGGTGATGGGCAGATACTTAAAGAGTTCGATGACCAAATTATCGGCATGCAGCCAGGTGACGCGAGGGAGATTAACGTAACCTTCCCGCAGGATTATTCGAATGCAAACCTGGCCGGTCTCGATATATCCTTTCGTGTAACCTTGAATGAAATCAGGGAAGAGGTGCTTCCGGAAATTAATGACGCATTCGCAAAGAAAGCCGGTCAATACGAAACCCTGGACGAGTTAAAAAAAGTCATTTTTGACAATTTGAGACAGGGATATTCCAAACGTATGGAACAAGAATTGCATGAACAAGTATATCAGGAATTGATTGCCAAAACTGATTTTGAGGTCCCGGATACCCTGGTCGAAATGGAGCTGGAAGGCATAGTTACCGAAGCCGAGCGTTCTTTCAACTATCGCAATATTTCGATGGAAGAACTGGGTGTCACTCGGGAGTCAATCGCTGAAAAATATCGCGATACCGCACTCAAACAGGTGAAACGGCACCTGCTTTTGAACAAAATAATAGATCAAGAGGATTTGAGCCTGTCCGACGATGAGCTGGAAAGCGCTCTGACTGAGATGGCAGAGAACTTCAATCAACCGCTTGAAGAGATAAAAAAATATTACGATCAACAGCAAGATAAGCTTGAGTTTTTTAAACACACCCTACTTGAAAAAAAGGCGATCAAGCTTATCATTGATAGTGGAAAGATCGAAGAAGTAGAGCCGGATGAGAAAACCGCTGATGAAGACAATAAGCACGTATCCACCGACGGTTAACCTGCCACCAAACAACTCACCGAAGAAGAAACATGCAAAAGGAGAATATTTGTGCCGCTGATACCTATGGTTATAGAGCAGAGCAGCAGAGGCGAGCGTGCCTATGACATTTATTCAAGGCTGCTCAAGGATCGGATTATTTTTTTGGGAACTGCCATGAATGACGAAGTCGCCAATTTATTGATTGCGCAATTTCTTTTTTTGGAGTCCGAAGATCCTGACAAGGACATTAACTTTTACATCAATTCCCCCGGAGGACTGGTAACCGCGGGACTCGCCGTCTATGATACCATGCAGTATATCAAGCCGGATATAACAACCGTCTGCATCGGACAAGCTGCCAGTATGGGAGCAGTGTTGCTAACGGCCGGGACACGAGGGAAACGGTATTCCCTTCCGAACTCAAGGATCCTTATTCATCAGCCAATGGGCGGTTTTCAGGGACAGGCATCGGATATTGAAATTCAGGCCAAAGAGATACTCCGAATGAAAGACACATTAAACCAAATTTTGGTCAATCATACCGGAAGGAAAATCGGTCAGATTCAAAAAGATACCGATCGGGATTTTTTTATGACTGGCGCAGAGGCTAAGGTATATGGTATTATAGATCATGTAATCACCAATCGAGACGATCTTGACAAAATAATTATGGCGGAGGCGTAGAATGCCAAAGAAAAAAGACGAAAATGACAATCTATTTTGTTCATTTTGTGGGAAAAACCAATCAGAGGTCAGAAAACTGATCGCAGGGCCTGCGGTCTATATATGTGACGAATGCATCCAACTTTGCAGCGAGATTATTGAGGAAGAGAGCGAAAAGGATGCAAAAGATTCAGAACAGATGATGGTTCCGAAAGAAATTAAGGATAAGCTGGACGGCTACGTAATCGAACAGGAATCGGCTAAAAAGGTGCTCTCTGTTGCGGTGTATAATCACTACAAACGGCTCGATGGATCATTTAACGCCGGAGATGTCGAAATTCAGAAGAGTAATATCCTCTTGATCGGTCCGACGGGTTGCGGGAAAACGTTGCTCGCTCAGACCCTCGCGCGTTTTTTGAATGTACCGTTTACGATTGCCGATGCCACGAGTCTGACGGAAGCCGGTTATGTCGGCGAAGACGTTGAGAATATCATTCTGTCGCTACTTCAAAACGCCGATTATGATGTCGAAAAAGCCAAACGGGGTATCGTCTATATCGATGAAATCGATAAGATTGCCAGCAAATCCGACAATCCGTCTATCACCCGCGATGTGTCCGGTGAAGGTGTTCAGCAGGCATTGCTGAAAATAATTGAGGGCACGACTGCCAGCGTACCGCCCAAAGGGGGACGTAAGCATCCCCAACAGGATTTTGTCAAAGTGGACACATCCAATATTCTTTTCCTATGCGGTGGAACCTTTACCGGTTTGGAGAAAATAATTCAGCGCCGCCTTGGTTCCAAGATGATGGGTTTTGGCGCCAAAATCGTCCAGGAAAAAGAGCGAAGTATTGGTGATATACTGAAGCTGGTCCAGCCTGAAGATCTGATCAAATTTGGATTGATTCCTGAATTTTTAGGCCGGCTGCCAGTAATTGCAACCCTGGATGAGTTGAACGAGCATGCCTTGATTCGAATATTGCGCGAACCCAAAAATGCATTGCTCAAACAGTTTAAGAAGCTTTTTGAGATGGAAGGGGTCAACCTCCGCTTGACCGATAGTGCCCTTTCGGCAATTGCGAAAGAAGCCACGAAGCGAAAGTCCGGAGCGCGGGGCCTGCGTGCGATAATGAGAATGCGTCATCGGTGAAGACGTTGTTCTGCACAATGAGGATCCGATTTTGCTTTATGAACAGACCAAAAAACAAGCCTGATCGGCTCCTGTCCTCAGTCCTTTAAATACGTGCCGGTGGGGGGGTGAATTCAGATACAACCGGCCCAAATTAACCTAGACCCAAAATTAGCGTTTCAAAACCATTTAATTCATTGGTTTTTGTTAACGTGTCTCCGGACGAAAAGGGAAACCTGATCCGGGGCATAGGCTTATTAACCTAAACGTTTGAGATATAGTAATTATGGTGAATATTCCAAAATTTTTCAAAGACGATGAATCTGTCCCATCAAAAATATTTCTGCCACTATTGCCGTTGAGGGATATTGTTGTTTTCCCGCACATGGTCGCTCCCCTCTTTGTAGGTCGTGAAAAATCGGTGAATGCACTTGCCGACGCGATGAATAAAGACAAGAGCGTATTTCTTGCCACCCAAAAAAAGGCGGGCATCGATAATCCCGGTCAGGATGATATCAGTCAAGTGGGGACCATTGGTAAGGTCCTGCAGCTTTTGCGGTTACCGGACGGGACGGTAAAAGCGCTGGTTGAAGGCAAAATCCGGGCTCGGATTATCCGGTTTGTGCCGAATCAGGAATTTTTCCAGGTTGAGCTTGAAAAAATCTTTACACCTGAGATCAATCAGGCAGAATCCGAAGCACTCGCGCGGTCCATTCTGGAAAGCTTCGACGAGTATGCCGAATTGAACAAAAGCATCTCAAAAGAATTGATCACCAACGTGAACTCGATTACGGATCCATCCCAATTGGCCGATACGGTGACGGCTCATTTTTCATTCAAAATCGAAGACAAACAGCGTCTGCTGGATGCGGTCGACCTTGCTGACAGGATGTCCCTGCTTTTGAGTCTGATAAAGATGGAGATCGAAGTTTATCGAATGGATCAGCGTATCAAAAATAGGGTCAAAGAACAGATGGAAAAGACGCAAAAAAATTACTATCTGAACGAACAAATGCGTGCCATCAAAAAGGAAATGGGGGCCGAGGACGATCCGGGAGACGAAATCAAGGAACTCGAGGAAAAGATCAAAAACAAAAAGATGTCCAAGGAAGCCACCGAAAAGGTCGAACAGGAGCTAAAAAAGCTGAAGATGATGACCCCCATGTCGGCAGAGGCCACGGTAGTGCGCAACTATATTGATTGGATCATCAGTCTGCCCTGGTTTGAAAAAACTGAGGTGCAGGATGATCTCGACGAGGCTGAAAAAATTCTTGAAGAAGACCATTACGGGCTCGAAAAACCCAAAGAACGTATCTTGGAATATCTCGCGGTTCAGGCTTTGGTCAAAAAGATACGAGGGCCGATACTTTGTTTCGTTGGGCCCCCGGGTGTCGGGAAGACATCCCTTGCCAAATCCATAGCAAGAGCAACCGGCAGGGAGTATATCCGTCTCTCGTTGGGTGGTGTGCGGGATGAGGCCGAAATACGGGGACACAGGAGAACGTATATTGGAGCGCTCCCGGGAAAGATTATACAGTCTTTGAAAAAGGCAGGCGTTAATAACCCCGTGTTTTGCCTGGATGAGGTTGACAAAATGAGTATGGATTTCAGGGGGGATCCATCAGCAGCCCTGTTGGAAGTCCTAGATCCCGAGCAGAATTTTAGTTTCAACGATCATTACCTGGATCTCGACTACGATCTGTCCGACATTCTTTTCATCACAACCGCGAATACGCTGCCGGACATCCCGCTGCCATTGCAGGATCGTATGGAGACCATTCGGCTTCCCGGTTATACCGAATATGAAAAATACCATATTGCCGAGGGATTCCTGGTTCCTAAACAGATAAAGAACAATGGTCTCGAGGGTAGAGATGTTGTATTTTCCAAGAATGCACTGCTTACCATTATTCGACGATATACTCGCGAAGCCGGCGTCAGAAACCTGGAACGGGAAATCGCCTCCATTTGCCGGAAACTGGCCAAGGAAGCGGTTAAAGACAAGACCAAAACCGAATTCAGAGTCAATGAAAAGTCCATTTCCAAGTACCTGGGGCCTTACCGGTTCAGACAGGAACAGGTCGAGGAAACCGACCAAGTCGGCATGGTTACCGGTCTCGCTTGGACCCAGGTCGGCGGCGAACTACTTTTCATTGAAACATTGATTATGCCCGGTAAAGGGAAACTCACTGTAACCGGTAAACTCGGCGACGTGATGCAGGAATCGGCCCAGGCGGCAGTCAGTTATGTGCGATCCCGGGCGGCTCATTTAATGATCGACGAAAAATTCTACAGAAAATATGATATTCACATTCATATTCCCGAAGGAGCCATACCTAAGGACGGCCCTTCGGCCGGCATATCCATGTGTACGTCTCTTGTATCGGCATTGGCTCAACGTCCGGTGCATCGTGATATCGCCATGACGGGAGAGATCACTTTGCGTGGACGTGTGCTGCCCATTGGTGGTCTAAAAGAAAAAATTATCGCCGCCCACCGAGGCGGAATAAAAAAGGTACTCATCCCCAAAGAAAATGAAAAAGATCTCAAAGATGTCCCTAAAAGCATCTCAAAACAGTTGGAGATCGTATCAGTGGAACATATGGATGAAGTGCTCAGTCATGCCATGATTAGTGATAGCGGCAAGTCTCTTTTTAGAAAGATCGATATACCTCTGGAAGTATCTACAGAAAAATCGGAGGAACCGCGTCAGCTGGTTTAGTGTCGATTCGAATTCCAGCGGCGGGCGCTTCAATTTCCCTTGACAATCCGATCGGGAATTGTTAGCTGTTAACTCAATTCGGCTATAGCCGAGGATCTTTCAAGGGCGGGTAGCTCAGTTGGGAGAGCGGCGGCCTTACAAGCCGTAGGTCACAGGTTCAAGCCCTGTTCCGCCCACCACTTATATGATATCGTAATGGTGGGGGATATACGGGCTTCGCTATTAATCTGAAGATCTGCCGAAATTGTTGATAGAAACATAACGGAAAATCCGGGGGCGTAGTTCAGTTCTGGTTAGAACGCCGGCCTGTCACGCCGGAGGTCGAGGGTTCGAGTCCCTTCGTCCCCGCCACAATATCAAGGGTTTAGCAGGATATAGCTTGTTAAGCCCTTTTTCATTGCAGGAGTAAACAAGTCTATCATCGTTTTGAAGTCCAAAAACTGCTCTTTTTTTTAAAGTCTGCTGCGTTTTTGTCGATATATGCAATTAGTGAGGTGCAGTCCTCACTGATTAGCAACTTTAATTTACCGAAAAGGCGGTTTGTGCGGGGTTGCCCCGAACCATTCAATTTCCAAATGAAGCTCATCATCGTACTTTTTTTAAATATCCTACTGGCGATAATATCTGGAATCCTCATCAATAAAGTTCGCAAAAAGATCGAAGGCGCTTATACCGAAAAATCAGACAATGCATAGTTGAAAACGGCTAAAGCCCGTCTTGTTCTTTCCGATCGGATGTCTTGAGATGTCGCTCCATCTCAGTTCGTCACTCCAAAAAACGGCTCTGGCGGTTCCCCGGACTTTTTTTTCAGATAACCGCACCCAATCCTACCTATGAACTCCCCTTGATGAAGCTATTTTTGTTCCATTGCAACCATGTTTGTAAATAATTTGGTGATTGTTAAACTTTTCCTTTTGAAATCTTGGCGTTTTCTGATATTAAATGAATACAGTCGGCGAAACCAAAAGATTGACTGAATGAACACTCTGACATCAGACATAATTTTGAGGGGTGCTAAAAAATGGATGTTAAAATAGTAACAAAAGATGCCAGAGGAAGTGACCCCTATATTGATCGCCGCTCTGGTGAAGACCGACGCCAAATATATGATTCGGATTATTTTGAGACCGATGGTAAAGAACGAAGATCGTGGAGAGAAAGAAGACATCAAGATGAGCGGCGGAGTGTATATTTCAGGATAACCAAATGGTCGAGTGTCTGTCCTTTTTGAACGTTTGTTGTGAATTTTAGGCGGTCGCTAATTTTTACGGAAAGCATAGGATCATGGATAACGTAAAATTTAAAAAGTATAATACAAATTTTTCTCAACTGCTGGGTTTATTCTTTGAAATGTCGGAGGAAAAACAAAAAATGTTAGTTGAGCAGGCCGTGAAAATTAGAGAGAACAGGCAAAAACCGAGGATTCCGTGTTTGATCTATGCCAATTACGAAATACTTAATACAACCTATAACGGGTTTATTTTGGATATCACTGTTGACGGGGCATTTATTGAGACGGATAGACGATTTGAAATAGGCTCTGCAATAAATATAGCTTTTTTTAATCCCTTTATTGATAGCGAAATTGATTTAACAGGAAAAATTATTAGAGAGACATCAACAGGAATTGGTATCGATTTCATTGATGACACATATTCCGAAAAGAAACTGGAGAACTTTTTATTCGAGTTAAAAAAATATGACAGCCAAGTTATTCGGTAAAAAACTGGTGCAGAAAATATTGGATCTCGGCCTTCATCCTCATTATACTAACCCTTTTTCGATCAATTCAGTACGTATTCATCAATTCCTCAGGGAGTAAGGTGCTCCCGAACTGCGCATTTGATCTCAGCCGCGATACTCTTTCCAAAACTCTCCACAGTTTGAAATTCATCTCAAGGAATATCATCCTTGACCCAAAATTAAAGACGAATTATACACAGCGTCATAATAATGTGCGCATTATGCATTCAGGCATTTACCTGAAAAACCCAACAGATAAGGGTATACATACAGAAGGCTGTGTATGTATTCGCAATGAATTATGTCGTTCTGTATAGTTTGCCAAGATACAACCCTTAAAGATCGGAACCAAAATGGGAAGGGGACGAATTAAACAACCTTCAACCAGGAGGGGTGGCGATGCAGGATATAGTCAAAGGGCTTTTAAAAAAAAATGATAAGAAAATTGTGCTACTGGTAATGGATGGCCTCGGAGGGCTACCCAAAGAAAAAGGCGGGAAAACCGAGCTGGAAGCCGCTGAGTCGCCAAATCTGGATGCGCTGGCAACAGAATCTGAATGCGGTCTGCATACACCCATCGATTTCGGCATCACCCCGGGTTCAGCTCCCGGTCATTTGTCTCTTTTCGGTTATTCTCCCATAGACTTTCCGATTGGCAGAGGTGTGGTTGCCGCAATGGGCATTGGTTTTCCTCTGCAAGCCGGGGATGTGGCCGCCAGAGTAAACTTTGCCACCATCGATGAAAAAGGAAGCATAACCGACCGCAGGGCAGGGCGCATACCCACGGAAAGATGTGCGGAGTTATGCGAACTGCTGGCCTCAATTAAAATTCCCGGAATAGAACTTTTTATCAAACCGGTTATGGATTACCGGGCCGTTGTCGTTTTTAGAGGCAAAGATTTGAGCGATCATGTTCAAGACACCGACCCCCAAGCTGTGGGCGTAAAGCCGCTTAAGCCGAAACCCATCTCAAAAAAAGGGGGCAAGACCGCCCACGTGGCGGCTGAATTTATAGCTGAAGCCGGGAAAAGATTAAGTGATCAAGCTCCGGCTAATTTTGTGTTGACGCGTGGTTTTGCCGAGCTGCCACATATTCCGTCCATGCAGGAATTATTTGGATTGAAACCGGTTGCGATGCCCATTTATCCGGATTACAAAGGGATCAGCAGGCTCGTGGGCATGGATGTGGTGGAAGGATTAAACGATCTGGACCATCAAGCTACGGCTTTGAGAGATCAGTGGGATCAGTATGATTTCTTTTTCTTGCATCACAAATATACGGACTCCACAGGAGAAGATGGAAACTATGATGCCAAAGTATCAGAGATTGAGAAATTTGATGCATTTGTCCCCAGAATTACAGCGTTGAAACCGGATGTGCTGATCGTGACAGGGGATCATTCGACACCATCTGTTATGAAATCCCATTCCCATCATCCGGTACCCTTTCTCATACACGCCGATCAAATCAGGCCAGACGGGGTGCGAGAGTTCGGTGAGCGGGCTTGTGTGACCGGGCTCTGGAATGTGATCCCTGGAAGGTTGTTAATTCGACTGGCGTTGGCTTATGCGGATAAGCTCGCCAAATACGGCGCATAGACGTTCAATCCAAATTTTTGTGAATTTTTCGGACTAGCTGCGGTAATAGTCTTGCAGGCAGATATAATTTAGTGGATTTTTATTCAGGGCCTTCAGCCCGCGGACGATTGCTTCGGCCGCGGAAAGGGTGGTGATAAAGGGCACCCGGTTTTTGACGGCGGTCCAACCTATGGAATATTCATCGGCGCGGGATCGCTCCCCCAGAGGTGTATTTATGATGAGATCAATATGGCCGTTTTTAATGTCATCTACAATATTCGGCCGTCCTTCTCTGATTTTAAGTACGGTCTTCACGTCTAACCCGCGATTTGAAATATATTCCGCCGTGCCACGGGTCGCCACCAGGTGATAGCCAAGCTTTGCCAATCCTTCGGCAATGGGAATAGCCCGGGCCTTGTCATTGTCATTGACACTCAAAAATACGGTTCCTGTCTTTGAAATATTGATGCCGGTGGCTTGAAAGGCTTTAAACACCGCTTCTCCAAATGTGGGTGCAATCCCCATGACCTCGCCGGTGGATCGCATTTCGGGGCGAAGAAAGATATCCGTTTTATCAAATCGTTCGAAGGGAAAGACGGATTCTTTTACCGCTACATACGGCAGCTGTTTCTTAAATCGGTATCCGATTTGGTCGAGGGTTTTACCGGACATTACTTCAACGGCCATCTTGGCGATAGGAATTCCCGTTGTTTTGCTGACGAAGGGCACTGTACGGGATGCTCGGGGGTTAACCTCGATCACATACAAGGTGTCAAACATCACCGCAAACTGAATGTTCATCAAACCTTTAACATTCAGGGCTTTGGCAAGTATGGCGGTAAATTCTTCTATGTCTTCTTGTTGATCGCGGCTCAGCAAAAAGGGCGGCAGCACGGCCATGCTGTCACCGGAATGAACACCGGCCTCTTCAATGTGCTGCATGATTCCGCAGATTTGTGTCTGCTCGCCATCGGAAATGGCATCTACGTCAAATTCAAAGGCGTCTTCCAAAAACCGATCCAGGAGCACGGGATGCTCTTCAGACGCGGTAACGGCATGTTGCATGTAATGTTTCAATGATTCAATGTCATAAACGATTTCCATCGCACGGCCACCCAGGACGTAGGAAGGCCGCACCACTAACGGAAACCCAATCCGCTTGCCGACCTCGATGGCCTCCTCAATGGACGTTGCGGTGCCGTATTGAGGATGGGGAATGTCCAGCGAATCCAACAAGGCACCAAACCGATCCCGATCTTCCGCCAGATCAATGGAATTCGGTGATGTTCCCCATATCGGAACCCCGGCCTTTTCGAGAGGCAGCGCCAGTTTCAGCGGGGTTTGGCCTCCAAACTGAATAATGACGCCATCGGGCTTTTCGAGTTCGACGACATCCAACACATTCTCATATGTTAACGGATCAAAGTAGAGTTTGTCGGCCACATCATAATCCGTGCTGACCGTCTCCGGATTGCAATTGATCATGATGGCCTCAATGCCGAGGGATTTTAACGCCAGAATACCGTGTACACAACAGTAATCAAATTCGATTCCCTGGCCGATCCGATTCGGACCACCGCCGAGAATAATCACCTTCTTTTTATCTGAAGGCGTCGATTCATTTTCCTGGTCATAGGTAGAATAATAATAAGGGGTAAAGGACTCGAATTCGGCTGCACAGGTATCCACGATTTTAAACGACGGATGCACACCCTCTGCTTTACGAAAGCTTCGGATTTCTTCTTCATTTTTTTTCATTAAGAGGGAAATGTGCTTATCGGAAAATCCCAACCGTTTTGCCCGTGTGAGAGTTTTTGAGCTGATGGTGTTGCGGCTGTTAAATTCCGTTGTAATGCGCGATTCAAATTCGACAAGCTGATGAAGATTTTGGAGAAACCAGATATCGATACCCGAAATTTCGGATATCTCCTGCGTTGAAATTCCGAATTTAAGTGCCTGCCAGATTTTTAATATGCGGTCCGGTGTTCCCGATCTGAGATCATCCAGCAATACTTCCCGGGCCATTTGGTTATAGGTGTCGGTTTCGATGGCATGAAAGCCTGACCATCCGTTTTCAAGCGATCGAAGGGTTTTGTTGAGGGCCTCCTTAAAGGTCCGTCCGATGCCCATCGCCTCTCCGATGGATTTCATCTGAGAGGTTAAACGTTTGTCTTCATCCGGAAATTTTTCGAAATCCCAGCGTGGGATTTTAACCACCACATAATCAATGGCCGGTTCAAAGCAAGCCGGTGTTTTGCGGGTGATATCGTTTGGAATTTCGTGCAGATGGTACCCAACTGCAAGCTTGGCGGCTATCTTGGCAATCGGAAAACCGGTTGCTTTGGAAGCCAGTGCAGAGCTGCGCGAGACCCTCGGATTCATTTCGATGACCACCATCTCTCCGGTTTCCGGATTCAGTGCAAATTGAATATTGGCCCCACCGGTTTCGACACCGATTTTTGCAACGATTTTTTTGGCTGCATCGCGCATGGTCTGGTATTCCACATCGGTTAGCGTCTGGGCAGGCGCTACGGTAATGCTGTCTCCGGTGTGTATTCCCATGGGATCGAAGTTTTCAATGGAGCAAACGATGACAAAGTTATCGGCGCCGTCCCGCATGACCTCGAGTTCATATTCTTTCCAGCCGAGCACAGACTGTTCGATCAGGATTTCATGGGTAGGACTGGCATTTAGGCCCCACTGGGCGGCTTTGGCAAATTCCTCTTTGTTATAGACCACACTTCCACCGATACCGCCCAGCGTAAATGAAGGTCGGATAATCAGGGGAAAGCCGATATCTGTACACAGAGCTTCGGCGGCTTTGATGGTCTTTACACAACCGCCGCGGGGAACATCCAAGCCGATTTCTCGCATGGCGTTGCGAAAAAGCTCCCGATCTTCGGCAAGCTTGATGGTATTCAGTCTGGCTCCGATCAAATCGACCCCGTACTCGTCGAGTGTGCCGTTTTCGGCCAATTCAACGGCAAGATTCAAACTCGTCTGACCGCCGAGGGTCGGCAACAGGGCGTCGGGGCGTTCTTTTTCGATGATTTCGGCAATCGCCCGTGCATGCAATGGTTCGATATAGGTTTTATCCGAAAATTCGGGATCGGTCATAATAGTGGCCGGATTGCTGTTGATCAGAATAACAATGAATCCCTCTTCCTTCAGCGCTTTGCAGGCCTGAGTTCCCGAGTAATCGAACTCACAGGCCTGTCCGATCACAATTGGTCCGGAACCTATTACCAAAATTCGCTTGATGTCTTTACGTTTAGGCATTGAACTCTTTCATTTCCTTAACAAAGGTTTCAAACAGATAGCGACTGTCGTGGGGCCCGGGTGCAGACTCGGGATGGTATTGAACCGAAAACGCCGGCAGGGTTTTATGTCTGAAACCTTCAAGGGTGCCGTCGTTCAGGTTAATGTGGGTGATCTCCACTTCGTTCTGCGGCAAACTATCCGCGTCAACAATAAATCCGTGGTTTTGGGATGTTATTTCCACAGCACCGCTGGGCAGATGTTTAACCGGATGATTGGCGCCATGATGACCGAATTTCAACTTTTTGGTTTTGGCACCCAATGCCAATCCCAGAATCTGGTGCCCAAGACAAATTCCGAATATAGGTTTCTTTCCCAAAAGATTCTGAACCGTTTTAACGGCGTATTCAACCGGTTCGGGGTCTCCGGGGCCATTTGAAAGAAAAATGCCGTCCGGATTCCAGGCCAGCACGTCCTTTGATGACGTGTGAGCCGGAAACACGCGCAATTCACAACCGTGGCGATAAAGCGACCTCAATATTGAAAACTTCACACCAAAGTCATAGACGGCGACGCGGAAGCTGATCTGACGGTCGGCATCGCGATCCTCATCCAAGGGCCATGCATAGTTCGCTTCTGCGGTGACTTCTTTGACGATGTCCCGTCCGACCAATTTTTTACCCGTTTTTAGCCGCTTCAACAATATCTCCAACGTTTCGTCCGACGTGGTTATCATTCCCATCTGTGCTCCCTGGTCGCGCAGATGACGGGTTAACGCCCGGGTATCAATATCACTGATGCCCACCACACCGTGATATTTTAGATACTCGTCAAGGGATTTGTTTGCCTGCCAGTGGCTGACCACCGGACTGTATTCTCGAATGATGAAACCGGCGGCGTAAATGCGTCGCGATTCAAAATCGTCCGGGTTCACGCCGTAATTGCCGATTTGCGGATAGGTCATCGTTACCAGCTGAAAATGGTAGGATGGATCCGTCAGAATTTCTTGGTATCCTGTCATGGCTGTGTTGAAGACCACCTCACCGATGGTGCTCCCCATGGCTCCAAGGGATAATCCTTCGAAATGGGTACCGTCTGATAAAATAAGTCGTGCTTTCATAGCGCAAAACGTCCAAATTGGAAACTAATCAATGCCCGTCTTTTGAAAACGGTGAATTCGGATGGGCACACGTTAACGATTGAGATTATTCTAACACACATTCGAGCTTCACATAATCGCTTTTGCCGGCGCAGGTATCAATCGCGTTTAAATTTACTGTAATCCGGCTGGCGATAGCGGCTTTCCCCACCGCCGTCAATGGCCAGCAGAGCCTCGACTTTCAGAGGCAATCCGAACAACTGGATAAAACCGTGGGCGTCCTGCTGGTTATAAACATCTTCTTTGCCGAACGAGGCATAATCTTCGCGATACAGGCTTGTGGGGCTCTTGCGACCGGCAACGATAATATTGCCTTTGTACAGTTTCAGACGAACAGTTCCGGAGACATGCTGCTGGGTGACTTTCACGAAAGCATCCAGGGCTTCCCGCAGCTGCATGTACCACATGCCGTTGTAGACCAATTCAGCATATTTTACGGCCACAAAATCCTTATAATGCATGGTGTGCTTATCCAGGCAGATGCTTTCAAGGACCTGATGAGCACGGAATAGTATGGAACCTGCGGGGGTTTCATATACACCCCGACTTTTCATCCCCACTAATCGGTTTTCGACAATATCAACCCGGCCGATGCCGTGTTTGCCGGCGATTGTATTTAAACGCGTAAAGATCTCGACCGCCGACAACGGCTCACTGTTTAGGCTGACCGGATTGCCTTGTTCAAAACCGATCTCAATGTATTCGGGCTCATCTCGGGCCTCTTCCGGGCTGACCGACAGCTGAAACATCGACTTTTCCGGCTCATTCCACGGATTCTCAAGCAATCCGCCTTCGTGGGAAAGATGAAAGATGTTACGATCACGACTGTAAATATCTTTTTCCGTTTGGGCCAGCGGAATATTGTATTTGGTAGCGTACCGAATGGCGTCTTCCCGGCTGCGGATTTCCCATTCGCGCCATGGAGCAATAATTTTAAGTTTGGGATTGAGGGCCATAACCGTGAGTTCGAAACGCACCTGGTCATTGCCCTTGCCGGTGCAGCCGTGGGCTACTCCGTCGGCACCCTCCGCCTCCGCAACTTCAACCATCTTTTTGGCGATCAAAGGGCGCGCCATAGACGTTCCAAGCAAATAATCCCGTTCATACACGGCCCCGGCCTGCATGGTGGGAAACACAAAGTCTCTCAGAAATTCCTCTCGCAGGTCATGTACAATGAATTTGCCGGCACCGGAGGCCAGGGCTTTTTCTTCGAGACCCTTGAGTTCTTCTTCCTGCCCGAGGTCTGCCGTGTAGCAAATCACCTCACAACTGTAGTTGTTTTTTAACCACGGAACAATAACGGAGGTGTCCAAGCCGCCGCTGTAAGCCAGGACGACCTTGGTGACCTTGTCTTTGGCCATTTTTTTCTCCTTTCAAAAAACAAAAACCCCGGCAGCTGCCGGGGTTTTCTAATTTTTCTGTTTATTACTGAATAACATCAAGCCTTGCACAGAAAACACCCGGCTGCCTGTCTTCTACGGCAACGGCGGTTACGGATGCATCTGTCAGCAAAATTATGGATCATCAGGTTACACCTTCTAAAATTCGTGAGGGGCAATATGCCAAATAATAAAACGCCTGTCAAGGAGGAAATCAAATCGAATCAATTTTACGGACATAAATAAAGCCTTGTCTGCTGATTGTTCGGATGATAGTATTTCGACCTCTTTACAAATCCAATGCAGGAGATACCTGTTGTGAGCGTTATTCAAACCACCCAACTGAATATACCCGAAGGAATGATTGATTTTGGCGTCGGCCAGCCGAGTCCCTCATTGTTGCCACTGTCATTGCTTGAAAACGCGGCTAAGCATCGACTTAGCAGCCGCGATGCCTCGTTTTTGGCATATGGCTCCCAGCAGGGCGATGGGTATTTTCGAATCGCTTTGGCCCAGTTTCTTAATGAATATTATCCGAGCGCGGTTGAACCCGAACAGCTTTTTATTACTGCCGGAGCGTCTCAGGGGCTGGATCTGATCTGCACGTTATTTGCCAGGCCGGGTGCTACCATTTTTGTTGAAGAACCCAGCTATTTTTTGGCCTTGCGCATATTTAGAGATCACCAGTTGAATATTATCGGACTGCCCATGGATGACGATGGGCTTGTAGTCGAAGCCTTGCAGGAACAGCTGCGGCGACACAGACCGGCATTTCTCTATACCGTTCCCACCTTTCATAATCCATCCAGCGTCACGCTTTCCGTGGAACGGCGGGAAAAGCTGGTGCAGCTCAGCCGGCAACATAATTTTTTGATAGTTGCCGACGAAGTTTATCATTTGCTGGCCTATTCAATGACACCGCCGCCCCCGTTAGCGAGTTATGCCGATGCCGGCACCGTTTTATCCTTGGGTTCGTTTTCTAAAATTTTGGCCCCTGGACTACGATTGGGCTGGGTTCAAACCGGACAAGCGCTGATGGACCGATTGGTCACATGCGGTTTGCTCGACAGCGGCGGGGGATTGAACCCATTTACCTCGGGTCTTGTTCGAAGTGCGATCGAACATGGTCTACAGCGCAATCATCTGGAACACTTAAAAGCCGTCTATGCCCAAAGATTGAAGGCATTGGCAGCGGCCTTAAAAAGGCAGCTGCCAGAGGCGGTCACGGTCAATGAGCCGGGAGGAGGTTTCTTCATCTGGTTTAAGCTGCCGGCAAGGATCGATACTGCCGAATTGCTTCCCGAAGCTCGGCAACACCAAGTCGGTTATCAGCCGGGAATTAAATTTTCCAGCCATCAGGCTCTAAAGAATTATGTTCGGTTAAGTTTTTCTTATTATGAAAAAAATGAGCTGGAAGCAGGTATTAAGCGATTAGGCGAAGTTATCAGGACGTATACAGCCATCTAGCGACTCAATTGTGCCCGTTGCAAATAAGTTGTAAATAAACGCATGGGATGCTTTTTTAAAAGACCGCTATTCGGCAACAAATTTAGGCCTAAGAGGTCCGAATAACCTGCATTAAAACCTCGTAAACTCTGACCAGGCTTTTTAAACTCACCCATTCATCCACTGCATGAGCACCGTGGCCAACCGGTCCGAACAGCACCGAAGGGATTCCAGCCAATCCGCTGAGGGCTGAATCCGCCCAGAAAGACAGTCCCGTGAATTGTGATCTCGGCGATGCTGCCTTCAATTTTTTCACGATCTCGGCATCCTCGGGAACCCGATAGGGATGCCTGACGAAGCTCTCGCGTCCGTTCACCTGATGATTGCCTTGAAAATTTTCAACAGCAGCCATAACGCGCTTAAGTTCGTTTTTGAGACCCTCAGGCGACTCTTCCGGAAGCGTGCGCCGTTCCCATTGGAGCTTAGATTTTGAAGGGATCATGCTTAATTCAGATCCGCCCGCTACAAGGCTGGCATGAAGCGTGGCGGATCCCAGTAACGGATCATTTCGGCGGTGTGATAATTCCATTTCTATCTCTTTCAACTCCGCCAAAGCCGCCTGCAATGGCAGGATGGCGTCAATCCCTTCGGAAGGGCGACTTCCATGGGCCGCTTTGCCGATGACGTCAATTTCATACCATGTGAATCCTTTGTGACAAATCCCGATTTCAAGTTCGGTAGGTTCCAAAAAGAGAGCGCCCGACGGTTGGCGGAGAAGGGTGGGAAGCCATTTCTGCACGATGTATTCCATTCCGAGGCTTTTATCTTCTTCATCGGCTGTAAAGGTCAGCAGAATATCTACCGGCGGTGGTTGCTTGGACAATGTTTCCGCGATCAGCAGCATGATTGCGAGGCTGCCTTTCATATCGTATGCGCCGCGTCCATAAAGCCGGTCGCCGTCTTTACCTAAATTAAAGGGATTGGACATGCCTTCGACACCCACCGTATCCAGATGGCCGTTCAGCAGCAGGCCTTGTCTTTGGTTTGTTCCCGAGATGATTGCTACGACGTTGGCACGTTGAGGGGCAATGGTTTGTATTTCGGCATCGAGGCCTAAATTTTCAAGATAGCGAGCGATGAATTCTGCAATTTCCCTTTCTCCGGGTCCGTTCGAAAGCGTCGGATTAACGGAATTAATTTCTACCAGCTTGCTCAAGACACTAACGATACGGGTTTCCATAAATTGTCCTTTCCGGCTTCGCAATTTTTACGCCGGGTGATAATAAATGGTGTCCGCTGAAATGTCAAACCGGAGAGAGACTCTGACTTTTTTTGATTTATCACCTAAATAACTCCGCCGTGTTACGTCGGAGTCGAGTTCTGGTGAAAAGATGTGAAATCAGGGTCCCGCCGAACGCCTAAAGCAGTTTGATGGCCACCAGTGTGATGTCATCCTCCTGGAAGGCGTTTTTGCGGAAGTGTTGAAGAGACTCGATGATGGCATCTTTGATTGACGCAGACGACTGGTCGGGGTGTTCGCGGATGATTTTCCGCAGCCGACTCTGGCCGAACATATCGCCCTGCTCGTTGCGGGTTTCATGTATACCATCCGTACCAATTAAAATTATGTCTCCCGGGCTCCAACCCTTCTGCGAAAACTCTTCATAGCGATATTGATCGTCTACTCCCAACGCCATGCCCCGGCCGTTGAGTTCGCTGAACTTCATGACCGCGCGGTTAAAGAACAGGGCCGGTTCATGACCGGCGCGAACCCACCGCAGTGTATTTTCGGCCGGATTTACTTCCAGAAAAAACATACTCATAAACCGGCTGGTTTGAGAACTGTCGCGTGTGGCGTGCGCGTTGACATCATTGAGCAGTTGAGCCGGACCTTGATAGTGCCGAATTCCGAAATGCAGAAAAGCCCGAACCGTGGTCATGTGCATGGCAGCTCCAACGCCGTGGCCTGAGGCGTCCGCGACGACGATTCCAAGTCGATTATCCGGTAACTGGAAATAATCGTAATAATCGCCGCCGATTTTATCACAGTAAATGCTGATCCCGGAAATATCCAGACCCGGAATCTGGGGGGCATGCTGCGGCAGGAGGTTTTGCTGAACCTCCTCAGCCAGCTTGAGAGCACTGAGCAGTCGGATACGGTGTCGCAGCCCGTCTATCATGTTGTTCGTGTGGCCGGCGATGACGCCGAATTCATCTTTGGTTGCCACGGGAACCTTTTGTGAAAGGTCGCCGTGGCTGACACGTTCGAGAACATCGGTTTGGGTGTTGAAAAGAAGTTTCAGGTTGCGCGAGAATGCTATGATGAGGTTGACCACCAAGGCCGCTAAAACGGCCATGATAAAGAACACTTCGTAGGCGACGGACATCTGGGCCTCCAAGATGGAGGTTGCATCTTGACCGATCTTGGTCAACCAAACAATATCGCGGGCAAAGACCATAACCATCACGGTTGATACAACGACAGTGGTGACCAGGGCGACAAAAGAAAATTTGCGGGTAATGGAAAAGAGACGCTTCGGCGGAGTCAACCTGTGATTGCGGGAGATTGCCTCCCGGATCAGCGTTCGCTCCGTCATCAAAGCTGAATCCAACCCGATAAAAAAACCGGCGACCGCGCATCCGATCAAAAGAGAACCGGCGCTGGATGCCGTAAATCCGAAAGCAATTCTGTTGTAAGTCGCGGCGAGCAAACCGGCTGCGAGGCACAACACAAGATCAACGCTAAAAGCGCGTTTAGGCTGGTGTATCGCCGAGGCCGCTCGAACAAAACGGCGCTGGGCGGGTACCCGAAAGACCAGAACGACCAGAAACGCTATCAGAATGATTGCCCCCAACGTCACGGGGGGCAGGGTTTCCAAAAACGGTCAAACCTGTCCCCCGTAAATGGTCAGGGCAATGACGGCAAACGCATACTGCACTAAAATCCGCATGAGGGTAGCACCTTCAATTTAAATGGTTGCAGATGAACTGGAGCTTGAATTGGCTGATCACAAAAACATACCGATGTTAGAAGGTAATAATGGTTCCGACGATTGATTTTTGGTGTATCAAATTGCTGAGCGTCCGGGGACCTTGCCAGCGGATGATGTGAACTCGGGGAACCTGCTGATTCAACGCCTCAAACGCTGATTCCAGTTTGGCCACCATACCGCCCTTGATGGTGCCGTCTGCAATCAAAACCTGAGCTTCTTCAACGGCCAGCTTGGATCGAACTTGATTGTCGATCATAACACCGGGTACATCTGTGACAAAAACCAGGTCGGTGCATTGAGCACCGGCGGCAAGGGCTGCGGCGGCGCTGTCGGCGTTGACATTGTAGCTGAGCCCCTTTTCATCCGCGGATATCGGTGAAACCACCGGCACGACACCACGTTTTAGGGTTTCGATGACAACATTAGGATTCACGTGTTCAATTTTACCCACGTACCCTAAGGCCTGTCCTCTCCGGGTCATTGGCGTGACGACAAACAGGTTTTGCGTCTTGCCCGACATCCGAAGGCACGCAACGCCGTTTTTCTCCAGCCAACCCGCAATTCGCTGGTTAATTGTACCGGATAACACGTTTTCTACGATTTTGATATCTTCAGCCAGAGTTACCCGGATACCGTCAATGAACGCGGTGTTCCGGCCGGCATCGTTTAACGCCTGAGAAATCTCTGCCCCGCCGCCATGCACGATAATCAATTCGATGTTTCGAATAGCCTTGATTGCCGCGGCCAGCTCTTTGAAACCGTCCTCGTTTTCGAAGGCCTGGCCGCCAATTTTAATCAGGATTCTAGGGTTCATCGTTCAAGGTTAAGGGTTCAAAGCATACAGCTCGGGTTCAGGGTTCGGCTGAAACCAACTGCTGTTTGGAGTAGTTCAGCGGCTCGTCATTTACATATTCTCTAAAACTTCGATCCCAAGCAAATTCAATCCCTTTTTCAGCACCACAGCCACTGCCTTAATCAACGCCAGCCTGGCTGCGATTAATTTGTCATTGCCTGCGCGCAGCACGGGGTGTTTATTGTAAAATTGGTTAAAGGCTTTAGCTGTGTTGAACATATGTACAGCGATCTTGGCTGGGTTATACTCACGGACAGCCCCCTGAATCTCTTCCGGAAACTGGATCAATTTTTGAAGCAACTGCAGTTCCTCGGGGTTGCCCAGTACGGAAAAATCGCATGTTTTAAGATCGACTTCCTTTTGGCCGGATTTTTCCAGTATTCCGAAAATTCGGGCATAGGCATACTGGCAATAAGGCCCGGTAAAGCCGTCAAATGAAATCGATTCGGCCGGGTCAAAATTAATACTTTGCGCGGGTCGCACTCTGAGAAGGTAAAATTTAATTGCACCAACGCCGATTTTCTCCGATCTGCGGCTGATTTCTGCCTGAGAAAGCCGGTCGTCCGGATTACGTTGACGAATTTCTTCTTCGGCCAGTTTTTTCATTTCCACGATCAGATCGTCAGCATCGACGATCTTTCCTTCCCGGGATTTCATCTTACCTTCGGGCAAATATACCATTCCGTAAGAAAGATGATAGCAATCCTTAGCCCAACGGTAGCCGAGGGACTCCAGAATAAGAAACAGACACTTAAAATGATATTCTTGTTCGCTGCCGACGACATAAATTGAGTAATCGAGGTTGTGATCGTTTATTTTCAGAATAGCCGTACCGATATCCTGAGAAATGTAAAGACTGGTTTCATCGGGTCGCAACACCGTGATTTTTTTGAGCGCTCCATTTTTATCGCGGCCGAATTCAGCCTCAGGAAGGGTAAATACGGTGTTACCGCGCTGATCGATGGTAAACACATGTTTTTTAAGTCCTTCCTGAATTATGTCCTTGCCGAGCTGATACGTATCGGACTCATAGTAAAAGGTATCAAATCGCAGTCCGAACTGACGGTATGTTTCGGCAAAGCCGGCATACACCCAGCCGTTCATTTTTTTCCAGAGCTTCACGGTGTTGGGGTCACCGGCCTCCCATTTCTGGAGCATTTGCTGAACCTCTTGTTCCAGGGTGGGTTCTTTTTCAACTTGCTGGGCATACCGCACGTAATAATTACCCACAAAGTGATCGCCCTTCACTCCCTCGGAATCCGGCGTCGAGCCGTTGCCCCATCGTTGCCAGGCCAGCATGCTTTTACAGATATGAACGCCCCGGTCATTGACTAAATTTGCTTTAACGACCCAGTGACCGGTTGCTTCCAGCATGTTTGACACGGCCATACCTAAGGCACCATTGCGCAGATGGCCGAGATGAAGAGGTTTATTTGTGTTGGGTGACAGATATTCGACCATCGCGCGTTTGCCTCGGCCGATCGCCGAATCACCGTATTTGGTGTCTGCGTTGATGATGTGGCTACAAATTTTGCCGAAAAGTACATCGGCGAACAGTGTGATGTTTATGTACGGGCCGGCGGCATTTGCGTCTTCGATGACGTCATCCGGGATGATGGTATCTGAAATTTGCTTGGCAATATGCGCAGGTGATTTCCGGAATTGTTTTGCCAGCGGAAAACAACCCACTGCAAAGTGACCCAGTTCGATATTCGGTGGAAATCCTAACTCAAGCCCCTCGGGGCGCTGTCCGAATGCGACTTCCGCAGCGTTAGCAATTTTTTCCAGGACAGACTTTTTGACTTTTTTAAACGACATTGAACCTTTCCTGTGAATCAAACGGGTATGTTAATTTATCAAGGTTTCGAAATATGGCAGAAAACCGACGGGCGATCAAGCTTGTTTTTGGTAACGGCTCATGTGTTCAGAGGTCATGGCTTCACCGTCAAAATAACCATAAATTGTGACCCCTGAACGGTGAACGTTGATTGTTTTAATAAAGAAATACAATATAGTGTGGTCATCGTTTTCTTGACACACAATAAGAATTCTGCAATAGTTAAAACTTAAGAATATATCAACCTCACATTATACGATTTAGGAGAAACCAATGGAACGATACGCTGAACAAACCCAGCAAATATTCGAGGGATGGGATGATTTCTATGGCAAACCCGTTGATGAAAAATTGGATTTTTTTAAACGTGACGGTCGAATCTTTGATATTATTTATGCTCAGCAGTTTAACCGAGATTTTTTAGATTATCTTTGTAATCTGGCGGACATGATTCGGCATTTGGCAAGTACAAAGGCAGGCCAGAGTAAGCTCAGACACCTTTTACCTCATAAACGCGCCATGCTTTATTTCGTTCAGCCGTCAACCCGTACGTTTCTCTCTTTTCAAAATGCCTGTCACATTCTGGGATTGACGACATCGGAAATTCGCGGCACCGAGACGAGTTCTGAAGTCAAAGGCGAATCACCTGAAGATACTATTCGCACGTTTGCCAGCTACGTCAATCTTATCATTTCAAGGCATCCGGAAGCCGGGTTTGCCGAGAAAACCGCCTGGGTTCTGAATCAAACCGAGCGCCCGGTGCCGGTATTAAACGGCGGTTCCGGACCGGATCAACACCCAACGCAGGCGCTGCTGGATATTTATACCCTGGAACGCGAATTCAGAACCATTGGTGGCTTGGACGGTAAAAAAATTGCCATGGTTGGTGATCTAAGGCGAGGTCGCACCGTGCGTTCCCTGAGCTACTTAATGAAAAACTACCGAGATATTGAACTGTGCTTTGTTGCCCCTGACGTTTTCCGGATGAAAGACGACATTAAAGAATTTTTAAATCGGCATGCGATACCCTATCGGGAAACAGACGATTTTGAGAGCATCATGCCGGAAGCCGATGCAATTTACATGACGAGAATACAAAATGAATATTCGGAGAATCCTTCCAGCGAAGCTGAAACCTATCCAGGGTTTCACTTGAAACATAAGCACCTTACTCAACTTCAAACTCACTGCGCCATCCTGCACCCTCTCCCCCGGCGTTACGAAATTGACGTCAGCATCGATAAAGATCCACGGGCGGCCTACTGGCGGCAGGAACGCTGCGGGATGTGGATCCGAGCGGCCCTGATTGCCTATATTTTCAGAGTTGACCGGGAGATCATTGACGAATTCTCATAATCATTTCTTAATGTAAGATTGGTTTGGCCATCCTGGAAATAATCGGTGAGACGATATAGATGACCGATGAGCATCTGACGTAAACCACACCCGACGTTCAACCAAGGATACTTTCGTTGAGCGGGTGCGCCCATTTGCGGTTTTGGTAACCGATGCGGAGGCGCCCGCCAAATTCTGGTCGGCAATCAGATAATTTTAGGTCTTGACACTAGAGTGGTTGCGAGCCATATTTTTCTATAGTGCAAGCAAATGCCGATTTCGAAAACGTGCCGAGAGGTCATATACGATGGAATATATAGAACCACCGCCTGTTGCGACGCTAGATAAAGACAAGTCCAAACCGAAAATCCAGAAAGTCCTAATAACGCCCAAAGAAGATCGTCAAATTGTTATCGAGAAAGCGCAAATTAGGGACGTAGAAGAGATTCTCGATTTAATCAACGGCTTTGCAGCCTCGAATTTAATGCTGCCCAGGGGACCTCAGTACCTATATGAAAATATCAGGGATTTTGTAATAGCCAGTGACCAAAATGTTCCGGTTTACACCATGATGGACACCAGAGAAGTATTGCACCTCATTGTGGCGTGTGGAAGCCTGCATGTGCTCTGGAAAGACATCGCCGAGATTAGATCATTGGCGATTCATCCGGATTACCAGCATTTGAGGCTGGGAAGCAAATTGGTCGAATATATGCAAGAAGAGGCCAAGCAATTAGGTGTAAAACGCTTGTATACGTTTACGTTGACGGAAGAATTCTTCAAAACGCTTGGATTCAGCCGATTAAAACGAGCGGAGCTTCCCGCCAAAGTGTGGGGCGAATGTAGTCGATGCCCGAAATATTTTCATTGTGATGAAATCGGAATGGTACTCGAGCTCTAATTTGTGAAGGCCAACTGCTCAGGAGTGCGCCGATCCTTTATTCTATGAATTCACTTAAAGGCTTTCTCATCGATCTCGACGGGGTTCTTTACATCGAAGATCAAATCGTTCCCGGTGCCGCAGAAGCGGTGAATTGGTTGCGGCAGGAGGGTTTTCATTTTCGTTTCTTAACCAATACGACGATGACATCAAGAGAATCGCTGGTTGATAAGCTCCTGCAATTCAATATTCGGGCGAAGCCTAAGGAGATGTTCAGCACAGCATGGGTTGGCGCACGCTGGCTGGCTGAAAAAGGCGTTTCACGAGTGCAATTGCTTGTGACTGAGGATGCTCGAAAAGATTTCGCTGAGTTTCATATCACCAGCGACCAACCTGAGGCTGTCGTCGTTGGGGACATGGGCTCGGCCTTCACCTTCGATGTTTTGAACAATGCTTTTCTTTCGGTAAAAGCCGGTGCTCAACTGATCGCTTTGCAGAAGAATCGTTTTTGGCAGACCAAGAGTGGACTGATGCTGGATGCCGGAGCCTTTGTTGCGGCACTGGAGTATGCGACGGAGACTGAAGCGACTCTTGTCGGGAAACCTAACCGGGCCTATTTTGATATGGCCCTTCGGGATCTTGGGCTTTTGCCGTCTCAGGTGGCGATGATCGGTGACGACATCCGCACCGACATCAAGGGAGCACAAGCGGTTGGAGTGAAAACCATCCTTGTCAGGACCGGAAAGTTCCGTTTCGACAGGGAGCTCCATTCAGATATGCAACCCGATTGGACATTGGATTCCATCGCAAATCTTCCCGACTTTCTCGGCTCTATGGCGGTTTAGCGAGTGGCAGTAAAATTGTTTTCGATTTCTCAGAGTTTTAGCTCCGCTGCGGGTCTGAAAAGCGGCCAGTTTGATCGAAAAATAAACGTTGTAGTTTTGTATCGGTTGGTTTTGAATGACCTTGACTCTTATCAAGTTTCATAAGATGGTCAATTTTTAAGTTGAAATAGATAATTTTATTGTAAAAAAATTTATGTCGCTAAACGCTAATGCAGATATGCCACCGGTAAAAGGGAGTGATCGCGATTCCCCATGCTTTGATTTCCCGTCGTTTATGGGCTGTCCGCGTTTGCAGGATTTTTTAAATGCGGATGTGGATGTTGTCGTCAGCGGGGTTCCCTTTGATTTAGCGTCCAGCATGCGGCCAGGCGCTCGCTTCGGACCGGCGGCCATTCGTCAAGCCTCCAAGCACTTGGACTGGGAGATATGTCGCTGGCCGTGGGACTTCCATGTTTTTGATGTTCTCCGCGTCATCGACTGCGGTGATCTTTGTTTTGATCCTATTGCCGGCGAGCAGATGGTAACGTATCTCCAACGCCATGCATCTCAAATTCTGGCTGCGGATAAAAGCATGTTGACTTTGGGGGGAGACCATTTTATCACTCTACCCCTGTTACGGGAGCATGCAAAAAAGCATGGTCCGATTGCACTAATTCATTTCGATGCGCACACCGACACGGAAATTAATACGCAACCGTATGATCACGGAACGATGTTTCTTCATGCTGTAAACGAAGGTCTGTTGATCACGGAACGATCCGTACAAATCGGTGTTCGCACCGAATACGATAGGAACCATCACAAGTTGGCCGTGCTGGACGCCGCCTGGGTGCTGGATCATAAGCCCACCACTGTTGTCAAAGCCATAAAACAGGTGGTTGCGGATCATCCCGTCTACGTTACATTCGATCTTGACTGTCTAGATCCGTCATTTGCGCCAGGAACCGGAACACCGGTGGTTGGAGGTCTGTCGACGGACTTAGCATTGAAGATCATCCGCGGATTGGTGGGCTGCAACCTGATCGGTATGGATATCGTCGAAGTATCTCCGCCCTACGATCACGCGGAAATCACGTCGCTGGCGGCGGCGACTTTGGGTTTGGAGTTGCTTTATGTGCTGGCAGCCAATAAAAAAGAGACGTTAAGGTCTGCATAAGTCGGGGAAAAGTTCTAAAAGATGCACTCTGATGAAAAGCTAAGAAAGAGGATTGCTTATGAGAAGATGCTGGCCGGTATTTCGGAACGGGCGGTGGCGGTCAATGATCTTGACGGTTTTTTGGATTTGTCTCTGAAGAGTATGGGCAGCATTTTGGATGTGAGCCGAATCTTCATTTTTACCCATCAACCTTCATCCTACACGTTTTCATGCAAGTGTGAATGGGTTGCAGAGGGGACCTCGACCTTAGAAGCGCTGAATGAGCTGACGATTGCAATTCCATGGGGGACGAAACAACTGCAAGAGGGCCGGGTCATCAATATTGAAAACACTCGAGATATACCCGGAGAGCAATACAGAGCAAGGTTGCTGGCCGCGGAGGTCAAGTCCACATTGAACGTACCGATGTTTATTAAAGGTGCGCTCTACGGTTTTATCGGATTTGACGAATGCCGCCGCAACCGCAAATGGAAAGATGAAGACATTTATATCCTCACCACGGCGGCGCAAATCATTACCAAAGCCATTGAAAACAAGATGTATGAAGAAGAATTGGAACAGCATCGCAGTCGCCTGGAGTCCATTTTCGAAAGTGTACGAGACGCCATTATCACAGTGGATACTGAAATGAATGTTCTCGAGGCCAATAAGGCCGCTGAAACCATCTGCGGCTTTAAAATCAATAGCGGCCAACCGTTTGCTGATTGCACGAGGGGCTGTGATCAGTCGTGTGTTGAGGTCCTGCGGCAAACCCTGCAAAACAGAGAAACTTTGCGGGAGTACCAGATCGAATGCGGACACCGCGATCGCAACAGGCTGGTCGCCATGGTCAACAGTTCTCCCCTGCTGGACGGCAGCGGCCAGTTCATGGGGGCTGTCCTGGTCATCCGGGACATCACCCGCCTGGCCCACCTGGAAAAGGAATTAAAGCAGAGGCACCATTTTCAAAATATTGTCGGCAAGAACGCAAAAATGCAAAAGATATACACCCTCCTGAATGTGCTGGCGAATCTGAGAACCACGGTGTTGATCACGGGGGAAAGCGGCACCGGTAAGGAGATTGTCGCCAAGGCCCTGCATTATGCCGGAACGCGCGCAAAGGAACCTTTTGTCGCCGTCAATTGCGCAGCCCTGGCTGAGAATCTGCTGGAAAGTGAGCTGTTTGGCCATGTCAAAGGGGCTTTTACGGGAGCTGATAGAGATAAAATCGGGCGCTTTGAGGCTGCCGACGGCGGCACAATTCTGCTGGATGAGATCGGAGACATCTCTCCCCTGATTCAATTGAAGCTGTTGAGGGTTCTCCAGGAAAAGGAATTCGAGAGGGTTGGCGAATCCAAGCCTCGAAGAGTGAATGTACGTGTTATCGCATCTACCAACCGCAATTTGAAGGAAGCCCTGCAAAAAGGGAAATTCCGCCAGGACCTATATTACCGTCTCAACGTAATGGAAATAGAGCTTCCCCCCCTGCGCGAAAGGTATGATGACATTCCCTTGCTAATCAACCATTTCTGCGGGCAGTTCAATAAGAGCTATGAAAAAAAAATCAGCGGCGTATCGGCTGAGGTCATGGAAATATTTATGAACTATCATTGGCCTGGAAATGTGCGCGAACTGGAACACGCCATTGAAAGAGCTTTTGTGCTCTGTCGCAATGGGAACATCCAGGCGGAGCACATGCCGGCCGAAATCAGAGGCGGTAATCGTCATTCCAGGAGGTTTTCTGAAAATAGAACCGGTGATGATCCCGAGGAGCTCCTGAAAGTCCTGGAAAAAACCGATTGGAATATTTCAAAAGCCGCCCGGCTTTTGGGCATTAGCCGCTGGACGATGTATCGGCGTTTTCAAAAATACGATATCAGTAGACCGGCCGACAATGTGTAGCATCGCACACATGTGTTAGGCTACACTTGTGGTGAATTGCAACATATATTCCTGGCTATCATTCGTTGTCTTTGTTGGATATTGGCATAACCATCTAAAAATAAAGCAATTATTTTTTAACGGTTTCTATGCATCCTGGCATTTTATTTGCTTTTCGCAGAAGTAACCCCTAATCAAAACCTTTACGCGTCTTTGTCCTTCCAGCTGTGGGTAAATCCCGCGGCCGATTCCACGTGGTGTTTTGGCGGCATAAAATTAAAATCATTATGAGGAGGTAGGAATGGCTTTTAACCTGAGAAACCGACACTTTTTGAAGTTGCTGGATTTTACACCGCAGGAAATCAAATTTCTGCTGGATCTGTCCCTAGATCTGAAAAAGGCCCGCTATGCCGGTATCGAACAGCAGCGCTTGAAGGGTAAAAACATTGCCCTCATTTTTGAAAAAGCGTCGACGCGGACCCGGTGTGCCTTTGAGACCGCTGCCTATGATCAGGGCGCCCATGTGACCTATCTGGGTCCCTCCGGTTCCCAAATGGGAACCAAGGAATCCATGAAGGATACGGCCCGGGTATTGGGCCGCATGTACGACGGCATCGAATACCGCGGTTTTGGCCAGGACATCGTGGAAGAACTGGCAAAATATGCCGGTGTGCCGGTTTGGAACGGATTGACCAACGAGTACCACCCTACCCAGGTACTGGCGGACTTTTTGACCATGATGGAGCATTGCGATAAACCTTTGCGCCAGGTGTCGTTTGCCTATCTGGGTGATGCCAGGAACAACATGGGGAATTCTCTACTGGTGGGGGCGGCCAAAATGGGCATGGATTTTCGATCCGTAGCCCCCAAAAGCGTCCATCCGGATAAAAAGCTTGTGACCCTGGCTAAAGAGATCGCTAAAAGCACGGGCGCCAAAATTACCATTACCGACAACCTGGACAAGGGCGTCAAGGGCTGCGATTTTCTTTACACCGATGTGTGGGTATCAATGGGTGAAGCGGAAAAGGTGTGGCAGGAAAGAATCGAACTGCTCAAGCCCTATCAGGTCAATGCGGCGGCTATGAAAAAAACCGGCAATCCGAATGTAAAATTTTTGCACTGCCTGCCGGCGTTTCATAATCGTGAGACGGTTATCGGTGAAGATGTTTACCAGAGGTTTGGCCTCGAGGCAATGGAAGTGAGCGAGGAAGTCTTTGAATCCGACGCCTCCATCGTTTGGGACGAAGCCGAAAACAGAATTCACACCATCAAGGCCGTCATGGTCGCCACCCTTGGCTGCTGATGCAGGATCGAAAAAGGCGTAACAGCAGTTTATAGACTATCTGAGGAGATTTAAAACATGGCAGAAAAACCAATTATGCTGGTGGCCTTTGGCGGCAATGCTCTGATCCAAAGCGGTCAGCGAGGAACTGCTGAAGAGCAGTTTGAAAACCTTAAACTGACTATGGGCCAAATAGCCAAGCTATCTCAAAAATATAAAATCGTCATCACCCACGGCAACGGCCCCCAGGTGGGCAATTTGCTTTTGCAACAGGAAAGCTGCGACGCAGTTCCGAAAATGCCTCTGGAGATCATCGGGGCCATGACGCAAGGACAGATAGGTTACATGATTGAGTCCTCGCTTGACACGGCGTTGATGGAAATCGGGGTAAACGGCGGACAGCATTTTGTAACGCTTATCACTTATGTTCTTGTCGATGAGAATGACCCCGGATTTCAGAACCCTACCAAACCCATCGGTCCGTTTTATTCTGAAGAGGAAGCCAAAGGGCTTCCGTATACCCTGGTAAAAACTGATAAGGGGTACCGTCGGGTGGTGGCGTCCCCCAAACCAGTGGCCATTGTGGAACGGCGTGAGATCAAAAAGCTCATCGAGATGGACTTCATCGTGATTTGCTGCGGCGGCGGCGGAATCCCGGTCATCCGCAAAGAAAGGAAATTCCGCGGGGTTGAAGCCGTGATTGACAAGGATCTCGCCAGTTCCATTTTAGCTCAGGAAATCAAAGCCGACATCTTTGTGATCGCCTCGGATGTCGAAGGAGCCGGTATCAACTGGGGCAAGGCCGATCAGAAGATGTTGCGCAAAGTGCCGCTGGCGGAGATGGAAAAATATGTTCAACAAGGCCAGTTTCCGGCCGGCTCCATGGGCCCTAAGGTAGATGCGGTGATGAAATTTTTTAAAGCCACCGGTAACCGGGGAGTCATCTGTCATTTGAAGCATATCGAAAAAGCCATTGCCGGCGAATCCGGTACGGAGATCATTAAATAATGGAAGAAAGTTAAAACGGACCACGCGGACAGGTATTATTAGAATTCGTCTATCTGTGTATATCCGTGTAAATCCGCGTCCCATAAATTAATAAAATGGAGGATGTTATGTCGAAGAAGAACGTTATTATCATTGGTGCCGCCGGTAGAGATTTTCACAATTTCAATACGTATTACCGCAACAACGATTCCTACAACGTGGTTGCCTTTACAGCCGCCCAGATTCCGGACATCGAAGGCCGCAAATACCCGGCGGAGCTGTCCGGCGCGCTGTACCCGGACGGGATTCCAATTTATGCCGAAGAAGATCTGCCCAGGCTGATCAAGGATTTGGATGCGGATGACTGCGTCTTTTCATACAGCGACGTGTCGTATCAACACGTGATGTCGGTCGGCGCCATCGTAAATGCGGCCGGGGCAAATTTTGTCATGCTCGGGCCCAAATACACTCAAATTAAAAGCACCAAGCCGGTCATTTCGGTCGGGGCGGTGCGAACCGGTTGCGGCAAGAGTCAGACATCGCGCCGGATTATCGAGATCCTGATGGAAAAGGGCCTTAAGGTCGTGGCCATCAGACACCCCATGCCTTACGGCGACATCGCTGCTCAAAAAGTTCAGCGTTTTGCGGAACTGTCGGATCTGGAAAAGCACAAGTGTACCGTCGAAGAGATGGAAGAGTACGAACCGCACGTGGTGCGCGGCAATGTCATCTATGCCGGCGTCGACTACGAAGCCATCGTGCGGGCCGCCGAAAAAGACCCCAAGGGCTGCGATATCATCCTCTGGGACGGCGGTAACAATGACTTTCCGTTTTACCGCTCCGATCTGCATGTCACCGTTGTCGATCCCCATCGCCCCGGCCATGAACTGACCTATTATCCGGGCAACGTCACCCTGCGCATGTCCGATGTGGTGGTCATCAACAAGATGGACAGTGCGGATGCCGCCGGCATCGAGATGGTACGCCGCAATATTGCCTCCGAAGCTCCGGATGCCATCGTCATCGACGGTGCTTCGACCTTGGATGTGGATGATCCGTCTGTGATCAGGGGCAAGCGGGTGCTGGTTGTCGAAGACGGCCCGACCCTGACCCACGGCGAGATGAAAATCGGCGCCGGCGTGGTGGCCGCGCGCAAGTTCGGTGCCGCCGGGCTGGTAGATCCCCGGCCCTATACGGTGGGTCGCCTGTCGGAGACCTTTGAGATTTATCCCGACATCGGAACCCTGCTGCCGGCTATGGGCTACGGCGAGGTGCAGTTAAAAGACATGGAGACGACCATCAACAGCACCGAATGTGACGCCGTGGTCATCGCAACACCCATCGATCTGAACCGCATTATCAAGATCGACAAACCCAACACCCGGGTTTACTACAACCTGCAGGAGATCGGGCGGCCCAATTTCGACTCAATCTTGGACGCTTTCGGTAAAAAACACAATCTGTTTTAAGTCATAACCCTTTCTTATATGGGAGCGGCCTGCTTGCGGGCCTGCTCCCAGTGATGATTTTTCCAAAGCAATT
>WOR8_10000712_pt1 | contig 34162 bp, 37 predicted proteins | sample DeeMarSeWOR38_10_FD_19890 | JGI IMG/M metagenome (IMG submission 19890) | reverse complement strand
AGTGCCCGGCCTGCGGGACGCTGGCCAGTTGCAGCGATTCAATGGCCGCCCGGTCAAGTACCGGGTAGCCGGATGTCCGGTCGACGTGCAGCCGCGAGATCCGGCCGTCCGGTTCTATGAGCAGCCGCAGGGTGACGGTGCCCTGCCAGCCCTTGCGCCGGGCGATGGCCGGGTAGTCCAGGCGCTGGCGGAACAGGTCGAGGACGCTGCGTCGCAGGTGGTTTTCCGATTCACGTGCTGATGGCAGCGGGCTACCGGCAATTGCCGGGGTCGATGCTGTTGCCGCTGCCGCGGGTTCGTCGGTTGTGGCTGATGCCTGTGCCGGCGATGTGTGGGACCTGCGGCTACTGGCTGCCTGTCCTGCTGCCTGTGTTGTTGCGGGTTCCGGCGGTGTGGCGGCGGGTGCTACGCGACTCCCGGCAGGATGTGCCGGTGCGGCAGATGCCGCACTCCGGCTGCCTGCCCGTTCCGTGACACTCAGCCGGACGATATGCCCGCTATGGCCGATATCGGGCGCAGCGGGTTTGTATGCCAGCAGCACGACGGCATGCGCGGCCATGGAAAGCGCCAGAAACCATGCAATGTTGAGACCGGGCATCTTCACGAGCTGAATTCCCTGGAGACGGTGAACAGCAGGGTGCGTTCGGGTAATGGATAGGCATTGTACACGCCGGGCGTGAAGGTGCTGCGCACACCGTAATCGAAGTGCTTGTCTGCCAGCAGGTTGTTGACGCGGGCGGCAAGGCGCAGGCCATGGTAGACGTGGCCGGCCTGCAGGTCGAGTGTCATGTAGGACGGGATCTTCTCGCCGAAGTCGTTGCTCTGGTCGTTGTCAAAGTAACGGTTGGAGACGTAATTGAGGGCGACGGTGAAGTCGGTCGCCGGTGACTGCCGCCAGATGGTCTGCAGGCTGGCGGTATGGCGCGGTACCAGGGGTACGTCGTTGCCGTCAAACGGACCGTCGCGAAACTCTGCCCGCATGTGTGTGTAGTTTGTCCTGAGCTCCAGCCTCTCCTCCAGCGTCATGCTGCCGCTCAGTTCCAGGCCGTAGCGACGGGTCGGGTCGAGGTTGATATTGGAAAATGTCGCGGGGTCATAATGGATCTCGTCTTTCAGGCGCAAGTAGTAGAGGTTGGCCTGCCCTGAAAGTTTTCCCCGGGTGTACTTGACGCCGATATCAATACCGTTGCTGGTTTGCGGATCCAGGTCAGAGAACACCTGCAGGAAGTTTTCGGGGTCCACTTCGAACAGTTCGTCGATCGTGGCAATGCGTGCGCTGCGGCTTGCCTTGATGTAGGCGGAAGCCAGACTGTTCAATTGTTGCTCTGCGCCTGCCTCGAAAATCCGGACCCAGTCCGTTTCCCTGTAACCCGGCGCCTCGCTGGCAAAGGCGCCGCCCGGTGCCGTTGTGTCCACCTTGTCCTCTGCTTCCACCCGTACCCACTCGAGGCGGGCGCCGAGGTTCAGGTGCAATCCCGCTCGCGGTACAAGCGTGGTGTCCAGATAGACACTGCCGGTCTGCTGTTCAACATCAATGCGGTGTATCGGCTGATCGTGACTGTCCTGGCTTTGTGACCGGTCGGAATCATATCGGCTGTGGTAGTAGTCCAGGCCGGATATGGTGGTCGCCTCAGCGCCGAGCAGCCTGTGAGGGATAGTCAGCCGCGGAGTCACAGACCAGGTCTTCAGGTCCGAGTCCAGGTAACTGGCGTATTCACCGGCAAACAGGTAATCGTCAAGAAAGGCCTTCTGGTTCTTGCTGCGATAGCCGACATCGAGAATGGCTTCGGCGCCGTTGTCCCAGTAGTGCGTGTAGCCGCTGGCAAGCGAGTAGCCGCGCTGGTCGGCGAAGTCGTTCTGCGTGGCGCTGCCCTTGCGGTCATCGGAAAGTTCGTCGATGCCAAGTCCGGGATTGACGTTACGTACCCCGGGAAGGTCAAGATCCTGGTCGTCCCACCAGGCCTTCAGGAACAGTTCGCCGTTCTGGCGTGTGTAGCGAACGTCGCCGTTGAGGCTGTACTGGTCAAGATCATTGTGGTCACGGTAGCCGTCGCTGCGCACGCCATGTGCACCGACGAACATGGCTACCGGGCCGCTGTTGTGGCTGACATGCGCGTCCAGCTGGCGGCTGTCGAGGTTGCCTGCGCCGGCCTTGATGAAGGCCGTGGTGCCCGCCTTGTCGGGCATGCGTGTGATGATGTTGATGGTGCCGCCGACCGCACCGTCGCCGTACAGTACCGAGCCGCCGTTGCGGATGATCTCGATGCGTTCGATGGACTGCAGGGGGATGGCACTGTAATCGACGGCTGACAGGTCGACATCATTCAGGCGCCGGCCATCCAGCAGGATCAGGGTGTTCTGTGTGGAAGAGGCGCCGAAGCCGCGTATGTCGACGCTCGCCCGCGTGCCGTTGTTGCCGTACAGGCTGCGCGTGAGGACGCCGGCCTCGCGCCCCAGCAGTTCCGGCAGGCTACGCGCGGTGCTGTCGCGAATGTCCCCGGCGGTGATGATGGTGACATGCCCGCGGGCCTGGACCTGTTCCGGGGCCAGCCGGGTGGCGGTTACCAGTATCCTGTCGGTTTCATCGGCTGCACTGGCGCAGGCGGCGCTCAGCAGGCCGGCCAGCCACAGCGCCGGGCGATAATATCTTGAAGGTTTGTTCACGTGCCTCTCCCGTGGCAGCACAGCCCCGTGCAGCCGGTTGTGGTGGCGGAGTGACAGTGACGTTGAATAGCGGCGCCACAAAATCGCCCGCCGCGATTTGTACGGTGAAGCCTGAGGCCGGTCTCCGGGCTTGCGAGTGGATGTAACCGGTGAGTCGCCTTCCCGCGCCTTGCGCAGTGGCGTAGAGACCCACCCTGACTCGCTTACCGTTGCGGGGGCAGCGCCGGAATTATCATCGCTGATGATGCACCGGCTTCCCGTTTCATCCTCCGGACGATTGTCCTCGGGACACCTGCAAGCGCGATGGACTGTAAGGTGGGGTGCCGGGTGTGTCAAGGACGGTCAGCGTCGGCGCTGCGCCGGCAGCCGGTGGTTTGCAGTTGATTTGCGATTCAGCTCAGCTGCTTGAGCAGATTTGTAAACCGGGTCTCGTAGGTCTCGTTCACCAGTACCTCGCCATGCGCCCGGGCGGCGAGTGCCGCGCGTTCTTCCGGGTGCTGCAATGCGTGGCGGATCCGCTCCAGGTATTCCTGCGGTGAGCGGCAGGCGGTGGTGAGCCGGCCCAGTGCGGTGTCCTGCAGGGCCGGTTGCCAGTCGCATATCTGGAAGCCGCCTGCTGCCGGGATTTCGTAGAATTTCATGTTGCAGCCGTTATCGGTGTCACGGTGGTGCAGGTTCAGCGTGACGCCGGCATGCGCGTAGACCTTCATGCAGTCGGCCAGTGACAGTGCGCCGTGCCCGCGCACCCCGCGGCAGCGACGCCAGCCGCGACCCCAGACCCTGACCGGCTGTTCCAGCCGGGCATTCAGGTAGCGGATCAGTTCGCAGCGTTCCGGATAGCAGCTGCCGACGAACGCCACGTCGGCAGCCAGGCGGCGCCGGTCCGCGGACGTCAGCGTGCCCGCGGTGTGGAACCGGGGCGCGGCGGCAAACGGGAAATACAGCAGCTGCTCGCCATGGCGCGGTGCCAGTGTTTCGTGGCTGCCCCGATAGGAGATCAGGATGCGATCGGCAAACGCGTCCGCCGCCTCGATCCTGCGCTGACCCTGCGGCGTCAGGATGTCGCCCCACCAGAACACGATCCTCAAATTCGGGAAATGCCGCTTCAGTGCCTGTGCCGTCGGCAGGTCCAGCTTGCCCTGGATGCTGATGAGGAGGTCGGGGCGAAACTCCTGTGCCCGGTCTGACAGGTGCCGCCGGGCAAGAGTGTGCCAGTCAGTGACTCGCCTGCCGGACAGGCCTGCCAGGCGGCCGGCTGCCAGCCTGGCGCGATCGGCGGGTGACTTGCGGTTGTGATAATAGCGCGCTGTCTCGTGGCCAAGCTGCTGCAGCGTGGCCACCGTGATGTCGGTCCATCGGCCGGCCCACCACGGGCCTTCGACGAAGATTCTCACTGCCTGTCACGACCGCCGGACGGGGTCGGCCATCCCGGCAGCCATACCGTGCCATACGGGCCGGGGATGGCCTCAAGGGGATGTGCATAGAGCTGTTCCAGCAGTTCCCGGGTCAGGACCTTCGCGGCACTGCCCTGTACGGTCCTGCCTTCGCCCAGCAGCAGCAGGAAGCGGTTGCAGTAACGGCTGGCCAGGTTGATGTCGTGCATCACCATGACGATCGACTTGCCGGCATCCTTCATCTTGCGCTGCAGGAGTTCGAGGATGTGCACCTGGTGGTGCACATCCAGGTGATTGGTCGGTTCGTCGAGCAGCAGCAGTTGCGGGTCCTGTGTCAGCAGCGTGGCAATACCGAGGCGACGTCGCTCTCCGCCGGAGAGGGTGGCGACGTTGCGATCCTCGAGGTCCTGAAGGTCAACGGCCTGCAGGGCGAGGCGCGCGGCCCTGCGGTCCTGGTGGCTTTCCCACTGCAGCGGTCCCAGGAAGGGGTGCCGGCCGATCAGCGCGGTTTCCATTACGCTGGCGGGAAGGCTGTCCCGGTGGTCCTGTGCCAGCAGGCCGAGCTGCCGGGCCACGGCACGGCGCGGCTGTGCTGCCAGTGAACGGTCGTTCAGGGTGATGTCGCCGGCTTCGGGCGCACGCAGACCGGCCAGGGTATGCAGCAGTGTGGTCTTGCCAGTGCCGTTGCGTCCCAGGATGCACCAGCTCTCGCCCTCGCGAACCTGCAGGTCGAGCTTGCTGCACACCTGCACGTCAGCAATGCGAACGGCCAGCGCATGCGTTTCCAGACGTGCCATGGGCATTATTCGCCGCCACCGTGCAGCGTGCGGCCGCGGTGCAGCAGGTACAGGAACACGGGTACGCCGATGAGTGCGGTCAGGATGCCGACCGGCAGTTGCCGGGGTGCCAGGACGGTGCGCGACAGGGTGTCCGCGATCAGCAGCAGGCTGCCGCCCAGCAGTACCGAGGCCGGCAGCAGGATGCGATTGTCCCTGACGCCCTGCAGCCGCAGCATGTGCGGTACGACCAGGCCCACAAAGCCGATATTACCGGCGATAGTGACGGCGGCCGCGGTCAGCAGCGATGCTGCAACATAGACCAGCCGGCGCAGCGACAGCACCCGGATACCGAGGGAGGCCGCTGTCAGTTCGCCGTGCGCCAGGATGTTGAGTGCGCGACCCATGCCGACAGCCAGCACGATGCCGGCAAGCAGCACGATGCTGCCGGACCGCGGCAGGGTGGCGTAACCCAGATCCCCCATCAGCCAGAACAGCATGCCGCGCAGGTCCTGTGCCGGGCTGACGGCCAGCAGAAAGCTGATCACCGCGCCCCAGCCTGCGGCAATGACGATGCCGGTCAGCAGCAGGCGGCTGACGGTCCAGCTGCCGCGGCCATGCGCCAGTGCGAACACAATCAGCATGGACAGCAGGGCGCCGCCGAAAGCCGCGCCGTGCAGCCACAGGCCACCGAGGCCAAGCAGCAGCGAGAGCAGGGCGCCGGTGGCAGCGCCACCGGACACGCCAAGCACATAGGGATCGGCCAGCGGGTTGCGCAGCAGGACCTGCATCATGCCGCCGGCCAGCGACAGCAGTCCGCCGGTCACGAATGCGGCCGCCGCGCGCGGCCAGCGAAGTTCCAGCACGACGCGCCCGGCAAGGCCCGGTTCATCGCCGAGCAGGGCGGCCGCCAGTTCGCGGAAATTCGTTTCGACGCTGCCCGTGACGAGGCTGACAAGCAGGCTGCAGAGCGCCAGCAGCAGTAGTGACGGCAGCAGGATGAACGGACGCTCGGACATGGCGGTTGAACCGGCTGCCGGCCAGCCTGCTAGTTTCTCAGGCTCATTATCTGCCAGTCGTGCTCCACGGCGTGTTGCCGGAGGATGTCGTCCGGGTCCACGGCAACCGGACGGGTGACCCGGTTGAGCAGCGGCAGGTCGTTGTGGGAATCACTGTAGAACCAGCTGTCCTCCAGGCCGGCGTCGTTGTCCCCGAGCCAGGCATCGAGTTTTTCCACCTTGCCGTGCTGGAAGCAGGGTATACCGTCGACGTTGCCGGTGTAGCGGTCATCGACGACTTCGGGTTCGGTTGCCAGCAGGTACTCGACGCCATAGAGGTCGGCGATTGGCCGGGTGATGAAACTGTTGGTGGCGGTGATAATGACCACGGTGTCTCCCTGCTCGCGGTGACGATCCAGCAGGCTGTGCGCCAGGGGTAACAGGATCGGCCTGACCTTTTCCTCGACGTATTCGGCCCGCCACTGTCGCAGGGCCGGCATGTCGTGTTCGGCCAGCGGCTTCAGCTGGAAGCGCAGGAATTCGTGTATGTCCAGTTCACCCGCCTTGTACTGGTCGTAGAAGCGCTGGTTTTCACGCTCATAGAAGGCGCCGTCGACGATGCCGTGTTCGGCAAGAAAGCAGCCCCAGAGGTAGTCGCTGTCGCCGCCAATCAGGGTGTTGTCGAGGTCGAATAATGCCAGGCCCACAGGTTCACTGTCCGGTAAAAAAACGCCGCCAAGCATAGAGGCTGGCACGGCAAAGGACAATCGGCGGGCGCTGGCCGCATTTGCCCCGGTTGCCCGGCTATGTAAGAATCGGGTAGCGGAAATTGCCGGTTATGGGTTGCACAAGTGATTGATCCGGATGGATTTAGACCGAACGTTGGTATCATTCTCTCGAATGGTAACGGGCATCTGTTATGGGCGCGCCGGATCGGACAGAATGCCTGGCAATTTCCCCAGGGCGGCATCCGCAGCGACGAGACCCCGGAAGAGGCCATGTACCGGGAACTCGCCGAGGAAGTAGGCCTGGAGCCGGCCCAGGTCGAAATGATGGGCGCTACCCGCGGCTGGCTGCGCTATCGCCTGCCGCGGCGCTTCATTCGACGTTCCAGCCGGCCGGTCTGTATCGGACAGAAGCAGGTCTGGTTTATGCTGCGCCTGCTGTGCGAGGACAGGGAGGTTTGCCTGGACCGCACTTCCAACCCGGAGTTCGACCACTGGCGCTGGGTCGACTACTGGCATCCGCTGAATGAAGTGGTGGCATTCAAGCGCAGTGTCTACCGCAAGGCACTGAAGGAACTGGCACCGCTGGTGTTTCCCGACACCGGGACCGTCGGGCGGCAGGGCGGTGTATCAAGACGGGGCAACCCTGCCTGATGTCACGCCTGCCGCGGCCTGAAAGCTGTGCCGCGCCAGCGATGATCTGACCGGCGGCCCGGCCGGCAAACGGGATTTCCTCCCCTGTCAGTGTGACGGGGTAATTCAACGGCACCATCGTCCTGTGGGGACTGTCTATGCTGGATACCTTGCGCCGCATCATCCAGTTGGTGAATGCGGCACCCGATCTGAACCAGGCGCTCGAGATCATCGTCGGGCATGTCGCCGGCACGGTGGGCGTGGACGTGACCTCGGTCTATCTGACGGATGCCGAGCGCATGCAGTACGTGCTCATGGCCACGCAGGGGTTGCGCAAGGATGCCGTCGGCAAGGTGCGGCTCGACCCGGGTGAAGGCCTGGTCGGCATGGTCGTCGAGCGCGAGGAGCCGGTTAACCTGGAGGACGCGCCCAGCCACCCGAATTATCGCTACATTGCCGAGACAGGTGAGCTGCCCTATCACGGTTTTCTCGGCGTACCCATCATCCAGCACGGCAAGGTGCTTGGCGTGCTGGTTGTGCAGCAGCGCGAGATTCGCAAGTTCGGCGAAGAGGAAGAGGCTTTCCTGGTCACGCTGGCGGCGCAACTGGCAGGCGCGATTACACATGCCGGCGCCAGTGGCGAGATGTCCCGGCTGCTGGAAAAGACCGGCGAGGTATCCGTTACCCTGAAGGGGCTGCCCGGCGCCTCCGGCGTCGCTATCGGCCAGGCCATGGTGGTGTACCCGCCCGCCAATCTCGATGCCATCCCGGACCGCAAGGCCACCGACATCGGCGCCGAACTGGAAAGTTTTCACGAGGCCATCGCGGCTGTTCGCGATGACCTGAGCGACTATGCCAACCGCATGTCAGGTATCCTGCCAAGCGAGGAACTGGCCCTGTTCGATGCGCTGCTGCTGATGCTGGGCAGCGACAGCATCGTCGGCGAGACCGTCACGCGTATCCGCGCCGGCAACTGGGCGCCAGGCGCCCTGCGCGAGACGATAGCCGAGCATGTGCAGGTGTTCGAGACCATGGACGACCCCTACCTGCGTGAACGCGCCAGCGATATCCGCGATCTGGGACGCAGGGTGCTGACGCGGCTGCAGTCCGACTACCCGGCAAACCGGCCGGCCTATTCCCGCACCGTCCTGGTTGGTGATGACATCGGTCCCGCGCAGCTCGCAGAGATTCCCATCGAACAGCTTGCAGGCATCGTTTCCGCCAGTGGTTCGAGTTCATCGCACGTGGCGATCCTCGCCCAGGCCATGGGTGTGCCCGCGGTGATGGGCGTGGAGGATCTTACGGTAAGCCGGCTTGAGGGCCAGACCCTGATTGCGGATGGCTACCGCGGTGACGTGTTCGTCAACCCGTCCGTGATTGTACGTGACGAGTTTATCCGGCTGCAGGCGGAGGAGAGCGAACTCACCGAGGGTCTGAAGAAGGTGGCCGACACACCTTCAGTCACTCCCGACGATGTTGCCGTGCCGCTGTATATCAATACCGGTCTGGTATCCGGCAACGAACCGGCGGTGCATGGCGAGGGTGACGGCGTCGGCCTGTACCGTACCGAGATCCCGTTCCTGATGCGTGAGCAGTTCCCCGGCGAGGAGGAGCAGACCCGTATTTATCGCAAGGCGCTGGAATCGTTTGCGCCCCGGCCCGTGACACTGCGTACCCTCGATGTCGGTGGCGACAAGATGCTGACCTATTTTCCGGTGCAGGAGGACAATCCCTTTCTGGGCTGGCGTGGTATACGCATCAGCCTGGATCACCCGGAAATCTTTCTCACCCAGCTGCGCGCCATGCTGCGTGCCAGTGTCGGACTGGACAACCTCACTATCCTGCTGCCGATGATCTCCACCGTGACCGAGCTGGACCTGGCAATGGGCTTCATCTCACAGGCCATGGGCGAGTTGCAGGAGGACGGGCTGGATGTGCACCGTCCGCCCACTGGCATCATGATCGAGGTGCCCTCGGCGGTCTACCAGATACCCGCCATGGCCAAGCGGGTGGATTTTTTCTCCATCGGCACCAATGACCTTACGCAGTACCTGCTGGCGGTCGATCGCAACAACAGTCGTGTCGCCAGCCTCTACCAGACGCTGCACCCGTCCGTGCTGCTTGCCATCAGACAGGTTATCGACGAGGCACACCGGCTGGGCAAGCCGGTCAGCGTTTGCGGCGAAATGGCCGGCGACCCGGCGGCCGCACTGGCGTTGCTGGGGCTGGGAGTCGACAGTCTCAGCATGAACGCCAGCAACCTGCCGCGAGTCAAGTGGGTCATCCGGAGTTTTACCACAGTGGAGGCGCGTGAACTGGTTGATCAGGCCTGCGCCATGGAAGACCCGGTTGCGATTCGCAAGCTCTACAACGGCGTACTCGAGCAGGGCGGGCTAGGTGGCCTGGTGCGTGCCGGCAACTAGGCTGCCTGGCATGGCTGCGGCGAATCGCCGCAGGTGCTTCATTTGCCGGATGGCAGCGGCTACTATTTCTGCACCAATCAGGTACCGGACAGGTACAGGGAGAGCTACACGGTGCCAGTCTGTCTGTAGCGGGTTAGCCATCCCTGATGGCTCTTTTCAGCGTAAGGCCCTGCCACCAGGTCTTTCCCCTGGCCCACACTCCGGTACCTGCATCGACGTTTCCCGTGAATGATCCGGGCCGTTCAGGGAATTTCTGGCATTGACACAACGATAAGGACTGTTTTGTTATGAAGACTCTAGTGAGTGCCGTAGTGCTTGTCGCCGGGATGTTCACACTGCAGGCAGGCCATGCAACTCACTGGCAGGCGCTGCCCGAGGTGGCGCCGGCGCCGGCCGATAACCCGACCACGCCGGAGAAGGTAGAGCTGGGCCGCATGCTGTACATGGATCCGCGCTTTTCTTCCACCGGCACGGTGTCCTGCAATTCCTGCCACAATGTCATGCTCGGCGGCGAGGACAATCGCTCGGTGTCGATGGGCGTGCACGGGCAGACCGGTGGCCGCAGCTCGCCGACGGTATGGAATTCCGCCTTCAGTTCCTCGCAATTCTGGGACGGTCGTGCCGCCACGCTGGAAGACCAGGCCAAGGGGCCCGTGACGAACCCGATCGAGATGGGCATGAGTGAACTGGAGGAGGCCATGAACCGGGTACGTGCCATCCCGGGCTACCGGCCCTATTTCGAAAGGGCCTTCGGCAGCGAGAACCCCATGACGGTAGATAACGCCGCCAGGGCGGTAGCCGCCTTCGAGCGCAGCCTGATCACGCCGAACAGTCCCTATGATCGCTACGTCAAGGGTAACAGTGAAGCCATGTCGCAGCAGCAGATACGCGGCATGGCGACCTTTGCCGAAATCGGTTGCGCGGGCTGCCACTCGGGACCCGCGTTCAGTGGCCCGTCGATGGAGGCCGGCAAGGGATTCTTCATGAAATTTCCGACCTTTACTGACAGCGACTACGTCAAGGATTACAAGTTTATGGATGACGGTGGCCGCTTTGCGGTGACGGGCAAGGAATCCGACCGGGATTTCTGGAAAGTGCCGACCCTGCGCAACATCGAGGTGACGGCGCCGTATTTCCACAACGGTTCCGTGAAGACCCTGTCGGAAGCCGTTCAGGTCATGGCGAAGACGCAGCTCAACATTGACCTGTCAGGGCAGCAGACTGCCGATATCACGGCCTTCCTGTCCGCGCTGACCGGTGAATTCCCCGAGCAGCCCATGCCGCGCCTGCCAATGACATCCGGCAGGACGATCGTGGAGTGAGCTACCGGCATTATTTTCAGGCCGTACCTGCCTGCCCGGCGTAATGTCTTCTCCCCTTGATGCGGGAGAAGGCCGATGTACAGTCAGGTAGACCGGATTAGGGTGCTACGCACCTGACCCGACCTGCAGTACGGACTGCGCTGCATCTACCTGCTGTTCGCGGCCCGCCTCTTGCGATGTTCCCGGATGCCGGCGCGACGCCGGCTCCAGAGCCAGATACCGCTCGCCGCGAGCAGCAGGAACAGAATGGCGGCCGCATCCACCAGGTAGATGCCCCAGCTGCCGAGTATCCTGCCGCTGTGGATGTCCAGCAGGACCCGTTCGAGCGACAGGCCGGCACCCCGCCAGGCCTGCTCGAGCGCGGCACGTAATTCCGGTGGGGGCGTTTCTGCCTGCGCCCACTCGGCATCCAGCGTACCGGTTTCAGACCATTCCAGAAACATGTCGTCCGTCTGGTAGTAGCCATGTGCCGCGTGGACGGCAAGCGTCCCGCCTGGCGAGACGCCGACCGCCTGCATGCCGGCCGGTACGCCGGCGGCACCGCCGAGTCGTTCTATCAGATTGCCGCTGCGACTGAACAACAGCAGTTCACCCTCGATTGCGACAGCCGCGAAGTCTTCGAGATTTACGGCCCCGATCAGCCTGGCCGAGAGCTGCGGGACCTGCGTCGTGTTCCAGTAGATCCGGTCGCCGACCTGGGTGACGATGTCTGCGCCGACAGGGAAGCTGCGCATCTCGCCGGGCACCCTGATGCCGTACCAGTCGAGCAGGCTGCGGGAATGGACGTGACGCGAGTCGAGCGCCAGTTCCCCGGTGTGGTTCAGGAGCAATCCGCTCAGTGACAGCACGATGACAAATGCGGCCGCCGCCAGGCCAAGCCAGCGGTGCCACATGTACAGCGAGCGCAGCAGCCTGGCGCGGGACTTTTGCTTATGGCGTGTCATCGCCTTCCGGTATGCGGGTGTGCAGGTAGAGGGCGAGTCTGGAAAGTTTCTTCAGCGCGCGCACCGACAGTGTTGCGCCGGAGATGCCATCGATGTCGCGGTCCAGGTCGAGGTCGCCGGTCAGGCCGGTCTCGCGGAACTGGTCGGTGAAAAAGGGATGGCGTACCTCCCAGCCGCGGCTTTCGCGGAATACCAGCACCTTGATGCGTTCAAGGCGGCCGCCACTGACCACCAGACCGACGGTGATGGGCTGATCCTTGCCGATTTCCTCGAGTATCCAGGCGCTGCGCTGCGGGTCGCCCCAGTATCGGACCCGGAGCGACGGATACTTGTGCCCGAGAATTGCCGTCGTGGTGTCACGGGTGTCGCCACGCAGCCAGATAATGCCCGGTGAGGGTGGTGCGGAATCGAAGGTCTCCGCAATAAAGTCCGCCGGCTCCTGGTAGGTGCCGCGCGCCACCGCCATGTTGCAGGCGAATAACAGTACGAGTGGCAGGCTTCGGATCATTATCATCGGGGGCTATCGCTGCTGGGCGGGCGGGACAGACGCTGCCCCGCCCGTCGCATCAACTGAAAGAACGCTCAGAACTGGAAACCAACGCCCAGGTTGAAACCGTTGTCGTTTTTCTGGTCGCCGTCGTTGTCCTGACTCTGGATGTCGGCTTTCAGTACGACATCGGGGTGCGGCCAGTAGTTTACACCAACATCATATTGCCTTTGCCTGGTGTCGGAGCCGTTGCCGGCCTGGTTGTCCCACTGGTTGTAGCGGGCGAAGATGCCGATGGTGTCGGTCAGCTTGTAGGAGGGCTCGATGTAGAAACCCGACTGCTCGTCTGCGCCGACCGCTTCCGGGCCGTTGCCGTTGAGATCCCAGCGTGCGTACAGGGCGCGCAGGCCGTAGGGGCCGCGCTGGATATCGGTATGGGTCTCGAACAGCCAGGCGTCGTCGGCGCTGGAGTCATTGCCCTGTGTGATGTCGCTCTGGTACTGCAGACTGCCCGCGATCTCGACGCCGGGGATGCCGGTCCATCTGAGGCGACCGGTCGTCGCCAGGTGGTCGGCATTGGCCTCGCTGGACTTCTGGCGACCGCCGCGGACTGCGTAATTACCGGACGTGATCTCCAGGCCCTCGTGGACGCCGAAGTTGTAGCTCCAGCCCGGTGCGATCTCGCCGACCATCTCCGCACCGCCAGCCCACCAGGTCGTCGGGATGATGTTCTTCTCTACCGGGTTGCGTTCGACGCCATAGAAGGTTGGCGGCTCATGGGTCTGGTTCAGGATGCCGACCGGCAGCAGGTACACGCCAGCCTTGGCGCTGTGCCGTTCGTTCAGGTCGAACTCCACATAGCCCTGTTCCAGTTCGACCTCGCCGTCATTGTCACCACCGGCGACGGCGTGCTCCAGCTCGACCTCGGCGACCATGCGGATGCGGTCGGTAAATTCATGCCCGAAATAGAGCACGAAGCGGTGGAAGTCGATCTCCTCCTTGCTGTCGATATTGTTGTAGTGCATTTCACCATAGCCGCCGATGGTGGTTCTGTCTGCCCAGCTGCCGGCACTGGCCGTTGCCGTGCCACCTTCCTCGACGGCCTCCACGGCCGCCTCGGCCTTTTCGTCGACATCGGCAACTTTCTGTTCGGTTGACTGCTGCTGGCGCTTGAGTGCCTCGATCTCGGCCTGCTGCTGCTGGATGATCTTCCAGAGTTCCTCGACGGTCGGTGCGGAACCTCCGGGCTCGGCCGCCTGCAGGGGGGTGGAGGCCAGCAGCAGCCCGGCAAGGCTGAGGGAAAGTACATTGTGTTTCATGGGGGCTACCTGTCTGAGATTGGCTTGTGTAGGCTGGCTATTGTATTTTCTAATAATCTAAATGCAAATCATTATCGTTAACAATAGTATTTATGCCACCCCAAATCGCCCTTTATGGGCTTCAGGCAAGTTGCCTGGCACCTTGGCTGGTTATCTATCTGGCTGAAATATATGGAACTCCTGAAGGCAAGCTATAACCAACAGGAGACTGGCAACCAGGCAGGATTGTGTTTATATTGATTCTCATAGCAACCCGCTCTAGCAACCTGATCGAGGTAAACCATGGGACAAGCAGCAGAACTTTCCTTGCAGGAAAACGACCTCGCCCTGACGCCGGCAGCTTACGAAAAGATGGCCGAGCTCATTGGCCAGGCCGAGGATGATGACCTCCAGGCCATCCGTGTCTTCGTCTCCGGCGGGGGCTGTGGCGGCATGGGTTATGGCATGACCTTCACCGATACGCGTACCGAGTACGACTACATGCGCAAGGAGAAGGACTTTGCAATCTATGTCGATGCCGTTGCCCTCAACTATCTGCGCGGTGTCGAGATCGATTATGTCGAGCGTCCGACCGGTGCCAGCTTCGTCTTCAATAACGCCTTTGCCATGACCGGTGGCTCCGGCACCTGCGGTGCCTGTGGTGCTGCCGGTGGAGGTTGTGCCTGAGTCGGCAGTCTTGCGGGAGGCGCAGCCACGCCTCCTGCTGATCACCCCGCCCAACAGTTATCGCACGGCCGCCTACCTGGCGGCCGCGCGGCGACACGCTATTGATGTTCTGGTCGCCTCGCAAGGGCGCTATTCGCTCGTCAGCGAGCTTGCCGGTGGCCTGCAGGTCGATCTCGGGAGTCCGGCGGCACTACAGCAGCTACTCGATGCCAATGACAGACAGGCCTTTGCCGGCGTGGTGGCGACCGATGATGCCGTGGTCGAGCTTGGCAGTCGCGTCGCCGAGGCACTGGATTTGCCGCACAACCCGCCCGAGGCAGCGCAGTGCTCGCGACGCAAGGACCTCTCCCGGCAGGTGCTGGCAGGTGCCGGTGTGCCGGTCCCCGGCTTTCGGCTGGTCCGCCTGGATAGGCCTGTCCGCCCGCAGATCGCATCCATCGATTATCCCTGCGTCGTAAAACCCCTGGCCCTGTCTGGCAGTCGCGGTGTCATCCGCGCAGACGATGCCGATGCGTTGCTTGCGGCAGCCGATCGTGTCCGGCGGATTCTTGCCGTGGAGTATGCCCGTGAGTCAGCGTTGTCGATGCAGGTGCTGGTGGAGGATTTCGTGCCGGGTGAGGAGGTGGCGCTGGAAGGGATGCTGCACGAGGGACGGCTGGCGGTGCTGGCGATATTTGACAAGCCGGACCCGCTGAATGGTCCGTACTTCGAGGAGACCTACTACATCACGCCGTCGCGTCATCCGGCCGGTATTCGCGAACGCGTCATCCGGCGGATACAGCAGGCCTGCACGGCGCTGGGTTTGCGTGAAGGACCGGTACACGCCGAGGTGAGGATCAGTGATGGTGACGGCGTCATTCTGGAAGTCGCCTCCCGCACCATCGGCGGTGACTGTGCCCGCCTGCTGCAGTTCGGTACCGGACAGGGGCTGGAGGACATGGTCATTTCCCACGCCGTCGGCAAGCCGTTGCCGGTCAGGCCGCAGGCGGGCGGTGCCGGTGTGCTGATGATCCCGATTCCGCGCGCGGGTGTGCTGCGCCGCGTGGAAGGTATTACGGCGGCGCGAGCAGTACCCTGTGTCGATGATGTGATGATCAGCCTTCGCGACGGCTACGAACTGGTGCCACTACCGGAAGGGGCAAGCTACCTGGGTTTCATGTTTGCACGCGCGCCGTCAGCGGCAGAGGCCGAGGCGGCATTGCGCGAGGCCCATGCCCGGCTGAATATCGTGGTGGCACCGCTCATGGCGCTGCGCGATGAGCGGGGAAGCTAAACAGGTTTATCGCCACGGAAGCACACGGAACGAAAGCAATAAAACACTAGCCTTGGAAACAGTGGCAGGCCAGATGTCGCTGCCTGCTGCAAGACAGCGTGTCATTCCTCTTTTGACTGGTGAGGACACTTCCGGTTGCTGATCACCACATTCCGGATGACTGCCGGAGAATGAAATAAATCTTTTCCGAGTTTTTCCGTGTGCTTCCGTGGCAATTGCGCGGCTACTTTTTCGCCCCCGGTGGGCGGAAGCCCTCCGGTGTTGCACCAAAATCACCTTCCTTGAACAGGAAGCCCAGCATGTGCTTCTCGATGATCTCGATGCTGGCCTTGTCGGCTGTGTTCAGGCCGTTCTCGTTGATGATCATGGTGAGGCGTTCCAGCCACTTCTGCCAGCCTTCCTTCGAAACGTTTTCGTAAATGCGCTCGCCCAGCGAGCCGGGATGGGGCGGGGCGTCCAGGCCTTCTGCCTCGCGGTTGAGGACAACGCAGTTGACAATACGGGTCATGACTATCGATCTCGTGTGACTCTGTTGAATACGGGGAATTGTACCCTGAAAAGCGGTCGCGTGCGGATTCGCACCCCTAGAATGGTTTCACCACGGCCAGCAGGACAATGGCGATCAGCAGCAGCGAGGGGGCCTCGTTGAACCAGCGGTAGTACACATGGCCATGCCGGTTTTTATTATTGCGGAAATCGCGCACGACCTTCAGGCAGGCAAAATGATAGGCCACCAGCAGGGCCACCAGCACCAGCTTGGCGGTCAGCCAGCCGGACTGGCTGTAGGCCTGCCAGGCATATACACCCATCATCCAGAAACCGAAAACGGCCGTTAACACAGCGCCGATGCTCATGATGATGTAAAGCTTGCGCTCCATCACCACGAAGCGCTGGTGACTGGTCTCATCACGGGTAACGGCGTGGTAGACGAACAGGCGCGGCAGGTAGAACAGACCGGCAAACCAGGTCACCATGAAAATGATGTGCAGTGCTTTTACCCAGAGCATGATACGGGTTCCTTATCGCTGGTGAGTTGTCAGCCGGTTACGCCCGCACCTGATTCTGGAGCAGTCCGGTTGTGTTTTGCAAGCATGTCCAGGATCCTGCGCCGGACATTCTCCAGGTCCATTGCGCCGCTGTTCCGGTAGACGATCCGGCCATCCGGGTCGATCAGGAACGAGGTCGGTGTCACCCTGACATCACCGAAGGCCCGGGACGCGTCGGCCTGGACATCGAGGGCAATCGTGTAGGGAATACCGCGCGACTTGTGCAGAGCCAGGACCCGGTTCGGCGGGTCGTAGTACATGGCGATGCCGATGACTTCCAGCCCCTGCGGCGACAGGTCACGATAGAGTTCAGCAAGGTGCGGCATTTCCTTCAGGCAGCCCGCGCAGGTGGTCGCCCAGAACGTCACCAGCACCGGTCGCCCTCGCAGCTGTTTAAGTGAGATCGCCCTGCCGTCGATGGACCTTAGCGTAATGTCGGGGCTGGCCGCTGGCCCCGACGCAGGCAGCCACAGCCAGCCCAGCGCGGCAACCAGCCCGGCGATGGCCAGCGGTACCAGGAGCCCGGTCAATTTCATGCCTGCGGCCTGTTGTCTGCTGGCGGTTCCCCGCCCCGGGCCGGTGGTGCACTGCCCCCCAGCCGCTGGCGTAGCCAGGCAAGGAGTTTCCTGATGCCGCGCCAGATCTTCGGCAGCAGCCATATCATCAGCACGATAAAGACAGCGAGCAGGGCCAGGAACAGTACCGGGTTGTTGAGGGCCGTCCACAGGCCAAGGACGACGGCGACATCCTCGCCAACGGAGGTAAACCAGTTGGTCACCGGCTCCGGGGAGGTATTGATCAGTACCCGGCTGCCGGCCTTGGTGGCGTGCGTGCCGGTTGCCAGGGTGCCACCGATGATGCCGGCGGCCAGCTGTGCGCCGGTGCCCACATCCCCGACAGCGCCGGCGGCCAGGATTGCGCCGGCCGGTATGCGGATGAAGGTATGCAGGGTATCCCAGCCGGTATCGACGCCCGGCACCTTGTCGGCAAAGAATTCAATGCAGTACATGAGGCCGGCGGCAACCATCACCATGGGATCCGAGAGTATCTGCAGATCCGGCGGCAGGTCGATATTGCCGGTCATGCCCATGTAGCCGAGCACCAGGAGGGTCGCATAGAGGTTGATACCGCTGGCCCAGGCGACGCCCATGGTCAATGCAATGGTATGAGTGATGTCCATCCGGGTATTTGCGGTCGTCCTGGGGTGCGTTTGTCGTCGACTCCGCGGCCAATTCTAGCAATTCAGGTCAGGAATGCCCCGCTGCCGGCGATCGATTGACCTGTGCCAGATATAACTGACTGATAATACTTGTTCTTTTGTTATTTGTAGGTATCTGTGAAAACTGCTGCCGCAGGCTGTCTTTCGGTGCGGACAGGGGCTTAAATGGCCATGTTCGTTTACAGGAGGAAACTGAAATGCTTGGAGAATTCAAAAAGTTTGCCATGCGGGGCAATGTCGTGGACATGGCCGTCGGTATTGTGATCGGTGCGGTATTCGGCAAGATCGTCAGTTCGTTTGTCAAGGACGTGCTGATGCCGCAAATCGGGAAGTTGATGGGGAATGCTGATTTCAGTAATCTCTTCATCAACCTGGAAGACGGTAGCTATGAGACACTGGCTGCAGCCCGGGAGGCCGGTGCGGCAACCATTAATTACGGCGTGTTCGTCAACACGGTGCTGGACTTTGTTATAGTTGCCTTCGCCATCTTCATGGTCATCAAGGCGATGAACAGGCTGAAAACGCAAGAGCTGCCCGAACCGCCGAACACCAACGTCATGCCCTCACTGCATTTCCAGTATTCCGGTTGCAGCAACACGTTGCAAGTTCTGCACGTCAGAGGTCGAGTGACAACGATTTATTAACTTCAGGCATGATCACCAACAGGAGTGTAGACATGAACAAGACATTAATTCTCATCGCCAGCCTCGCCATCCTTGCGGCCGGCTGCAGTGACGACGAGGCAACCGTCGGCGAGAAGATCGACAGTGCCATTGAGACAACCAAGGAAACCGCATCCAGCGCCGCAGAGGCAACCAGTGAAGCTGCATCCAGCGCCGCCGAGGCGACAGTTGAGGCCTACGATGCCACGAGGGAAGTCGTCACCCGCGAGGTGGATGCGATGGGGGACGCCGTGGATGCGGCCAAGGATGCCTACACGGAATCCAAGGAGGAGGCCGCGGAATCGGCTGATGCCGCCGCCGACGAGGCTGCTGCAGACGCCCACGATGCCGCTGAAGGCGCCATGGAAGGAGCAGGCGCGGCCATGCCGCAGTAAGCCGCGGGCATTTGTCGAAGCAGAAGGCCGGGCATGTACCCCGGCCTTTTTTATCCGCTACAGGTTTATCCATGTTACGCAGCGCATTTATCGTCTTCATAGCCGGCTGGCTGGTCTGGTTCTCGATCGACAAGCCGCCCGTCGGACAGCTGGGTCTGCCGCAACCCAGTGACAGCATCACGGAAAATTTCCAGCGGTCATTCAATATGCTGAAGGCAGGTCATCCGGATGTGGCCTACGTTTACCTGTGGGACGCGCATTACATCCTGCTGTCCGTGCTTGGCGGGATACTTGTTGCCGTTGTCTACGGCGGTGTCTCGGAGGCTCTGGGGCGCCGGCGAATGCGCCGGCACTTTCGGCCGCCGGTGCGGCCAGACAAGGCAGGTAGCGTGGAGGGGGAGACGCCGGAGCAATCGAATGCCCCGGCGGACAAGTAACGGACTAGTGCGTGATCAGCGGGTCAAGTCCCCTGGCCTGTTCAACCCAGCCAGCAACGGTTTTCGCTGACGGCACCGTGCGCGTCAGTTTCTTTTTCTCGTTGATTTCCGCCATCATCCCGGCCAGGTTCTCGGCATTGCGGTTGCGCAGTTCCTTGACGGTGTCCACACCGGCCGCTTCCAGTAATTCCGAGAATTCCGAGCCGACACCGGAAATGCGCATCAGGTCAGCCATGTTGGCCCACTTGAGCAACTGGGACTCGGACACGCCGGTCTTTTCCGCGGTCGCCTTGCGGCCCCTGGCATCGCAGCACAGCTTCAACAGGTCAGCCGTGCTGTCGATATCCGCGGCAGCCAGCTTTTCTGCATAAGCCGGGCCGATACCTTCGATTTCCTGGATCTTGTAACTCACTACGTGGTCTCCTCTGCTGGATTTTTGTTGGTAACCGGTTATTCAGCTGTGGCCTGGATATCAGATGCAATATGAAACCGCGTCACTCCCTGAGGACCATGGTCAGGTAACCGTCCCGGACCTGGATATTGTCGACACCGTCAGCGAAGGTCTTCCAGAATCCCGAATCGGCACCGTAGTACTCGACCAGGTCGATGTTCTTCATGCCGCCCAGCCAGGCACTGGGTACCGGCACGCCCATGATGCTGACACCCTTGAGTATCGCAACCGGGCGGTTGTTTCGGTAAGCGAGTTCCATGCCGGCGCGGACTTTCAGGATCTGCCCGCCCAGGACGGGAAAATCCTCGTCGACATGCACCAGTAATTTGGCGCTCATCAGATTGTCCGAGAGGTCGATGGCAAGTTTTCTTGCCAGGTCAGTGTTCCTGGCCAGCAGGGCGTTCAATTCCCGTTCGGATAACGAGATGCTGCGGTCCGCTCCCTCCTCACTGTAGGGTTCCGGTTCCAGCACCTGCGCTGCATCCGTCCCGTTGCCGGTCGCCACAGCTTCACGGTTGCGTTTCGCGGCCTTGGCGCTGCCGCGGGTCCTGCCCGCCTGCAGCGTGTCGAGCTGTTCCAGCTTGCTCTCCAGGACCTGTTCTTCCTTTGCGCTGAGTTCAACGGGTCTGAATTCCGACGGGAAGATCCATGTGCGCACGAGCCAGAAGGTGATCGCGGCAGTCACCAGGATCGTGATCAGGACAATCAGGAAAATGTGCCAGCCGCCGAGGCGGCGTTTTCGGGGCTCTTCAATGGCGGTACTGGTTTCCATCTGCCCAATACTGGCCTATAGGGCAAGTTCAGTAAAGAGCCGGGCAATGATTTGACAGGAGTTCACGAGGGCCGGGCGTGATTGCCACGGAATACCTTATACTTTCCTTCTCTGAATACAGGGGGGGCCATTGTCATGCGGTGGAGAACCGGGCGAAGAAGCTCGAACATAGAGGATCGTCGCGGCCGGCGACTGCGTGGCGGCGCCTTCAAGGGCGGTATCGGCACCATTGTCATCGCACTCGCGCTGGCCTACTTCCTCGGTATCGATCCACAGGTGCTGCTGCAGATGCAGCAGGGCGTCGCCCCGGCGACAACCGGCGAGAGTTATCAGCCGACGCCGGAAGAGACCCGGCTTGCAGATTTCGTGGCAGTGGTGCTGGCGGACACGGAGGACACCTGGAGCGCCATATTCGAGAGCAACGGTCTCGAATACCAGGAGCCCGTCCTGGTGATGTTCAGCGGTTCCGTACAGTCTGCCTGTGGCATGGCAAATGCTGCAGTCGGTCCGTTCTATTGTCCGGCAGACCACAAGGTCTATCTTGACCTGTCATTTTTCCAGGATTTGAAACAGCGGCACGGCGCGCCCGGTGATTTTGCCCAGGCCTATGTCATCGCACACGAGGTCGGACACCACGTGCAGAAGCTGCTTGGTATCAGCGACAAGGTCAGGAATGCACAGCGCAGTCTCGGCAAGTCCGAGGCGAATGCGCTGTCCGTCAGCCTGGAACTGCAGGCTGACTGTTTTGCCGGACTGTGGGGCAACCATGCCGATCGCAGCCGTCAGCTGCTGGAGAAGGGTGATATCGAGGAGGCGCTGGATGCGGCCAGCGCAATCGGCGATGATCGCCTGCAGAAGGAGAGCATGGGTTACGTGGTGCCGGAATCCTTCACCCACGGGACCTCGAAGCAGCGGGTGCACTGGTTCAGGAAGGGTATCGAAAGCGGCAAGGTTGGCAGTTGTGACACGTTTGGTTGACGCCATGCCGGCAAGGCGCGGGGAGATTCTTCAATGAACGGCAGATCACTGGAGCAGGCTGTTTTGCAGGACAGGCTTGAATCGATTATCGACCGCATGCAGTACATCCAGCGCGCCATCCGGACCTCCGGGCAGCCGGTCACCATGGGCGAGGTTGCGGAGCTGCAGAAGCTGGGCAGGGAGTATGCCGACATTATGGAACTGCTGGCTGAGGGGGCCGGTGGTGATACCGACATTGCCTGAGAAAACCGCAAGGGAGATGGCATGACAGAAGATCCGGGAATATTCATCGGCAAGGGAACGAAGCCGGTCTACCTGCAGCCCGGTCTGGCCAACCGGCACGGCCTGATCGCCGGCGCTACCGGCACCGGCAAGACAGTGTCGCTGCAGATCCTGGCCGAGGATTTCTCGCGACGCGGTGTGCCGGTGTTCATGGCAGACGTCAAGGGCGACCTGTCCGGTATCAGCCAGCCGGGCAAGCCGCACCCGAAACTGGCCGAGAGGGCCAAGACCATCGGTCTTGCAGATTACCGCCTGGAGGCATTTCCGGTCGTGTTCTGGGACCTGTTTGGCGCGAAGGGTCACCGGATACGGGCCACGATATCCGACATGGGGCCACTGTTGCTGGCACGCATGCTGGGGCTGAACGAGACCCAGGAGGGTGTGCTGTATGCCGTTTTCAAACTGGCCGATGACCAGGGCATGCTGCTGCTCGACCTGAAAGACCTGCGCGCGCTGCTGACGTTTGCCGGTGAGAATGCGAAAGAACTGACACTGGAGTACGGCAACATCCCGCGGGCCTCGGTGGGCGCCATCCAGCGACGTCTGCTGGTGCTGGAGCAGGAGGGCGCCAAACAGTTCCTCGGCGAGCCGGCGCTGGACCTGCATGACTTTATGCAAACCGCCGCCAACGGCTATGGCAACATCAATCTACTGGCGGCCGACCAGCTCATGCACACGCCCAGGCTGTACGCGACCTTCCTGCTGTGGCTGCTCTCCGAGCTGTTCGAGGAACTCCCTGAGGTGGGTGATCCGGACAAGCCCAGGCTGGTGTTCTTTTTCGACGAGGCACATCTGCTGTTTAACGATGCGCCGAAGGCACTGGTGGAAAAGGTTGAGCAGGTGGTGCGGCTGATCCGCTCCAAGGGTGTTGGTGTCTACTTCGTGACACAGAATCCGCTGGACATCCCGGATGCCGTCCTGGGGCAGCTGGGCAACCGCATCCAGCATGCGCTGCGGGCTTTCACGCCGCGCGAACAGAAGGCGGTACGGGCGGCCGCGGAGACTTTCCGGCCCAATCCGGCCTTCAATGCGGCCGAGGCCATCAAGGTACTGGGCGTTGGCGAGGCGCTGGTGTCCACGCTTGGCCGCAAGGGGGTCCCGGGCGTGGTCGAGCGCACCCTGGTTCGCCCGCCGGCTTCGCGCCTGGGGCCGGCGACTGCTGGCGAGCGCAAGCTCGTCATCGAGGACAGCCGGTTCAGCGGCCGCTATGACCAGCAGGTTGACCGCCACTCGGCCTACGAGATGCTGAGAGAGCGGGCCGAAAAGGCTGCGGACGAGGTGCCGGCCGAGAACGCCGGGAAGCATGACCGGGGCCGTACCGCACCACCGGCGCGGCGGCGCAGCAGTAACCGCCAGGGTGTGATGGAGACCATGTTCAAGAGCCTGGCGCGTTCCATCGGCAGTTCTCTGGGACGCAGTATCTCGCGCGGTGTGCTTGGCTCCATCCTGAAGGGCTGACCGGTCGCCCGTGACCCGCCCCATGCAACTGCAGCGTCGTTTTGGCATGCCGGTGCTGGTCATCCTGGTACTGGTTGTCTGGTATGCCAACAACCGCGATGCCGGCATACCGCCATCACCGGCCACGGGCGATGGTGTTGTCGAACAGGCGTATGCCGAACAGCGGTCCGGGGTATGGGTCGAGGTCGAAGGGCGGGTCACGCGTCTGCTGGCCGATGATAGAGAAGGCTCGCAACACCAGCGTTTCATACTCGCGCTGGACAGTGGTCATACCGTGCTGGTGGCCCACAATATCGATCTCGCCGAGCGTGTGCCGGTGCGGCAGGGGGGGCAGGTCAGGCTGCGTGGCCGCTACGAATGGAACGATCGCGGTGGCGTGATTCACTGGACACACCATGACCCGGATGGCTCGGGTCCGGGTGGCTGGGTGCGGCATGCAGGTGCACTGTATCGCTGAACACCCCGGCAGCGAGCAGGGTTATCACAAGCGGGAAACAGGTTATTCTTGCAGGCTGGCGATGACGGCGGTAATCCGCGAAGGGGGGTGGCGTGTCTTCAAGGCTCGAACAATGCTACGAGGCGATAATCAGGGGCGTGGGCGAGGATCCCGCCCGGGATGGCCTGCAGGATACCCCGGACCGGGCCGCGCGTGCGATGCAGTACCTGACGCGCGGCTACGGCCAGACGGTCGAGGAGGTCGTCAACAACGCCATCTTCGACTCGGATAACGACGAGATGATTCTGGTCAAGAACATCGAGCTGTATTCGCTGTGCGAGCACCACCTGCTGCCCTTCATCGGCAAGTGTCACGTTGCCTATATTCCGACGGGCAAGGTCATCGGGCTGTCCAAGATTGCCCGCATAGTTGACATGTATGCGCGCCGGCTGCAGATCCAGGAAAACCTGACCAAGCAGATAGCCGACACATTGATGAGCGCCATCAAGCCGGCCGGTGTCGGCGTGATCATAGAGGCACAGCACCTTTGCATGATGATGCGCGGTGTGGAGAAGCAGAACTCGATGATGACCACCTCCATGATGCTTGGCTCTTTCCGTGACCACGACCGTACCCGTACCGAATTTCTCAAGCTGGTCGGGGCATAGGCCGGTGCGGGAGCAGCACAGGGAAAGACTGCGCACGCTGCGCTCCGAACACCATGATGAGCGCCGCGGCGGCCGGCAGTTACACGGCCGTGTCGCGGCCCTGCTGGTGTTCGGTGCCATTGCCGTGCTGATTGCCAAACAGGAGATCCCGTGGGTTGACGGCTGGATCAGTCGCATGCTCGACGAGTCCGCGTGGCTGGCCGCACAGCAGTGCCGTGACGTGGCCCGCCAGCAGACCGGGGAGCCGGAGTTTTCCCGCCTGCTGAAAGCGGGCAAGACGCAGAAAACCGCGGGCGGTTACCATGTCAGTGGTGTCGTTATTGCCGTGCTGGACGAGCAGGGCAGCGAAAACACCTATCACTTCGGCTGTAACGTGACCCCGTCAGGGGAAGTGGTCGCCATTCACAGCGAAACGGTAAACGTGGACAGGCTCAAGGCCAGTAACAGTCCTGTCTGGGAGGAAGGGACCCTGGAGCCCTGAAGCCGTGCCTGACTGTTACTCGATACGGTAGCTGCGTTCGATATCCCTGCGGGTCAGTACACCGTAAATACGCTCGATCCCCGGTATGGTGCGGCGCACGACATAGGCCGCTTCCGCCTTGTTCTTTCCGAGGGCATCGAGCGCCTCCAGCAGGGTGGCGGTAAAGTCGATTGCGGTGATCTCCCGTCGTTCCGCCGGGATGTCGGCAAGCACAAGCTGTTCATCCCCGGCATGGTCCTGCAGGTAACGGGCCAGATCGGCAGCCGGCATGATCCAGGCAGGCTGGCGGTTGATGCTCACCAGTATCCATTGCGGTTCGTTGGCGAGCGCAGTCGTTGCGTCCTGCCGGCTGACATTGTCGGGCAGGGTTTCGATGCGCCTCTCCATGACACTGGCGACACCGATGCGGTGCAGGGTCTGGGTCAGCGGATTATTGCGATAGTCCAGGCCACGGGCGCGCATCAGCATCAGGTAGACGGAATCCATGCCGAATACCTCGCGGCTGACCAGCCCGGCGGTTATCAGCGCCAGCATGCCTGGCAGGATGATGTTCGGGTTCGATGTCAGCTCGAGTATGGCGGTCAGCGCCGCCAGTGGCGCCTGCAGGGTCGCTCCCATCATGGTGCCGAGTCCGATAAGGGCATAGAAGGCCGGTGAGGCGATATCGCCCGGCTGCCAGCTGTCCGCGAGGATACCCATGGCGCCGCCGGTGGTCGCACCGATGACGATAGTGGGGCCGATCAGTCCGCCGGGCAGCCCCAGGCCGAGGCCGATCGCGGTGGCAAACAGTTTGGCGATGGCGACGGTGGCCAGCAGCAGCAGGCCCAGCTGACCAAGCAGCGCCTGGTTCACCGTGTCATAGCCGATCCCCATGACCTCCGGCACAACCAGGGCAACCAGCCCGACGCACAGTCCGGCCAGCGTGAACCGCCACCATATCGACCAGCTGTCGGTGAGTCGGGTGGTGCGTTCCAGGACATGAATAAACATGGCTGCCATGGTGCCGAGGACAATTCCCATCAACAGCACATAGGGCAGTTCCATCAGTGAGCCAAGCTGCATGGCCGGTATGTCAAACACCGGTATGTTGCCGAAGACGATGCGTGTCAGCGTGGTTGCGGTGACGGCGGACAGGATGACCGGGGCAAAGCTGACCAGTGAGTACTCCATCATGACGACTTCCATGGCGAAGATGACGCCGGCCAGCGGGGTGTTGAACGAGGCGGCTATTGCGGCCGCGATGCCACAGGCCGCCAGGGTCCGGTTGATGTTGTTCGGCAGATGCAGCCATTGACCCAGCAGGCTGCCGCTGGTGGCGCCGAGGTGCACGCTGGGTCCCTCCCGCCCGACCGAGTGACCGCTGATGATGCTGAGTGCCGCACCGATGAACTGTGCCACTGCGTTGCGCCACGGCAGGCGGCCCTGATAATAGGCCAGTCGCTCCATGACATGGATGATGCCAACCCCGCGGATGTCGGGCTTGAGTGCCTGCCACAGCAGGCCGATCAGCAGGCCACCGGCCACCGGGAGCACCAGTCGCAGCTCCGGCGGCAGGCCCTCGTAGTATTCCATGTCGCTGCCGGACAGCAGCAGCCCCTGGCAGAACTCGACCAGCATGCGGAACAGGACGATAACGCCACCGGACAGCAGCCCGACCGGTATCGCCAGCATGGCCAGCTGGGGCATCGCGTCGAGGCTTGCCACGCGCAAGCCAAACCTGTCCAGCCATTGATTCCAGTGTTGCCTGAACACGCTGATGTCTGTTCCTGTGCCGATGGGTGCTGAATTACAGCGTTTGCAGATCCGTCAGTCCGCCGCGGATGAACGGGGTATTGTAGAATGATTGCACGGCGGATGGTGTAGTATCCCGGTTTTTGTTCTCAGTTACAGGTGAGACGTCATGATCAAGACAGCAGTAGTAGGTGGCACGGGCTATACCGGCGTTGAGTTGCTGCGTTTGCTGGCCGGTCATCCCGGGGCCGGGCTTGCCGTCATTACCTCGCGCTCGGAGGCGGGGCGGGCGGTTGCCGAGCTGTTCCCGAATCTCCGCGGTTGCCTGGAACTGGAATTCACGGCCCCTGACGTGGCCCGGCTGAAGTCCTGTGACCTGGTGTTTTTCGCCACGCCCAATGGCACGGCGATGACCATGGTGCCGGAACTGCTGGATGCGGGGGTCCGGGTCATCGATCTGGCAGCGGATTTTCGACTGCGACAACCTGATGTCTGGGAACAGTGGTACGGCATGCCGCATGCCTGCCCCGGGTATCTTGAGGAGGCCGTATACGGTCTGACCGAGATCAACCGCGATGCTGTCAGGCAGGCGCGCATCGTCGCCAATCCCGGCTGTTACCCGACCGCCGTCCAGCTGGGGCTGCTGCCGCTGATCGAGCAGCAGCTGGTGGATACTGAGCACCTGGTTGCCGATGCCAAGTCCGGCGTCAGTGGTGCCGGCCGCAAGGCCACCACAGGAACGCTGCTGTGTGAGGCCAGTGAAAACTTCAAGGCCTATGGCGTTGCCGGGCACCGCCATCTCCCCGAGATCCGGCAGGGGCTGGAGATGGCCGCCGGCCGGCCCGTGGGGCTGACCTTCGTGCCGCATCTGACGCCGATGATACGAGGTATCCATGCCACCCTGTACGCGCGGCTGCGCGATGCGGATGCCGACCTGCAAACGCTCTACGAGACACGCTACAGGGACGAGGCCTTTGTCGATGTCATGCCGGCCGGTTCCCACCCGGAAACCCGCAGTGTGCGTGGCGCCAACCATTGCCGGATAGCCCTGCACCGTCCGCAGGGCGGCGATACCGTAGTGGTGCTGTCGGTCATTGATAATCTGGTCAAGGGCGCGGCCGGGCAGGCCGTGCAGAACATGAACGTCATGTTCGGACTGGACGAGCAGGCCGGGCTGGGCGGTGCTGCGCTGCTGCCCTGACACGGCGTGTCGCCGCTGTTTTGTGACCTGCATCCGGCTTTGCCTGTGACAGATATGGAAAACTGGATACCAGTCAGCATACGGCCGGACTGCCATGCATAAACTGTTGCTGCAAGCCCTGCTGCTCGTCGTTATCGGCCTGACCGCCTATGTCGGCTGGTGGCTGTACGATCTCGGCAAGGTTCACGGCGTGGATGAGCTGAAGACCCTGCGCACCGCGCATCGCGCGCTGGAGACACTGCACGGCAAGACCGTCAGCGATCGAAATGCCCTGCGTGACCGCGTTGCCATACTCGAGCGTTCCAGCCAGGTGGACAGTCAGGCGGCGCAGGCGGTGCGGGACGAGCTGGGCATGTTGCAGGAAGAACTGCAGGCGGCGCGCGAGGAAATTAAATTCTATCGCGGTATTGTTTCCCCCGGAGAGGGCAACCAGGGACTGCGGATACATAACTTTACCCTCACCAGCGGGCTGCAGGCGGGCGAATACCAGTACGACCTCGTTCTGACGCAGCTGCAACGCAATGACCGTTATGTCAGTGGCAAGGTGTTCTGGAACATTATCGGCAAACAGGATGACGCGGTCAGCGAGCTGGGGCTGGCAGCGGTGACTGAACCCGGGGCGGAGTCTCTCGAGTTCCGGTTTCGTTATTTCCAGCACCTGACGGGAGTCATCAACCTGCCGGAGGGTTTTCTAGCGCACAAGGTGGAATTGACCGTCAAGGCGAGTGGCAAAAAGGCACCCGAACCGATTGCGGGGGTGTTTGACTGGCCGGGTACGGCAGACTGAAAAAGGAGAGTGACTATGTTCGGACAAGGCAAGAAGGTGAAAGCGGTCAGCGCCAAGGTCGATACCATTGTCGGTCAGCAGACACAGATCGAGGGGGATATCCGCTTCAGCGGTGGCCTGCATGTCGATGGCAGAATCCGGGGAAACGTCATTGCCGAGGACGGTTCGGCGTCCGTGCTGACCATCAGCGAGCATGGATGCATAGAGGGTGACGTACAGGTTCCGAACGTGATCCTCAACGGCAGTGTGCAGGGCGATGTGCGCTCGGATGAGCGGATTGAACTCGCGGCCAAGGCCCGGGTCACAGGCGATGTGTATTACAGCCTGATCGAAATGGCGATGGGTGCCGAGGTCAATGGCAGCCTGGTGCACCGCGCAGATTCCGATTCATCCGTAGTCAATTTCGATAGAGAACAGCAGCTTACAGGTGGTGGCAGTGATAATACTTGACCAAATTACTGGGTAAATGACATAATTTTTCTTATTGTTTGAATCAACAGGATGAGGCACCAGACGATGGAAATCGCCACTACCATAGCCCCCGAAATGACGTTCACCGAGGCCGCTGCGGCCAAGGTCAGGAGCCTGATCGAGGAAGAAAACAACCCGGATCTGAAACTGCGCATCTACGTTGCCGGTGGCGGCTGTTCCGGGTTCCAGTATGGTTTCTCCTTCGACGAGAGCGTTAACGAAGGCGACATGACAATCGAACGGGACGATGTCGCGCTGGTTATTGACCCCATGAGTTATCAGTATCTTATTGGCGCCGAGGTGGATTACACCGAAGGGCTGGAAGGCGCGCAGTTCGTGGTTCGCAATCCGAATGCCACGACGACCTGCGGTTGCGGTTCCTCTTTTTCCGTCTGATATTCCGTACCCTGCCAGGGCGCGTCAACGCCCCCTTGTCGTTTTCAAACAGGCCGGCCTCTGCCGCCTGGCGGCGCTTTTGCTATGCTTCGCACCCCGGGCCGGGTGTGCGGGTTCGTGATGGTCATTTTAGATACAGCACAGATTCGGGAAGAGCAGCGAATGCAAGGTTTTTCATAACCAGAGGGATGCGTTATGAGTGAGTATCAGCCGGGACTGGAAGGTGTCCCTGCGACCAGATCCAGGATTTCCTATCTCGATGGCAAACAGGGCATCCTGACCTATCGTGGCTACCCCATTGTCGAGCTTGCGGAGAACAGCACGTTCGAGGAAACGGCCTACCTGCTGCTAGACGGCGAGTTGCCGACCGCCGAGCAGCTGGAGCGGTTTGATACCCAGCTGCGCAGGCACCGGCGGGTAAAATACAACATCCGCGAGATCATGCGCTCACTGCCGGTCACCGGGCACCCGATGGAAATGCTGCAGACCGCCGTGTCCAGCCTCGGCATGTTCTACCCGAATGACGTGCCAATACAGATACGCATCCCGGGTGATGAAAGTGACCAGTACGTGCATGGCCAGTCAATACGCATCCTGGCGCGCATGGCGACACTGGTAGCGATGTGGAACCAGATGCGCATCGGCAATGATCCGATACCGCCACGCAGCGACCTGAGTTACGCCGCCAATTTCCTCTACATGTTCCACAATGGCATCGAGCCGGACCCGCTGGTGGCACGGATCATGGATGTCTGCTTCATCCTGCATGCGGAACACTCCATTAACGCCTCAACCTTTGCCGCAATGGTGACCGGCTCCACCCTGGCGACACCGTCATACGTGATCGCTGCGGCAATCGGTACGCTGGCCGGTCCACTGCATGGTGGTGCGAATGAACACGTCATCCAGATGCTGCAGGAGATCGGTACACCGGAAAATGCCCGCGCGTGGCTAGACGCCAAGCTGGCCGCGAAGGAAGTCATCTGGGGGATGGGGCATCGCGAGTACAAGGTCAAGGATCCGCGCGCTACCCTGTTGCAGAAGCTTATGAATGAACTGGCCAGGTCGCGCGGAGTTGTCAGTCCGTTGTTCGAAACGGCGCTGGCGCTGGAGGAGGCCTGTGAGGAGACGCTGTCGCCGAAGGGTGTCTACCCGAATATCGATTACTACTCCGGTATCCTTTACCGGGAGATCGGCATTCCGACAGACCAGTTCACGTCCATCTTCGCCATTGCCCGTACCGCTGGCTGGCTGGCGCACTGGCGCGAGCAGGTTTCCGAAAACCGGATCTTCCGGCCGACCCAGATCTATGCCGGCCACGACACCAGGACGTACCAGCCAATCAGGCAGCGTTAACCGGCCGGTGTGCCGGGCCGGTCCCTGCGGTGTGCGGCCTATTCGCTGCTGGCCACCTGCACGTTACGCACGAGGTCGAGCCTGGCCAGCAGGGTGTTGGCCTGGGTATTGAAATCATCCAGGTATTTTTTCTCCAGCGGCTCCGCGCCGGGCAGTTTGACGTTCAGCGGATCGCGGTGCACGCCGTTGACCCTGAGCTCGTAATGCAGGTGCGGCCCGGTGGCCAGGCCTGTACTGCCGATGTAACCGATCACCTGCCCCTGCTTGACGCGGCTGCCTTCCTTCAGTCCTGAGCGGTACTTTGACAGGTGGGCATACAGGGTGCTGTATTTCGAGCCATGCTGGACAATGATGGTGTTGCCGTAACCGCCTTTCTTGCCACGGTGTACGATCTTGCCATTGGCGGTCGACTTGACCGGTGTGCCGCGCGCTGCTGCATAGTCCACACCCTTGTGGGCGCGGATCTTGTTAAGGATGGGGTGCTTGCGTCCGGTGCTGAAGCGTGAGCTGATGCGCGAGAATTCAACGGGCGTACGCAGGAACTGCTTGCGCATGCTCTTGCCGTCCAGCGAGTAGAAGTCGGTGTGACCGCCGGCATCCGTGTAGCGGATGGCCTGATAGGTCCTGCCGTTGTTAACGAACTCCGCGGCGAGGATGTTGCCGTCGTCGATTTTCTCGCCGTCCAGGTAGAGTTCCTCGTACAGCACGGTGAAGCTATCCCCCTTGCGAATGTCGAGCGCAAAGTCCACGTCCCAGCCAAAGATGTTGGCAAACTCCATGGTCAGGTTGTCCGACAGCCCGGCATCCTGCGCGGACATGAACAGCGAGCTGTTGATGATGCCGGCCGCGTTGGTCACGCGGCGCTCCGGAGTGCGGTGGGAAGTGGCGATTTCGTAGTCATCTTCCAGCTGCCGGATCTCAAGCGTGCTGAGCCGGTCGACCTGATACTCGAGCGTCAGCAGGTTGTCTTCTGCGTCGGTCTGCAGACGCAGGATCTGGCCAGGATGAATCTTTTTCAGGTTGTGCGCTGCGCCGCCAACGGTCAGTATCTTGTGCAGCTGCAGCGGCGGGATGCCGAGTCTTGAAAAGATAACCGCCAGGCTGTCGCCCGATTTGACCGTGACCTCGTGCCATTCACCGGCGGGGCCTGGTTCGCCGGCATCCGGGTTGCTTTCCAGGACAATGTCCCCGGTGCGGGCAGTGGCCGGCTGGCCGGCTGCCGGTGGCTCGGTGGGCAGATCGAAAGAGGCGGTGGCTTCCGGTGCCAGTTCCAGGGGTAAGTGGCGGGTTGCCCTGGCCTGATTCGGATCGAAACCAAGCACAAGTATGGTAAAGACGGCCAGCAGGCTCAGCAGCATGGCGTATCCGGGGCGCAGGAACCTGGTTGCCGGGGTGACTCTGCCAGAGATGGAGCCATGTTTGATGTTCGAATGACGCATCATTTGGTGTCCTGAATAGGAATGTGACACAACTTAACGATTGACAGGTTCATGGTCAACTGTTTCTTGCCCGTTAACATGTTGAATTGCTGTAACATCCGGCTGGCTGACCACCATAGATAGCATCGGTAGTGTGTATGATAATCTTTAATCCACGAGATATCGGGGGACCGTCCAAAAATGTCGTTTTTTGAAGATCTGGCGCTAATCAGGCGAGGTGCCGAGGAAATACTGGTTGAGGCCGAGCTGGTCGAGCGACTCAAGGCGGGCCGGCCGCTGCGGGTCAAGGCCGGATTTGACCCGACGGCGCCCGACCTGCATCTTGGCCATACCGTGCTGATCAACAAGCTGAGGCAGTTCCAGGAGCTGGGCCACGAGGTACTGTTTCTGATCGGTGATTTTACCGGGATGATCGGCGACCCGACCGGCAAGAACGTCACCCGCAAGCCCCTGACGCGGGATGACGTTATGCAGAATGCGGCGACCTACGAACACCAGATATTCAAGATACTGGACCCCGCGAAGACCACGGTCATGTTCAATTCCCAGTGGATGGGAGAGATGAATGCCGCCGATCTTGTACAGGTGGCGGCCAGGCATACGGTTGCCCGCATGCTTGAGCGGGATGATTTCAGCAAGCGTTATGCCGCCGGACAGCCTATTGCCATTCACGAGTTTCTCTACCCGCTGATCCAGGGTTATGACTCGGTTGCCATGAAAGCGGATGTCGAACTGGGCGGCACCGACCAGAAGTTCAATCTGCTGGTTGGCCGCGAACTGCAGAAACACTATGGACAGAAGCCCCAGGTTATCCTGACCATGCCGATTCTGGAGGGGCTGGATGGCGTGCAGAAAATGTCCAAGTCACTGAACAATTACATCGGCATCAGTGAGCCGCCGGATGAAATGTTCGGCAAGCTGATGTCGATATCCGACGACCTGATGTGGCGCTATTTCGAGTTGCTGAGTTTCCGACCCATGCAGGAGATCACGCAATTGCAGCAGGATGTGGTTGATGGTGCGAACCCGCGTGACATCAAGTTCCAGCTGGGGCGGGAGATCGTTGCGCGTTTCCATGACGAGGCGGCGGCGGAAGCGGCCCAGGCGGGTTTTATCGCGCGTTTCCAGAAGGGGGCTGTGCCTGACGAGATGCCTGAATTCGCCCTGGAGGGAGGTGAGGCCGGGCTGAGCATTGCCAGTCTGTTGAAAGAGGCCGGACTGACCGGCAGCACCTCGGAGTCCTTTCGGATGATCAAGCAGGGAGCGGTACGTATCGACGGCACACGTGTCGAGGACAAGGGCCTTGCCATCGCATCAGGAAACACCCTGACCGTCCAGGTCGGCAAACGGCGTTTTGCCAGGGTTACCGTTACATAGTGCCCGTGTTTCAGGTGCTGCCGGCCATGCAGATAATCGAATCCGTATTAAAACCAAAGGCTTGGCAATGGCAGGGGACGTTTCCGGCATGCCGTTATCGGTTCGGGCGGCCTGTTTTGCGGGCGATATACCGGGTGTTATCCTGCCTGCTGGCCTATAATTATGTTGTCGAGACAGGCTTCTCTCTCAGACCTGTCGAATGTCAATTGCGAGGCTGTAAACCCGCCTGAAATATTTTTTCGATACGGGTGTTGACGGCATGCGTTTCGTGCGTATAATTCTCGCTCCTCGTCGGGCACCGCTCCCGGCGAAAGCTCTTTAAAAATTCGATCAGGTAATTTGTGTGGGCGCTTACGTCGATAGGTTGTGTACGCAACAAATATCGATGAGCGTCTAACTCAATTCCGAGTTAAACATCATCGAGCAAGGATCCGGTTGCTCCTCAAAGCAACCAAGCAAACTTGAACTGAAGAGTTTGATCCTGGCTCAGATTGA